>ORMF010037113.1_pt1 | contig 14878 bp, 11 predicted proteins | sample 1779871 | NCBI WGS metagenome assembly ORMF01 (sample SAMEA104232316, study PRJEB22302) | groundwater metagenome | biome: forest; feature: aquifer; material: groundwater | place: USA | collected 2011-08-07 | depth 5.4 m | reverse complement strand
GAGCGCCTCGAACAGGCCCGCCACTGCTCGGACCTCCGGCAGCGATGCGCGCAGGTCGCTCACGGCCAGCCCCGGTCGCTCTGGATGCGCGCGATGCTCGGCGTCGATGGCGTCGCTGGCGCGCTGGCGGAGTTGGCGCCACGTTGCGGCGTCGGCAACGAGATCGCCGGCGAGGACGGCTTGCTTGTCGGCGGCCAACTGGGTGAGCGCCGCTTCGATCTCAGGTGCGCTGAAGCGCGACTTGAGCAGGAGTCGCGACCGTGGCGTGGCGCCTTCACGCGCGAGTTGGGAGCGCACGAAAGCGGACGCGTCGGCCGGCGCCTGGGCGCGAATCTCGAGGAGCCTCTTGCGCTGCTCGGCGTGAAATCGTTTTCGCACGGCGTCGGGATCGAGCACGAGGCCCCCGGCCAAAGTAAGTTGTTCCGCCCAGTCGCGCACGATGAAGCGGTCGCCGGCGAATGCGAACACCGGCGCCTCGAAGCGCAGTTGTGCGATCGCCCGCTGGCCGGGATCGACTTGCTTCTGGTCGAGCAGCGCCACGCGGGCCGGCCAATTGCCGCTGCCCAAGTGCACCCGCACGAGCGTACCGTCCTTGAGCGGACGCGCCGCGCTGGCTTTGCTGTCGATGAGCCGCGCCGATTTCTCCAGCAGCACATCGAAGGCGTCGCTCGCTCCGCCCAACTCCGCCAGCGTCACGACGTCGCCGCGCGCGACGCCTTCGCCCGCATCTGCCCCGCGTGCCCCGACGTCCGGCAGGTTGATCGCGGTGCGCGTGCCGGGTGGGCTGGCCTCCACGTCCTGGTTGTGGTTTTGCAGGCAGCGAACGCGGGTGGCCTTGCCAGACGGTTGAATGACCACGGCCTGCCCGCGCCGCAGAATGCCGCCGGTGAGTGTGCCCGTGACGACGGTGCCAATGCCGTGCAAAGTGAAGACGCGATCGACGGGCAGACGCGGCTTGCCGATGTCGGACGGCGGCGGCGTGTCAGCCAGCACGTCGCGGAGAGCGGTCTTCAACTCGTCCAAGCCGCGCCCGCTCACGACCGAAGTGGGGACAATCGGCGCTTCGGCAAATGGCGAACCGGTCAGCTTCTCTCGAATCGCGGCGACGACTTCCGCCTCGTTGGCTTCCGCCAAATCGATCTTCGTCAGCGCGACGACCGCGCGAGCCACGCCGAGGTAAGTGAGGATCTGCAAATGCTCCTCCGTCTGCGGCATCCAGCCGTCGTCCGCCGCCACGATGAACAGCGCCAGGTCAATCGAGCCGACGCCCGCGACCATGTTCTTGACGAAATCCTCGTGGCCGGGAACGTCCACGATGCCGAGATGGAAGATGGAAGATGGTTGATGGTCGATGGTCGATGGCGACGGCAGTTCGAGATGGGCGAAGCCGAGGTCGATGGTGATGCCGCGGGCTTTTTCCTCTGGCAGCCGGTCCGGGTCGATGCCCGTCAGCGCTTTCACCAGCGAGCTTTTGCCGTGATCGACGTGGCCGGCGGTGGCGAGGATGAAGTGCTTGGCGGTCATCGTTCGAGGATTCTTAGAGGGAATCGACGGAATTGAACAGAATTGCGAATGTGAGGCTATCGTCTTGTTCTTCGGTCTCGCAACACCTGCGCGACCACTAAGGCAGGTCGAATCGAGCGACCATCTTGCGCTGAGCACATAGAAGCCACAACTCCCGCCCGCCGAGCGTAGCGAAACACTCCCATGTGTCGTCCTTGAAGCCGTCCATAGGCGGCCTGAATCCAAGCACAGGTTCACCGCGGTCGTTGAAGAGAACCACATCGGATTCGGTGCGGGTGACAAGATGCTTCCCCGTGTAGGCGAAGCAGGAATCCATACACGCCGCCGACATCGTGATCGTTCGCACCGGGTCGCCAACCGGCGAGTAGAGGTTCACGAACCAGGTCCTTTTCGCGTAGAAGCCCCGGCCGCTGACGATCGCGAAGGAGCCACCCGGAGCGATGGACGCGAGTTCGGGATTCTCCAGCCAGTTTCCATCGGGTCGTCTTTGGATGGTGCGAATCACTTTGTCGTCACGCCCCACGATGAATGCGGCATGGTACCCCAAGACCAGCAAGCGTCCCTCGAAGGGCAGCGGATACCAGTTCTCGGTGATGCTGTCCAAGCTGAGCCGCTTCACACCGATTCGCTGTCCCTCAGGCGCGAAATGAATGAATCGTGGCGCCTCCGGGAAGCCCTCCCCATCGCTCAAAAAGACCGCGCCCTCCGGCGTCACGCCCAGTGTCGCTCGCGAAAAAAGGTGCTCGGAGAAGTCGGAGACTGCCGGCTTGCAGACTCGCAGGTGTGTGCCGGTTCGATCGTAAACGTGGACCGCGCCGGTGCGGTCGTCCACCGCGTAGAGGCGGCCTTCCTGATCCACGGTCAGCGCGGCGATGTCACCGATCTGGTCGGTGCTCGGGGCCTCGCCGCGCACCAGATCGGCGACGCCTTCGTCAGTCACGCGAATGAACGATTCGCCGTCGCATACCCACACCCGCCCGGCGGGCGAAACTTTGACTCCGCCGAGCGGATCGACGATTCGCCCATTCCGATGCTTCAGGCCGAACTGACTCAGCACCTTTCCGTCGGCACTCATCCGCACAATGGGAGGCGAGCCGTGGAAATCCCGAATGAGAATTCCGCCTGCCTGATCCGCGGCGATTTCGGAAGGATAGTTGGGCTTGCGGTCCCAGGCCTGTTCGAGTTTGATCGTCCGTAGGTAAGTGCCATTTGAGTCGAAGAACTGGACCGAGTAACGGACGATGTCGAGGACAACGACCTTCCGCTCCGTTGTGCAGGCGATCGCCTCCGGGCTGAACAGCGCCCGCTCGTCTCCGTTGTAGTCTTGCTTGATCCGCCAACGGATTCTCCCGGTTTTGTCGAACGCGATGAGTTCGTCCACCATCGTGTGTTTGAAACGATGCGTGACCAGCGCAAGGAAGCCCCCGTCGCGTGAGCCGGTGAGGCTTTCGATCGCGGCACACTCGAACTTCCGGATCGCTCTGAGTTCACCCGCCAGCGTGTTGAGCCACCACGCGGAGGCTTTGCCCTCGATGCCAGAGTCAGACAGCGTCACCAACCACCGATCGCCCTCCAGCCACGCCAAGTTGGGAGCGGGCTTCTGGTTCGGTGGCGTGGCCGGTGTCAGTTTCAACGGCATTTCGCGGATAAGTCGGCCGTCGCTCTCAATGAGCACAAAGCTGCATTGATCGTCCGGCTCTTCACGGAGAAAGCCGATCCGTTCCCGGTCGTCGAAGTCGAACGCGCGGATGTCGCGCACCGCCGTGGGCACCGCGGCTGGTTCATCCCACAGGACGAACGTGCCCAGGTGCTTCAACGCGCGGTCCTCGAAAGGCGGCAGTCTGGCCGGTTCGGGCTCGGCTGGTCGGTGTTTCTGGCGCGCGATTTCCTTGACGACCCACTTCTCGGTCTCCTTCGCGTGGCGGCTCACGGAATACGTGATCCGCTCCGAGTTCGCGGCGGAGAAAATCGTGAACTGGTTGCTGACACTGGTGTCGAGGATGGCGCCCTCAGCCCAGATCTTCTCGCGCAAACGATCCTCCGCCTCCTCGTCGCCGCGCACGCGATAGTCGCGGGGCCAGGTGAGTGACCACACCTCTTTGCGCGCCAGGTCCACCAGCGCGAAGCGCGCGCCAACATCCGGGTCCTTATAGCGCCAGTAGTGCAGCAGGGTCAGCGGTGTCCCCGCGACGGGCTCTGCGCGCAGTGGCGACTTTATGTGCTCGTCACCCGGCACAAGCTCGAACTTGCCGAGCGCCTCGCCGGAAGAGAGCCGGTAAGTCCACCACGCTTCGCGCCCGTGGTTCAGATCGGAATCGTGGACGCGCACCACGAGGCGATCGTTTGCCGCATCGCCGATCAGACCCTCGGCCAGCGGGTCCGGCGGCGCATGCAAAATCCGGCTCGTGCGTCGCGGCACGACTTCGTGCAGCCGCAACTGGCCGGTCGCATCCAGAATCACGATCACGAAGTCGCCCATAACCGCGTTGTAGCCTGCCTCGGAAAACCCCTGCTCGCCGTGCGTGTAGGCGTAGCCCGCGATGACGCCATCATCCGTGACGTCCGCATCGAAGAGCGTGAATGGCCTGGTGCCCGACCACACCACCGCGCCGCCGCGCGTGAGCCGATAGCTACCCTCACCTCGGCCGTAGAGGTCGCTGGGATCCACTGTCCAAACAAACTCGCCCGAGCGCGACCTGTAGCTCTTGGGGTTGAGAGCCCGCGGCGAGGGCCCGATGGCCAGGCCTTCGGATGGTCCGGCCATGCAGCCGAGGAGAAAGGCCAGGATGACCTGTTTGAATCGCATGGTCAGTAAACGCTTTTGCAACGTGGCAGCACACGGCCGAGCGACATGGTCCCCGCCGACGGACGCGCACCGCCAGAGCGATGCAACTTCTGCCGGTTAGTAGCGCCTGAATCAACCTCAAATACCAACCACCGCACGGATCGCCACGATCATGCGCTCATCCTGCTCCGGGAAGACAGTGCGCAAATCCAACTTGAACCGCCCGCCGGAAAGATAGCCGATCACGGGCGGCGCGGTCGTGCGCAGCCGCGCAGCGAAGTCGGCCAAGGCGGTGTTCGCGGGCAACAAGTCCACAGTGACAGAAGGAATCACCGAGCGCGGTAACGTCCCACCGCCAATCTGGGCTTTGCCTTCGCCGATGGCGGCTTTGAGTCCCGACGCGTCGGGAGCGAGCGCAGCGATGATTTTCTCGGCGCGGGCGCGGAGGTCGTCGTTGGAAGCGCGGAGCATTGCCACTGTGGGCACCGCGCTCTCGGCCTCGCCTCGGAGGTAGAGGTCAACGGTCGTCTGTAGCGCGGCGAGGATCAGCTTGTCGCAGCGCAGCGCCCGGAAGAACGGCTCGCGCTTGAGAGCGGCGACGAGCCTGGCCTTGCCGGCGATGATGCCGGCCTGCACGCCGCCGAGCAGTTTGTCGCCGCTGAACGTCACGAGATCGACGCCGCGCTTGAGCACTTCGGCGGGCGTCGGCTCGTGTTCGACGGGCGCAAGCTTCTCCGTCGCGATCACTGCGCCGCTGCCGAGGTCCTCGACGAAGGGCAGCCACTTCTTCCTGGCGAGCGCGGCGATCTCCTCGGTGCTCGGCGATTCGACAAAGCCGCCCATGAAGAAATTGCTGCGATGCACCTTGAGGATCAGCGCGGTCTGTTTGCGAATGGCCTTGGCGTAGTCGGCGAGCGAAGTCTTGTTCGTCGCGCCGACTTCACGCAGCTTCGCGCCGCTGGCTTCGAGGATCTCCGGGATGCGAAACCCGCCGCCAATCTGCACCAGCTCGCCGCGCGAGATGATGACCTCCCTGCGCTCACCGCCCGTGAAGTGCCGCAGCACCAGCACCAGTGCCGCCGCGCAATTGTTGACGATCGTCGCCGCCTCCGCGCCGCAGAGCAGCGCGAGGTTGTGCTCCAGGTACGCCGCCCGCCCGCCGCGCTCGCCGCCCGTCAGATCGTATTCGAGATTGTTGTAGTTCGCGGCGATCTGCTGGAGGGTTTCGACCACCGCCGGTCCCAGCGGCGAGCGCCCAAGGTTCGTGTGGACGATGATGCCCGTGCCGTTGATGACCGGCTGGATGCGGGCGGAGCGCAGCGCGTGGAGCGTGGAGCGGATGCGGGCGAGGATGTCGTCGAAGGGTGGAATGTCCCTCGCCGTCCGCAGAGCTGCCAACTGCCGGCGCACCACTGCCACCACGGCTGGGCGGGGCAGGTCAGGCGCTCCCAGTGCCAGGAGCACTCGTTCGACGGCAGGGATGCCGCGCAGTTTGTCGGCCGATTTCACGTGACTTGGCACTGAGAGCCGTGCCCGCGTCGTTCGACCACGGATGGACACGAATGAACACCGATGGAACCAGAGTGTTCCTCAACGCTGACCAGAGTGTCAGCCACCACCCGCCCTGCCGAGCACGGCGCGTCATGGAGCCCCGTCGGAATCCGTCGTGAATGCGTGTCTGTTCTTGGACCTTTGCGGTTCTCAACCGGCTCCCTCCGGCAGATAGTCCGAGGAGGTTGGCTTGTTCCGCGCGCGGTCGAACGTGGCGATGCCCCGTTTCGTTGAGCCTGAATTGAAAGTGCCACGCGGGGATTTGACCGTTTTCCCCGCGGCCTGGCAAGCACGCCGAGAGGTAATGAGAAGCCAGAACCAGTGGCCGGACCTACGGATTTCACGGTTGACTCGGAGGAATCAGAGCTTGCATTCGGAGAATGCGTTCAGCGATTGCGGGAGCATGCAGACTCCGATCGCAGCTCCCGATCCTGCGGCCCTGATGGCCACCGAAGCCTTGCCGGATCCAACCGACGTCCGGGCGGCTCCGTTACATCTCCCCGGTGGCCATCAATCGAGCACGCAGGCGCAGCCGGCGCGGCGAGTTGAACTGCAGGACTTGGACCGTGGCGCGGCCAGTGGCTGTGCGACCGAGAATTCTGAGGCCATCCAACCGGAAATGAGCAGCCCAGTCCTGCGTGCGTGGGTTAAACAGTGATGTCATGCGGCCCGTCATTGGGTCCAGCCCCGCGAGGTTGGAGCCTTTGTGCAGATTGCACCGGTCGCAAGCCAAAGCCAGGTTCCACAGTCCGTCGCCGCCGCCGTGTTTCTTGGAGATCACGTGCTCGATGTGGAAAGTAACGTACGGGAGATGCTCCTGGCGAAGACGACAGTACTCGCAGCAATCGTCCGCGCGCTGCCACACCAGCTTGCGGGTCTGGGCGTCGATCACGCTGCTTCCGATGCCCTGACGACTGAGCGCGCCTCGGCCTGAAGGAGGCCGACGAGATCGATCGCTTCGACGAACGCTTCGTACTCTTCGCGTTCTGCCGGCGTCAGGATCCCTTCCGCGGCCTTGTCCGCCAGTTCATCCAAACGAGCCTGGCTGTCGCGATCGACGCGCAAGGCGGCGATCTTCCGGGCAACATCAGCGGTGAAACAGCGCGCCAGCGGATCGAGGACCCGATGCAGGATCGAAGCCTGGAAGTCAACGTCAGTCACGGTCGCAGCATACCCATGAGCTCGAACCATTGCAAGCGAGAGAAAAAAACGAGAGCAGCGCTCAAACGTGAAATCTGCAGGTTAGGGATTCCGTCAGAGAAGGACAGCCTTGGCATCACGCGAAACTAACTGGCGTCACCGCTCACATGGATCCTCGGCTTCGTCGAGCGTACAACGCCCCCGATCACAGCGGCGCAGGAAGCACTTCCCGCCCGCAGGATCGTCATAACCGCTTGCAGCCGCTTGGGCGCAACGCACAAGAGCAATCCCCCACTCGTTTGCGCGTCCGCCGCGAGGAATTTCTGCGCGTCGCTCACGCCGTCCCATTCGGTGAAGGCCTCGGCGGTTTTGAGATTCTCCTGGCTGCCGCCGGGGATGCAGTCCTTCGCGATCAAGTCCCAGACGCCTGGGCCGATGACGGGGAGCTTGTCAGCGTAAATCTCTGCCCCGACGCCGCTGGCACGGATCTGCGTCAGCACGCCGTCGAAATCGGGGATCTCTTTCGCGGTCCGCAGCGCCGCCCGTTCACGCCGGACGACGGCGAGGATGGCTGGGCGCGGCAGATCAGCTTCGCCCAGTGCCGGGAGGACCTTCTCCACCGCCGGAATGTTTCTGAGAGACTGATTCTCGGCAGGTTTCATTTTGGAGCGGCGCGTTGAGTTTATCATTTTGCTCATGGGGTAGGCTCGGCTTGGATCAACCGGATCGCTTGTGACGCTGCGTTTCGGACCTCCTCGTTTTTGTCCCGCTGCGCGACCGCAAGTGCCATAACCGCTGATCGAGCGGCCGGCCCGATCCTTCCGAGCGCAGTCGCTGCATTCCTGCGCACATACCACCACTCGTCATCGACTGCTATCACGAGCGTTGGCACGGCGGGCACGGCGTTCGGACCGATGCGCCCCAAGGCAGAGCACACGCTGGCGCGTGCCTGTGGCAGATCGTCCTTCAGGGCATCGATCAGAGTCGGTACTGCTGGGGCTGCCGCGGGACCAAGCAAACCTAAACACCTCGCTGCATCAATCCGCGAAGATCGATTGGTCTGCAATTCGCGAGTCAGGAGCGGGAGCACTTCGATTGGCTGGTGACCGATCTTGACCAAAGCTGGCACCGTGACACTCCATGAAACTCTCCTCGCGAGTGTTGTGGTCAACAACATCGGGAAGGCCGGTTCCGCTTTCCTTCCTATCGCACCCAAGGCGATGGCTGCCTCGTCCCTGTCGGTTGGAGTTCCGCTCTCCAGAAGTTCCGTCAAGGCCGGTACCGCTGGTTCCGCCGCTGGTCCAATCCCACCGAGAATCTCCACCGCTCGACTTCGGGCCTTTTGGTCAGAACCACGGAGCAGCCTCATCAACTGCGGAACGGCGGGTCGGGCGTTCGGACCGAGCCTTGTCAGCGCCCAATATGCCCGGCCGCTGCTGAATTCCCTGTTCATCCGCCATTCCATCACGCGTTTCGCGAGCGAAGACGGCAGTTTTGATTCAAGCCGCTCTGCCAACTTCGAGCTTTTGCGGCCCAAACGGCGCGCGAGATGCGGCGCGGCGGCAGGTCCCAAGTTGACCAAAGCTTCCTCAGCCTTCTTGTATTCGCGGGTGCGGACGGTGTCGAACTCGCGCAACCACGAGGAGAGAGTGCGCCCCTGGTACGTGGGTTCGCGGCGGGCATTAGCTATCAGGAAAATCAACGTCAGGCTCGCCGCCACAGCGAGCGCAACCAACAGCCGCAGATTTGCTCGCGCTGTGGGCGTACTGCGCCTGTGAGTCAGGCTAAGAGAGAGCGGCGTGGGTTTGTGATCCACCTGCGCTACGTCCTGAGCAAGCGTGTTCACACGACGACCCGGATATGCGCGCGGCCCGATCGGACGATCTTCCCAACGACGACCGCGCAGGGCGTGCGTCGCGCGTCGAGCTGGCTCAGGACTGCCGTCAACCGGCGCGGAGGCGCGCATAAGAGCAACCCGCCACTCGTTTGCGCGTCGGCGGCCAGGATCCTCTGTGCGTTGTCGCCGCCGTCCCATTCTGTGAAAGCTTCAGCGGCTTTGAGGTTTTCGCGGCTGCCGCCGGGGATGCAATCCTTTGCGATCAGGTCCCAAACGCCTGGGCCGATGACGGGGAGCTTGTCGGCGTAAATCTCCGCACCCACGCCGCTGGCGCGGCAGAGCGAGCCAAGATGGCCGAGCAGGCCGAAGCCGGTGATGTCCGTGCCGGCGCGCACCAGGCCGCGCTCGGCGAGTTCGGCGCCGACGGTGTTGAGCGCGCGCATGACGGCGACGGCTTTGCGGGCGAGCGCGGGCGGCGTGATGCCGCGCTTGATGCCGGTGGTGATGATACCGGTGCCGAGCGGCTTGGTGAGCACGAGCAGGGCGCCCGGACGCGGGGCGGCGTGGGTAATCATGCGCCGCGGATGCACGAGGCCGGTGACAGAGAGGCCGTAGATCGGCTCGGGGTTGCGAATCGAATGGCCGCCGACGAGAACGCAGCCGGCTTCCTTCACCTTCGCCGCGCCGCCGCGGAGGATCGTGTTGATGACGTGCGGCGGGACGAGGTCGGTCGGCATGCCGACAAGGTTCATGGCCGTGAGCGGCCGACCGCCCATCGCATAGACATCCGAGAGCGAGTTGGTCGCGGCGATCTGGCCGTACATGAACGGGTCGTCCACGATGGGCGTGAAAAAATCCACCGTCTGCACGAGCGCGCGGTCGCGGTCGAGGCGATACACGCCGGCGTCGTCTGCGGTGGTCGCGTCCACCAGCAGATTGCGATCGTGCGCGTGTGGGAGCCGACGCAGCACCTGCGTCAGGGCCTTTTGGCTCAGCTTGGAAGCTCAGCCGGCGCAGGACGAGAGCGAGGTGAGTTTCAGGATCTGCTCACGCGACAAGGCGATCACCTCCCTTCGGTTGAGGTATGAGGTATGAGGTATGAGGTATGAAACGGGAAGCGCTTCGGCTCGGACACGGTGACTTCATACCTCATACCTCGTCCTTCATACCTGAGATGGCGGAGAGGGAGCGGATCGAACACTCCTCCCGACACAAAGTGCCGGGACGACGGTTTTGAAGACCGCGGGGGCCACCAGGCACCCATCACTCTCCAGAGTGGATTGAACGTTGAACCTCGAACATCGAACGTCGAACATCGAACACAAGGACCACAGGCAGCCCGCAACGCTCCCGTTCGGTGTTCAGCGTTCGGTGTTCGAGGTTCCAGGTTCGGCCTTGGATTCTGGGAACGGTTGCTCCCGATCGTGATTTTGATCCTACTGAAAGCTGTGTCAGTCCCCGAACTGCACGAGGATCGAAGCACACCGGCGGCGGCGGAATCGAAGCTCCAGGATTGGAAATTGAGAATTGAGAATTGAGAATCGGCGGAGTCACCCCTTGGCCCTGATCGCTTTGACGATCGCGTCCGGCTCGGGGAATTTCCCCGTCTGCAGCTTGGAGTAAATCTTTTGTCCATTGACGCTGATCTCAAAGGCGCCGCCCCCCGAAGGAATGAGCTTCAAGGAGCCGATGTGTTGCTTGAGCTTAAGAATCTTCTCCGTCAGACCGACGGCGTGCGGTTCGTAATTTCAAGCCGTGCAATATTCGATGGCAACTTCGATAGCCATAAGTTCTAACTGCGGCCCAGCGTAGGGGAGGGACGCGGGCGCGTCAAGAAGCGCTGGAGTTCAGGTGGAGTTCAGGCCTGCACTCCCCCGGAGAAGTCGCGCCCCTCTCCTTGGGAAAACCCACTGCGAAAACACGCTTTACAAGCTGGAAAGCCGCTGTAACCTTGCGCCAACAAGTTAAACGTATGCGCAAATCAATCTCCTTCCTGGCGCTGGCCGCCGCCGCCTCACTCTTCGCCGCCGGCTGCGCGGGCCCGCAGGTCAACGGGCCGATGCGGAAGCTCGGTCGTGGGTTCAACAACGTCACCGAAATCGCCCGCGCCGGGGAAATCCGCCGGTCGATGGAACACGCGGCGCTGTGGGAAAGCCCAGACAAAGCCTACACCTTCGGCTTCTTGCGCGGCCTGCATCGGACCATGCAGCGGACGGTCGTCGGGGCGTTCGAGATCGTCACCTTCCCGGTCCCGGGCTACGAACCGTACCTCCTGCCCGAACACCCGGTGTATCCGGACAGCTACAAGCCCGGCATCCTGGCGGATCAGATCTTCGCCCACGACGCGTCGCTCGGCTTTAGCGGCGGCGACATCGCGCCGATGTTCCCGGGCAGCCGCTTCCATATCTTCGATTACTAGGTCGCGCGCTCCACTCTTGGGCGCCAACATTTGCGTGTTGGCGCCTTTTTGTTTGGTGCCGCCCGTTTGATGCCACTCACGCGCCAGTCGCCCTGCAAGGTCAACCTGTTGCTCAACATCCTAGGCAAACGCCCGGATGGTTTCCACGAACTGGAAACGGTGCTCCAGCCGGTGCCGCTGTGGGACGTGCTTGAGTTCAGGCGAGGCGGGCCGGGCATCCGATTGACTTGCTCCAACCCGGCGCTGCCGGTGGACGCGACCAATCTTGTCCACCGCGCGGCGGCCGCGTTTTCGCAGGCGGCGCGGATCGACGAAGGAGTGCAGATTCATCTGGAGAAGAAAATCCCGCTGGCCGCGGGGCTGGGCGGCGGCAGCGGCAACGCGGCTGCGACACTGCTGGCGTTGAACGATCTTTTCGACCGGCCGCTGAGCGCAGAGCAATTGCACACACTCGCGACGGAGTTAGGTTCCGACGTGCCGTTTTTTCTCCAGGACAAACCCGTCCTCGGCACCGGGCGCGGCGAACGCATCACGCCGCTGGAGCCGTTTGCAGCGTTGCGCGGGGCTGTCATTCTCCTGATCCAGCCCGGCTTCGGCATCTCGACCGGCTGGGCCTATCAGCAGTTGGCGGAATTTCCCTCCGCGTTGAACGGGCAGCCTGGCCGTGCGCAGAGACTCATCTCACTCTTGCAGGCGAGCGATCTGACCACCGCCGGCCAGTCCTTCTACAACTCACTTGAAGCGCCCGCGCTCCACAAATATCCGGTGCTCGCGCTCTACCAGGAATTCCTGCGCGCCCAGGGTGCCGCGGCGACGCTCATGTCCGGCAGCGGCTCGACGACGTTTGCCTTGTTCAAAGGCCAGGCGGCGGCTGAGGAATCGGCCGAACGATTCCGCGGGCGCTTCGGCAATGCGTGCTGGATGGCCATCGTCGCGCTCTGAGGCTGCGGGTCGCGGCTCACCCTGATCTCCGCTGCGGTCGTCGGCTGGTCCTGACTATGCGTTTAGCGGAGTGCGCCCGTCCTCGGGCGCAGCAGGTTTCTCATGGTGTCGCGTCCCGGAAATTCCCTGGGCCGTATCCCATCCGCCGGCTTCTGCGCCCGCGGACGGGCGCACTCCGCTAAACGCATAGCATCATGGATGTGTCAGTCCCTTGCGTTCAGGCTGCTGCGGGTCCCTCCTTGAGACCCGCGCTCCGAACTCGCCCAGGATTCGAGTGCCTCCCCGCGTTCTCAGTTTTCCCTTTGCACTCCGCGGCGACGCCAGTAGTTTTCCCCGCGCTTGTCCGATAGTGTAATGGTAGCACACGGGCCTTTGGAGCCTTTAGTCTTGGTTCGAATCCAGGTCGGACAGCCAACCTTGACCGTGCGCGCAAATGCCATGCAGTCCGCTGCCCGCCATGATGATTCGCTTCGGCAAACAAACCGGTTCCTGCTCCCGGTCGCCTGCGGAGTGTGAACCTCGGAGGAGCTTATGAATTCCGATCTTGCACCTGCGCCCGCGCCCGCTCAACTGCCGCGCTCGCTCGCCACGGCCATCGCCAGCCTCGTGCTCGGCATCCTCGCGGTGATGTTGAGTTTCTTGTTGCTCGGCGCTGTGCTCGGTGTGGCGGGTGCGATTGTGGGCTTTGTCCATCTCCGGCAGGGCGGCGGTCTCCGCAACATGGCCCGCTGGGGGCTTGGCCTGTCCGTCGTCGGCATCCTGGCGAGCATTGCGTTTGGCTGCCTGTATTTCGTCGGCTTCCGCCACCTGAAAGACCTCGCGCCGTCCGCCGATGAAAGTTCTGTCGCGATCACGGAATGGGTGGGCGCGCTGGCGCCGGATTTTTCGGTGACGACGTTGGACGGCCAGAAAGTCACGCTGAGCGAACTGAGGGGAAAGCGCGTCGTCGTCGATTTCTGGGCCACGTGGTGCCCGCCCTGCGTGCGCGAAATCCCGCACTTCATCGACCTCTTCAAGGAGACTTCGCGCGACGACCTCGTCGTTGTCGGCATCAGTTCTGAAGACGCCGCCACGCTCAAGCCGTTCGTCAAGCAGAAGGGCATCCCATATCCGATCGCTTCCGCCGCCGACCTGGCCGCGCCCTACTCGGACGTGCGCTCGATCCCGACGACGTTCTTCATCGACCGGCGCGGGGTGATCCAGGAAATCCTCGTGGGCTACGACGAGTTGGCGGACCTGCGAAAGCACGCGCTGGCCAAGGACTCGGAAGGTGAGCCGAAGCCACCGCCGGCGCCGCTGGCCAGCGGCTTGAAGGAAAGCGAGCACCCGCTCAAGCCCGTTGAACTCTGGCAGACGAACCTTACGAGCGCGGCGTCGCTGGCCGTCGGCGACTGGGACAGCGACGGCGAGAGCGATCTGCTTGTGACGGACAAGATGGGCCGACTGCACGTGCTGGCGCTGAGCGGCGCGCCCAAGGGCCAGTTCCAACTCGCTGAGAAATGTTCCTTCATCGAACTGGGCCGTCATCGGGAGCAAGGACCGCGGTTGCTCGGCTACTCGAACTGGGGCAAGCAAGTCAGCGTGATGGACCGCGCGGGGAAGTTGCTGTGGTCCTACAAAAGCGCGCCCGGCATCGATGGCGCGCACTGGGGCGATCTCGATGGCGACGGCACCGACGAACTCATCATCGGCATGAACGGCGGCGGTGGTCTCCACGCCGTCTCGCCCGACGGCAAACTCCTGTGGCGCGACGCGAACATCGGCAACGTCTGGAACCAGGCGGTCATCCCGGCGCGCACCGGCCAGCCCGCAGTGATCTTCGCCACAGAGGCCGGCGGGACCGTCCGCGTTTACGATGCGAGCGGCAAGCTGCTGCGCACGCTGCGGCCGAACAACCAATACTGCGCGCAGATGACCGCAGCGGTGATCGACGGTGACGGGACCGTGCAGGGCATTGCGGTCGGCGATCACGCCCGCGTGCTGGCGTTCGACCCGGAGGGCAAGCTCGCGTGGTCCACGGCGACGCTCAAAGGGCCGGGCAATTGGCGCTCACCGACGTTCGCCGCCGGCGACGTGGATGGCGATGGCAAGATGGAATGGGCGTTCCTTGAGGCTTCGGGTGACTTGGTCTGCGCCACCGCCAACGGTGAAAAGCTCGCCTCGCTGCCGGCACAGAAAGGAATTGACGGCTTTGTGATGGCGTCCGACGCGAAGCGCAAAGGGCTGCTGGTGACGCTTACCGGGGGCGATCTCAAGGCGTACGGATTCGAGTGAAGGAAGTCTGCGGGCCTGGCCCCGACCGGCTCGACGCGCTACCGCCCGTTCTCCGATGTCTTCCCGAACATCACCGCGACGCAACTCAGCCACGCCCCCACGCCCATCGCCAGCAAACAGAGCAGCAACTCGACTGTGCTCAGTCGGCCGGGCTTGGCGGCCGCGAACAGCAACACCAACGCGCACACCACCACGTCCGCTCCGACGAGCGACCAGCGCAGCAACGTGTGATTCGCCGTCCGGCTCGGCGCGTCCGGTCTGGCGGCGGGGACAACTTTCGGCGTGGCCGGACCATTCGGAGCGGAACCTTGGAGCAACACACTGAGGCCGGGATCGACTTGCGGCTCGTTCTCGGTGGCAGTCGGAGCACCCGCAGTCGCAGACCGGCCAGCGGCCTTCGCGTCCT
>ORMF010039271.1_pt1 | contig 14879 bp, 12 predicted proteins | sample 1779871 | NCBI WGS metagenome assembly ORMF01 (sample SAMEA104232316, study PRJEB22302) | groundwater metagenome | biome: forest; feature: aquifer; material: groundwater | place: USA | collected 2011-08-07 | depth 5.4 m | reverse complement strand
GTGGACATTATTCTGACCGAAGGATATAAAAGAAACGACCACCCCAAGATAGAGGTCTTCCGCGCCGATCGCCATGGAGATATTCTTTCCCGCAGCGATGAAAATCTGCTGGCTGTTGCCGGGGATAAACCTCCGCAAATCGGTGTTCCCTGTTTTGACGGCAATGATATCACGTCTATTGTCAACTTGATTGAAGCCAGATTTTTAAACGGCGGCGCTCCGCATTAATACCGGTGGCTGCCGGTTTATTTTTGAGATTGACTTCGAAGATGTGATAGTGATATGGAGACACATGCGTTTAAGATTGCCCATAAATCCCCTGACATATATTATTCTTGTCTTATACCTGTTCATACCTATGCTCGACACCATGGTGTGCGCTGACTGTATGGGCAACGCTCCTTTTCAGGGTGAAACAACCATCGGCCACCTGCGAGCCCCTCATTATGATGTGACCTATCCTTCGCATGATGGGACAAAATCAAAGACTTCCGATGAACAACAGAATACCCAATCCTTCTGTTCGATCTGCGCCAATGTCCTCATGGGCGTAGAAGTTTTTTTGCCGCAGGTGCATGTCTCCGTAGCACAGTGGCATGGCCCCTGCGTTGTGCCCGCACTCTCTGAACTTCACTATTCCATCAATAAACCGCCTCAGAATATCCTCGCATAAGCCTTTTCATTTCAGAGATTTATCAAGCGAATTGCTACTAAAATTCCGCTGAAATATCTCTATCCGAAATCAAAATTGTTTGTTTATATGAGGTGAATCGATGTGGCGTTTTATTATCACGACGTTTGTAATTCTTTATCTTGTTTCTCCCGCTTATTCGCTGACTGTTGAAGAAGCAGTGCAGCGTGCCCTCACGCACAATCCTGATCTCCAGACCCTCCGGCTCGAAGAAGAGACAGCTAATGGCCAGCTCGAAAAAGCGCGGCTTCTCTTAAATAATAACCCGACGATCGGGGGCAATGTCTCGAAAAAAGACCGACCGGATGAGGAAGGCGGCGGCAAGTTTACAAACTATGGATTCAAGCTTTCCCAGGAGTTCGAGATCGCAGGTCAAAGGGGCGCAAGGATCGATGTAGCGGAAAAAGAGCTTGCCAGGGTGAAGTCCGATATCAAGGACAAAGAACGGGTTTTGATTGCGGACGTGAAGGATGCATTTACCAAAGTAATCGCACTAAAGAAGAAAAGCGGCCTGGCACGGGAGGTCGTCCAACTGAACGAAGAACTGCTCGGCTACACGAAGATCAAGTTTCAGGCAGGCGAAAGTTCCGGCCTTGATGTGAACCTCTCAGAGGTTGAGGTAAGCAAGGCAAAGAAAGAACTTCTCCTGTCAGAAAGAGAATACCGGGAAGCGCTGCTTGCATTACAGGGACTCCTTGGCTTGTCACCCGATATGTCCTTTGCCGTCCAAGGTGATTTGCCGTCTGAATCACCGGTACTGCCCGATAAGGAAGTCCTGAAAGCAGCCCTTTCCCGAAGGCCGGACGCAAAGGCAAGCGCTTTCGAAGTGGAAAAGACGCTCTCCGCTCTAAAACTGGCAACGAAGGGAGCCTCTCCGAATATAACACTCTCGGGATTTTATGACAGAGATGAGAGGAGAAACGCTGTGGGGATAGAGATGTCTATCCCCCTGCCGCTCTTCGACAGGAAGCAGGCGGAGAAGAAAGAGGCGTATGCGAAGGCTGGAGGGGCAAAGATAAGGTCAGCAGGGCTGAAAAAAGCGATAGATCGTGAAGTCGAAGTGGCGTTTAGCGACCTCTCAACCGCCATCGAAGAACTCTCGCTTTTCAAAAAAGAAATAATTGCAAAAGCCGTAGAGAATTTGAATCTCCTGAATCTGGCCTTCAAGGAAGGGAAGGTCGGCTTCTTCGAAGTGCGGTTTGCACAAAAGGACACCATCGAAGCACAATTTGCCTATATTGAGGCACAGACAAGGACACAGCTTGCGCTCAATGCAATAGAAAAGGCCATAGGGGGAGCACTGAAATGATGATACAGAACCGGAATATAACGAAGAAAGGGTTGCTTGCCGCGATCCTCATTGTTTTTGTAATCGCGTTCCTGACCACGGGATGCGGGAAAAAGGAAGCGCCGCAGGAAGGAAAAAGTACGGCGGTTGAGGCGGAGAAGAAAGAATCCGGAAACGAAGAAGAGCACAAAAAAGAAGAGCCCGGCGTTGTAACGCTGTCGCAGGAAAAGCAGAAGTCTTCAGGAATAGAGGTCCAACAAGTAGCCATGGGGGCGGCGGCTGTCCCCCTCTCAGCGACAGCCGTTATTGAGATGAACATGGACAGGGTTGCGAAAATCAGCTCCAGGGTAACGGGAAAGGCAGTCAGGATCATCGCCTCGCAGGGTGACAGGGTGAAGGCCGGGCAGCCTCTTGCCTATCTCGACAGCGTGGAGCTTGACCAGATATGGGCTGAATATTACAAGGCGCAGGGGAAAGTAGGGCTTGTACGGAAGAATCTCCAGCGGGAAGAGACCCTGTTTCAGAAGAAGATATCCCCGGAAAAGGACCTACTGAAGGCGAGGCAGGAGTTGGGAGAGGCAGAGGCGGACCTGAACCTTGCCCAAGAGCGTTTCCGGCTGGTCGGAGTTGATGTTGCGCAGTTTGAATCATCCAGGGGCAAGGGGAACCACCTTCTTATTCTTCCGGTCACTTCACCGGTAGGCGGTGTGGTGATAGAAAAGGCGGTCACCCAGGGAGAGGTTGTTAATCCCGAGAAGGTGCTCTTTATGGTCGCCGATCTCTCAACGCTCTGGGTGGTTATTGATGTCTATGAAAAAGATATTTCCCGCCTCAGGCTCGGCGCAGGCGTCAAGGTGTCGGTCATGGCATTCCCCGACAAGATATTCAAGGGAAAGGTTTCCTATATCGCCGATGTTGTTGATGAAAAGACACGAACCGAAAAAGCGCGGGTAACGATAGATAACTCAAGCGGTCTGCTCAAGCCCGGCATGTTTGCTACCGTCCTTGCGGAATCAACAAGCGGCGGGGCTGAGCGGCTCATCGCCGTTCCGGAAGCAGCCGTGCTTATTGATGGCGCGAAGCGATACGTCTTTGTCCAGGTCTCCCCCGTCAAGTTCCAAAGAAGGGATATCGAGGTCGGCAGGACACTAGGAAAACGACTGGAGGTTACCGCAGGACTCAAGGAAGGCGAGATGATCGCAGTCAAGGGCGCCTTCATCCTGAAATCGGAACTCAAAAAAGATTCCCTTGAAGCGGAATAGGAGGAGACGATGGAGAAGATCATAGATTTTGTGCTCAGACAGAGGCTCCTCGTTCTTATCGGCGTCCTCCTGCTTACCGGTATCGGTATCTATTCATTCAAGAAGCTCCCGGTTGACGCTTTCCCCGATGTGACCAATGTTCAGGTGCAGGTCATTACGACTGCTCCCGGCATGTCTCCTTTTGAGACAGAAAAACTCGTCACCTCGCCAATTGAGCTCCAGATGAGCGGGCTGCCGGGTCTTCGTGAAACGCGGTCGATTTCAAAGTATGGACTGTCGCTTGTCACGCTGGTATTCGAGGACAATGTTGACACCTATTTCGCCCGGCAGTTGGTTTTTGAGAGATTGATCGCGGCGAAGGAAACCCTTACTAAGGGTGTGGAACCGATGCTGGGTCCTGTCTCGACAGGATTAGGCGAAATTTACCAGTACACCCTCGAAGGCAAAGGGAAAAGCCTTATGGAGCTGAGGACGCTCCAGGATTGGGTTGTGAGGAAACTTCTGCGGCGTGCGCCCGGGGTTGCCGATGTGAACTCCTTCGGCGGCGACGTAAAACAGTACCAGGTCATCGTGAACCCGGATAAGCTTCTCAAGTACAACCTCACGCTGCGTCAGGTCTTCGAGACAGTGGCGCGGAACAACACAAACGCGAGCGGCAGTTTCATGAATGTCGGCGGGGAGCAGTATATTATCCGCGGCCTCGGTCTGCTCAAGACCATTGACGACATCGGCAACATCGTCATCGCTTCGTATCATGGCACAGCGGTTTATGTAAGAGATATTGCCGACCTGAAGCTCGGTCCCGCATTCAGTCAAGGCGCCATTGTGAAAAACGGCGAGGAGTCGCTGGCAGGCATCGTCCTCCTGATCAAGGGGGGAAATTCGAAGGAAGTCGTTGAGAAGGTGAAGGAGAAGATGGAGGAAGTTGCAAAAACACTTCCTGAAGGAGTGAAGGCTGTTCCCTTTTACGACAGGGCTGAACTGGTGCAGCGGGCGATTTCGACGATCACTACTGCCCTTGCCGAGGGCGCGTTCTTCATCGTCATCGTACTTTTCATATTTCTCGGCAATGTGCGGAGCGCCCTTGTCGTCACCTTATCGCTCCCGCTTACGATGCTCTTCACCTTTATCGTCATGCGCCAGATGGGGCTGACGGCAAACCTCATGTCCCTAGGCGGACTTGCCATCGCCATTGGCATGGTGGTTGACGGTGCGGTCGTAATTGTCGAAAACACCTACCGGCACCTTTCGGAGCGTAAGGACGAACCCCCGATTCATGTCATCGCCGAATCGGCCAAAGAGGTGGCAAAGCCGGTCGTGTTCGGCATCCTGATCATCACCGTGGTCTTTCTCCCGCTCTTTACCCTCACCGACGTCGAGGGGAAGATGTTCACTCCTCTTGCCTTAACGATTGCCATCGCCCTCATCGGCTCCCTTTTTATATCGATACTGATCGTGCCTGTGCTTTCATCCTTTATTCTAAAGGGAGGGAAAGAGGAGGATACAAGGCTTCTTGCCTTCATCAAGAAGGGTTTCAGGCCGGTGCTTGACTGGGCGCTGAGCAACAGAATAAAAACTCTCCTCATCTCGTCAGGAATCTTTATCCTGAGCCTCGCCCTGCTTCCCTTCATCGGAAAGGAATTCATGCCGGTCCTTCAGGAAGGCTCTCTTACCGTCCAGTTGATCCGCCTTCCCGGCATCTCTTTGCGGGAATCGGTCGATATGGAGAAGAAGTTTCACAAGATCCTTCTCACCTTTCCGGAAATCGAGACCGTCGTCTCGAAGATCGGCGCCGCGGAGATCGCCTCAGACCCTATGGGGCCCGAGCTTTCCGACCCGATCATCACGCTCAAGCCCAGGGACCAGTGGAAGACTGCCAAAAGCCTCCCTGAACTGACGGACAAGATGAGGGAAAAGCTTGAATCATCCATGCCGGGCGTTGGCTTCAACTTCACGCAGCCGATTGCCCTCAGGGTAGATGAATTGATATCGGGGGTGAAATCACAGGTTGCCGTCAAAATCTTCGGTGACGATCTCGATCAGCTCAAGGAAAAGGCCGACGAGATGGCAAAGGTCATGGCCGGTGTCAAGGGGACGGAAGACCTGCGGGTCGAGCAAGTATCGGGACAACCATACCTGCATATCGATATCGACCGGAAGGAGATCGCCCGATACGGGATCAACATCTCCGACGTTCAGGAGATCATCGAGATCGCCCTCGCCGGTGGACAGCCTACCGAGGTATTCGAAGGCGACAAGCGCTTTGCCGTCCAGATGCGATTCCCTGAAGACCGGAGGAATAATATTGAGTCAATCGGCAACCTTCTCGTGCCGCTGCCGGAAGGAAGAGGCATACCGCTTAAGCAGATTGCCAAGCTCTCTTTGCTGGAAGGACCGAACCAGATCAGCCGGGAGGAAGGACAGCGGCGGATCGTCATCGAGTGCAATGTGAAGGGCAGAGATATCGGCGGGTTCGTCAAAGAGTCGCAGGCAAAGATTACCGCCCAGGTGAAACTTCCCGTGGGATATACCGTAACATGGGGAGGTCAGTTCGAGAACCAGGAGCGGGCAATGAAGCGGCTTATTGTGATTATCCCGCTGACGCTTATCCTGATTTTTCTCCTCCTCTACATGACCTTTGGCTCTTTGAAAAACGCCCTGCTGATCATCATGAACATCCCCTTCGCCCTGGTGGGCGGCATTGTGGCCCTGTTCGTTTCGGGTCAATACCTGAGCGTCCCCGCCTCGGTAGGATTTATCGCCCTCTTCGGCGTGGCTGTCCTGAACGGAGTCGTGCTCGTCTCATACTTCAACCAACTGAGACAGGAGGGGGCCTCCCTTGACGACGCGATACGGAAAGGAACTGACCTGAGATTACGGCCTGTGCTTATGACGGCATCGGTGACCATGCTCGGGCTTGTGCCGTTGCTCCTGGCGTCGGGAACCGGATCGGAGATTCAGAGACCTCTTGCCGTCGTAGTGATCGGCGGTTTGATAACCTCGACATTACTAACACTGATCGTTCTTCCCACTCTTTACCGTTGGTTTGAAGAAGAAAAGGTAGAATTTTAGAAAGACATGGAACACAGACATCACCCAAAGACAATTGACAACCAAGGACACCCCCATGAGCTGGGACCCCGCTTATTGGAGAGAAGACGGCTGAAGGCAGTAACCATTCTTACAGGTTCTATGATGGTGGTCGAGGCTGTGGGAGGCATTATCACAAACAGCCTTGCCCTTCTCTCCGATGCCTTCCACATGCTCACCCATTTTGGGGCATTGCTCATGAGCCTTGTGGCTATAATTATAGCCACAAGGCTTAAATCAGAGGAAAAGACCTTTGGATACTGGCGGGCAGAGATCCTTACCGCCCTCTTCAATGGCATAACCCTCATCCCAATAGTAGGCTTCATCCTTTATGCGTCATACCAGCGTTTCCTCCATCCGGAAGGGATTGAGACTATCCCGATGCTCATCGTGGCCCTTATGGGTCTCCTGGTAAATCTCATTAGTGCCGCCGCCCTATGGGGCGTGGGGAAGAAGGATATTAATATAAGGGGGGCATTTATCCATATGATAGGGGATACCCTTTCCTCTGTGGCGATAATAATCGCAGGCATCCTTATATACTTTACAGGCTGGCTTATCGTAGACCCTATCGCCAGTGTCATCATCAGCGTAATGATACTCCTCTGGTCTGTAGGTCTTATAAAGGAATCGGTACATATCCTTCTTGAGTCTGTTCCCAAAGGTATCAATATCGAAGAGGTCGCCTCGGCTATAAAGGATATAACCCATGTTAAAAATGTCCACGACATCCACATCTGGCAGATTACATCAGGGATGTACTCTATGACCTGTCATTTAGTTCTGGAGGAAATGCCACTTTCTGAGTCAGGGAAGATACTGCACCAGATCCATCATCTCTTGGATGAGAAGTTCCATATCACCCATGCCAACATTCAGTTGGAAGGGAAGGACTATAAAGAAGGACACAAACACTAAAAGGAGAAGAAATGAAAGAAATTAAAGCTATCATCCAACCGTTCATGTTGAGTAAAGTTGTAGACGCGCTGAAGAAGATCCCCCATTTCCCAGGCATCACTGTTACCAAGGTTCAAGGGTTCGGCAGGGAAAAAGGGGAAGGCGCACACCACAGGATAGTTGAGGACCTCATTGATTATGTGCCGAAGGTGAAGATCGAGGTTGTTGTCCACAACGACATGCTTAATGTGGTTGTCGATACCATCGTGGAACATGCCCATACGGGCAACAGGGGCGACGGCAAAATATTCATCTATGATGTCAGAGAAGCCGTCAGGATCAAGACAAAGGAACGGGGCGATACAGCCGTGTAGATAAGGAGAGAAAATGCAAAAAGTAATAAAGGGTTCTATCATTGGAGTTATGATCCTTATTTTGATAGGATGTGGGGCGGCAGCAAAGGACATCCGGGTAAAAACACAATCCTTACGTGCGGATGTCTTTACTGAGATCAAGAATGCCGACGCTCCTGCACGGGGCTTTGCTGTTCTGACCATCAAGGCGACAATCAAGACGCATCTTGAGGGATATTATGCGCTTGAGTCGAAAGATTCTCCGCATGGGAAGCCAGGCTATCCTTTCCTGATCAATATCGCCGGACAGGCGGAGACCTGGAAGGTCGCTGGGCAGAAAGAAAGCCTGCCGCTCTACGATAAGGATGGGAAGACAAGCCGTGACCCCGACGCGGGAGAAGGCATCAAGTATGTCCTGGAGAAAAAGATAGGGCTGCGCGCAGGAACACACAAAGTGTTCCTCGGACTGCCTGCCGACGACTATTTCAAGGAAGCGGAGATCACGCTTAAGGAAGGAGACTCTGCCACGCTGGAATTAAAACCCGTTTACAAATACAAAACCCGACATACCAGGATTCCTACTTTTCAGGGGGGTATAAAAGAGTTTAAAGTCTACCTGAACGGTGCGCGCGTGTGATTGAAAAGGAAAGATAAAAAGATTAAATTTAAAGAGGAAGATACATGGCGTCAAGGACATCAACTTGGCATGTCAGAGGCATGGATTGCGCCGAGGAGATAAATGCGTTGCGTCAAGCCATCGGCGCATTGTCCGGTATCATGGATGTGACATTTAACCTGCTCAACGGCACTATGACCGTGACTGCTGCGGAAGGTGCCGTGGACGAGAGAGAGATCATTTCGGCGGTCAAGCGTACCGGGATGGTGGCGCAGCCTGTGGATCGTGGGCAGGCGGCTGTTTCACAATCCGGCAGGGCGGGATTTTGGCTGACACACGGCCGCACCGTGATGTGTACAACCAGCGGCATTGCCGCAACGGCTGGTTTCCTTTCCCACTGGCTTTTGCATGGAAATATCCGCCATGCACTCGCGGAGGGCGGGAGAAGTGAGGCCCATGGCTTCCCGCCCCTGTCAATCGGGTTCTATCTTATAGCGGTACTTGCGGGTGGATGGTTCATCTTCCCCAAGGCCCTTGCTGCACTCCGCCGCTTCCGTGCGGACATGAATCTGCTGATGACGATTGCCGTTTTCGGCGCCATCGGCATCGGCGAGTGGTTCGAAGCGGCCACCGTCACCTTTCTTTTCTCCCTCTCCCTCCTCCTCGAAGCCTGGAGCATCGGCCATGCCCGGCATGCCATCAGCGCGCTGTTTAGTATAGTGCCTCCCGTAGCGCGTTACCGTTCTCCTCATGACGGCAATATCATGGAAAAGCCTGTGGAAGATGTGCCCCTCGGCGCCACCGTCCTGGTCCGGCCGGGGGAACGCATCCCCCTCGACGGTCAAATCACGAAAGGCAGCGCCTCGGTCAATCAAGCCCCCATCACAGGAGAATCCCTTCCTGTAGAGAAACAAATCGGCGACGAAGTTTTTGCCGGGACGATCAACGAGGATGGAGCGATTGAATTTCGTGTCACAAAACCGGCGGCGGATGCGACTCTCGCGCGCATTATCCATATGGTGGAAGAGGCGCAGTCGCGGCGGGCGCCCTCGGAACAATGGGTGGAAAAATTCGCCCATTATTATACGCCGGCTATGATTTGTTTGGCCGTTGCCATTGCCGTTATCCCGCCCCTGATTGTCGGCGGCAACTGGGCGCGCTGGTTTTACGAGTCTCTGGTGATGCTGGTGATCGCCTGTCCCTGCGCGCTGGTCATCTCAACGCCAGTAGCTATTGTCGCGGCCCTGGCCACGGCGGCCCGTTCCGGGATTATTATCAAGGGCGGCGCCTTCCTGGAAGAGGCGGGAAGACTCAAAATTGTTTTTTTTGATAAAACAGGCACACTGACGCACGGGCATCCCGAGGTTCAGAGAATAATTCCCCTTAACGGTCACACGGAGGAAGAGCTGTTCGATCGGGCGGCGGCCCTGGAAGTGCACAGCCGCCACCCCCTGGCGCGGGCCATTATGCGCAGGGCCGAACAACTCCGTCGCACCATCAACCCGGCAGAAAATTACCACGAGTTCAGGGGACGGGGCGGACAAGGGGAGATTGGCGGGCGGACTTTCTGGATTGGTTCCCACAGATTGCTTCACGAAAAACAGATGGAAAGCGATGACATGCACAGGACGCTCGACGCCTTTGAAGATGCCGGACATTCGGTGGTCGCGGTGGGAAATGAAGATCATGTCTGCGGTCTTATCAGCATGGCCGACGGCGTTCGCGACAACGCCCTTGCCATTGTTGCCGATCTAAAGCGTGCCGGAGTGGAAAAAGTCATCATCCTTACCGGCGACAACCAGGGCACGGCACGGGCAATCAGCGAGAAGATCGGGGCCGACGAATTCCATGCGGAACTTCTTCCGGAAGGCAAGCTAAAAGCCATTGAGGAAGCGAAGCGTCGTTATGGCGCCGTGGCGATGGTGGGCGACGGAATCAACGACGCTCCCGCCTTGGCCGCCGCGAACCTGGGTATTGCCATGGCTGCGGCGGGAACGGATGCGGCCATAGAGACGGCGGATATCGCCCTGATGTCCGACGATCTTTCCCGGCTACCCTGGCTCATTCGCCACGGTCATCGCACGTTGAGCGTCATCCGCCAGAATATCGGCTTTGCACTCAGCGTCAAATTGCTGTTCACGGTCCTGGCGCTGGCCAACATCGCCACATTGTGGATGGCGATTGCAGCAGATATGGGAGCCTCATTGCTGGTAATTATGAACGCATTACGTCTCCTTTACAGCAAAGAGGCTTGAAGTAATTACAATGCCCATAGTATTCAACCGACAGAGTGAGTCCCTGCAAAGAGAAAAATATTGACTAATAGGTGGGCGCCGTTACATAATGCCCACCATTACTTTAAAGGCGAGGGTTATTTTGAATTTTCCTGCGGTTACGGCCACTCTGGATATTTATATTGCGGAAATCAACCGTTTCCCTATCTTGACGGCGGAGGAAGAGTTTAAATTGGCCGTCGCCTTTAAAAAGGACAACAGCATGGAAGCGGCAGAGACCCTGGTTGTCTCTAATTTACGTTTCGTTGTCAAGATTGCCCATGAGTATCGGAGTTATCGTGTGAAGCTGGCCGATCTGATCCAGGAAGGCAACATCGGGCTCATGCACGCGGTAAAAAAATTCGACCCCTATAAGGGCTATCGTCTTATTTCTTACGCCGTATGGTGGATCAGAGCCTATATTCAGAACTATGTCATCAAAACCTGGAGCATTGTGAAGATCGGCACCACCCAAGCCCAACGAAAACTCTTTTTTAAAATGAGCCAGACCAGGAAACAACTGGAAACTATCTCTAAAAAGAATCCCGAATTTGGCGAGATTGCCGCATCGCTGGGCGTTAAAAAATGGGAAGTGGAGGAGATGGACATCCGCATGGGGCAGGATATTTCTCTCGATGCCTGTGTGAGTGAGGATAACGATTCCACTCTCGGAGACCGGCTGGTTCACGAAGGAGAGGATCAGGAGTCGGCACTTATCAAGAAAGAAGAGCGGGCGCTGGTGCAAAGAAATATTGCCGGGGCGCTGGCCATGTTAACTGAAAAGGAAAGTTTCATTGTCAAAAATCGGCTCATGGCGGATAATCCCATGACCCTCCAGGAGATAGGGGAACATTATAATTTTACAAGGGAACGGGCAAGGCAGATCGAAAGCCAGGCCATAAAAAAACTCCAACTGGCCATACCCTATGGAACGGGCAGCGAGCCCCCGCCTGATGCCAAAAAAAATTAGTGTAAAGCTTGATGAACTCGTAAAAAGTCACGCTTCCCCTCCCCTGGCGGGAGGGGATTGAGGGGAGGGGGAAAAACATGTGTTAATGCGACATGTTGTCACCCCCACCCTAACCCTCCCCCGTCAAGGGGGAGGAGATTTTGGACTTTTTACGAGACCGTCAAGCTTGGGGATTCATGACCAAATTTTTACTCGTTAAATTTTGGGGAGAGCATCAATTATGAAATCGAGTGGTGAGCATTGGGATGCAATATTTTCTGGCACCGAGAGTTCAAAGTTAGGATGGTACGAAAAAAGTGCGCCCAGGATGTTTGAATTATTGGATCAAATCTCAGGATGGGAGAAATCCACAGTATTCCTCCCTGGAGTTGGCACTTCATTTTTGATAGAAGAACTTTTAGCGAAGGGTGTAAAATTAATCCTCAATGATATTAGCGTTGAAGCTCTGAGCAGAATCAAAGAGAGGCTAAATGACAAAGGCGCCGAAATTAACTGGCTTTGCCAGGACATCGCCAAGCCAATTCAAAGCACAATGCCGGTTGTTGATATATGGATAGACCGAGCCGTCTTGCATTTCCTGACTGATGCAAGTGATATTGAAGGATACTTTGAAAATGTAAAATCAACCCTGAAAAAATCAAGCCATGCCATATTTGCCGAATTTTCAAAGACAGGTGCGTCAGAATGTGCTGGCTTAAGACTTCACCGGTACTCTATTGAAGAGCTATCGGAAAAATTGGGGGCGTCATTTAAGTTGATTTCACATTTTGACTATACGTACATAAACCCCGATGGCGAGCCAAAACCGTATATTTACGCCCTATACAGAAGAGAAAAGTAACAATAATGGCAAGCCGATATCACCCTCCTATTCTCCGTGGCAAAAGTTATGACCACGATTCATTATTTGTGCCCGAAAATTTACTGCGAGAGGCAAGGCGACAAAAAAACATTCCGGGGGGACAAATACCACCTATTTGCGTCCTTGACCCTGACGGAGACATTGTCAGAAATTTAATTGCTGCCGACAGGGCAAAAGTTAATCCCTATTGGGCGTGTTACCATACTCAGCTATACAACTTTGAGCACAGTGGCATCGAGTTCGGGATTGTTGGTTGTGCGGTAGGCGCTTCCTTCGCAGTGTTAATTGCCGAAGAATTGTTCGTCTCTGGTTGTCAACTATTGATTAGCGTTACTTCTTCCGGACAGATTATTTCCCGGCAACAGCCGCCTTTTTTTGTGTTGATTGAACGTGCCTTGAGAGATGAAGGCACAAGTTATCACTATTTACCCCCGTCGGACTATTCACACATTGCCGCTGAATTGCTGGCAATGCTTGAGGATGCTTTTTTAAAACTACCTACCCCGGTGTATCGGGGGGCGACATGGACAACGGATGCCCCTTTCCGGGAAACGACTACCGCCATCGAGCAAGCGGAGACAGAGGGCATTCTGGCCGTTGAAATGGAAGCGGCAGCCCTGTATGCTTTCGCTCAGGCCCGCCGTAAAGCTGTGCTTTGTTTCGCCCACGTTACAAATCAGATGGGGCACATTGAGGGTGACTTTGAAAAAGGTGAAGCTAATGGCAGTCAAGACGCCCTGGAGTTAATTGCTGCGGCGGCCCAAAAGTGGCTATCCGGGCAAGAGGGGTCTGGGGATGAATATGCGGACACTATGCCGGTTTTTTAGATTATCTTCTTGTAAGCAGGGAAACTCTTATGGAAAAAATGTTGAGAAAAATATTGATCGCGGCCTTGATTTTCTTCATGCTTGGCGCGGTTGCCGCATTAGCTGCGGAAACCATCAAGCTGGGCGTGGCCGGGGCGCATAGTGGCGATCTTGCCTCTTACGGCCTGCCCTCGGTCAGGGCAGCAGAGCTGGTGGTGGCGGATGTGAATGCCCGTGGAGGGATTCTCGGACGGAAGGTGGAGCTCTTCATTGAAGATGACGTATGCAAACCGGAAATCGCCACCAATACGGCTAATAAATTGATCTCCGAGGGGGTGCGTGTCGTGCTTGGTCATATCTGTAGCGGCGCAACCAAAGCCACCCTTGATCTTTATCATGATGCCGGGGTTACCGTCATGTCGCCTTCGGCCACGAATCCGGAGCTGACACAAAGCGGGCTCTATCCCAATTTTTTCCGCACCATTGCGTCCGATGACGCCCAGGCCCGGCTGGAAGTGGACTTTGCGCTGCGTGTCCTTAAGCTCAGAAGATTTGCCGTTCTCCATGATAAGGGAGATTACGGCAAAGGCCTGGCGGAGTATGCCCGCAAGTTCATCGAGGCTGCCCCACAGGCAAAATTAGTGCTTTATGAGGGTGTCACCCCCGGCGCTTTCGATTATTCCGCGGTAGTGCAAAAAATCAAACGCGCCGACGCCGACGCAGTAATATATGGCGGCTATCATCCCGAGGCGGCATTAATCGTGCGCCAGATGCGCAAGAAGCACAGCAAGGCAAGGTTTATTTCCGATGACGGCGTGAAAGACGCGACGTTTTTAAAAGTTGCCGGCGTTTATGCCGAGGGCGTCTATGCATCCGGCCCCCGGAATGTCTCCCAAAACCCTCTGGCGGTGGCTTCTATCGCCGCTCACGAAAAAACCTACGGCATGGAGCCCGGCGCTTTTTTTCTTAATGCCTATGCGGCTACGCAGGCCCTTCTGCAGGCGATAGAAAAGGCAGGCGGGACGGACTATGCCAAGGTCGGCAAGGCGCTGCGCACCAATTATGTCGCGACACCGCTGGGAAAGATTCGCTTCAATGATAAAGGCGACGCCTTAGGGGTGGGATTTTCCATGTATAAGGTAAGTAAAGGCGCTTTTGTCGAAGTACATTAGGCTATTTGACACTGGGGAGCGGGCGGGATGGAATATTTTTTGGGACTGCTGGTTAGCGGCTTGATTAAAGGCAGCATCTACGCGCTGATTGCCCTTGGCTATACGATGGTTTATGGCATCATTCAGCTAATCAATTTTGCCCACGGTGAAATATACATGCTGGGCGCTTTTATCGCCCTGATTGTGGCAACTGTTTTGACCATTGGCGGGATGTCAGGACCGGCCGTGCTGATCCTGGCATCTTTGGTGGCGGTTATTTATGCTGGCGCCTATGGCTTTACCATGGAGAAAATTGCCTATAAACCGCTGCGTCAGGCGCCCCGGTTGTCCCCCCTCATAAGCGCCGTGGGCATGTCCATTTTTCTGCAAAATTATGTACTGCTGGCGCAGAGCTCGGACTCTCTGCCTTTTCTCAATCTTCTCCAGGAGATGCCCTGGTTGGGACCGCTGGCTTCGGTCATGGAGCCCACGGAAGTCGTAATTGTTGGCACCACGGCGGTTATCATGCTGCTGCTCACGTTTTTTGTCAGGTTTACCAGCATAGGGAGGGCGATGCGCGCCACGGCGCAGGACCATAACATGGCGCTGCTCGTGGCAAT
>ORMF010109157.1_pt1 | contig 14881 bp, 13 predicted proteins | sample 1779871 | NCBI WGS metagenome assembly ORMF01 (sample SAMEA104232316, study PRJEB22302) | groundwater metagenome | biome: forest; feature: aquifer; material: groundwater | place: USA | collected 2011-08-07 | depth 5.4 m | reverse complement strand
TAAATGGGCCGAACCCGCCCCCAAAGACCTGGAGAAGAAAGTCGGCCGATAGGAGTCTTTAATTATGCGATCAGAAGTCGCTGCTGCATATTCACGATATGAGCGGGCAGTCGCGCACTATACTGTATAATGGTTAGGTAACAAAACCGGCGGTACGGCAACTAACTAGGTGGTCGGACCGATATGAGCTGTTATTCACGATATCTCGGTGTAATGATGTCAGCCGGGGCGATGTTGTTTTTCGCCTCGGACATTGGAGCGTGCTCGGTGAAACTCCAGACCCCAAGCCGCTCGAGGCCCTCGATCTCCTCGCCTTCCGATTATTCCTTTGTTTCGATAAAGGCCGAACCCGGGGAAATACCGCTGGTCGGTCAACGGGCGGAAGGACGGATTGTGGTGACAGCCCGTGCGGTCGACGGATCGCTGGTCGACGTGACGCGAAGATGCGACTTCTCCAGCTCCAACCCGAAGCTCGTATCGGTTGACAAGGACCGTGTACTCCATCCGATTTCCGACGGTCAAGCCAAGATTACGGTCCGTTTCAGAAATCTCGCGACATCCGCCGCAGTCACTGTAAAGGATACGGCCAAGCGCAAACCCATCGACTTCTCGCGCGAGATCGTGCCAATTCTCACAAGAGCCGGCTGCAATCAGGGCTCCTGTCACGGTTCGCAGTATGGCAAGGGCGGGTTCAAACTCTCGCTATTGGGATTCGATCCGGATCTCGACTATCCGACTATCGTCAAGCAGGCCGGCGGGCGCCGCGCCCTGCCCGTGGACCCCGCCCGCAGCCTCATTCTCCTGAAGCCGACGCTCGTCCTTCCCCACCAGGGCGGAAACCGGCTCGAGGCTAATTCTTCCGATTACAAATTGATCATAGCATGGCTTCAGGATGGAGTTCCCGCGCCGACTTCCAACGACCCCGAGGTCACCAAAGTCGAGGTCTTTCCCGCGGAACGGATCCTTACTCCCGGTCGCGAGCAGTCGCTGGTCGTCCGTGCGACATACTCGGATGGACTCATCCGCGACGTGACCCGTTGGGCGCGTCTCCAGACGCTAAACGACTCTATCGCGACCGTTTCGCCTACCGCAATCGTAAAGGCGGCGGCGCGCGGCGAAACCAGCGTAATGGTGCGATTTGGCGGCCAGGCGACGATCGCCCGGATAACGGTTCCCTTCGCCCAGATCGCAAAATATCCTGACTTTCAAGCTACTGGTTTCGTGGATCGATTGGGGCAAAAGAAGGGGAAATCGCTTGGATTGCTGCCTTCGGCAATTTGCGATGATGCCACGTTCATTCGTCGTGCGTCATTCGATGTAATTGGTACCCCACCGAAGCCGGACGAGACAAAGGCGTTCATTGCGGACCGCTCGCCGGACAAGCGGAGCAGACTCATCGAGAGCCTCCTCGACAGGCCTGAATATGCGGATTACTGGGCGCTCAAATGGGGCGATCTACTGCGCAGCGAACGGACCAAACTCGGTCCAAAAGGGATGTGGAGTTTCAGCAACTGGATACGTGCCCAGCTTCGCGACAACCGTCCAATCGATCAGTTCTGCCGGGACTTGATCACAGCGCAGGGCAGCACTTTTACGACCGGCCCGGCAAACTTTTATCGCGTCGCCAGCAGTCCACCGGACCTAGCGGAAACCACCGCGCAGGTCTTCCTCGGAACGAGGCTGCAGTGCACGAAATGCCATCATCATCCGTTCGAGCGGTGGAGCCAGGCCGATTACTATCAGTTTGCGGCATTCTTTGCCCGTGTCGGGTTGAAGGGCAGCCAGGAGTTCGGAATATTCGGGAATGAACAGGTTGTCAGGGTAAACCAGGGCGGCGACCTATACCATCCGAAGACAAACCAGTTGATGAAGCCCACCCCACTCGGCGGTTATCCCGAATCCATGCGAACGCGCGGACCACAGACCGCGGACCTGGTGGATCCCAATGCCGATTTGTCCGGTGACCGCCGCGCCTTACTCGCGGAGTGGATCTCGCGCGACAACATTCTCTTCGCCAGGAATATTGCGAATAGGTATTGGGGATATCTGATGGGACGCGGACTCGTCGAGCCGATCGACGACCAACGCGTGACGAATCCGCCCACGAACCCCGAGCTGCTCGATGCCCTCGCCAAGGATCTCATCCAGAACAAGTACGATCTCAAGCACCTCATCAAGACGATTTGTACGTCTCGGGCCTACCAGCTCAGCTCCGACGTGACGGAGCTGAACCAGGGCGACGCAACATATTACACGCACTATTTCATTCGCCGGCTCCCGGCGGAGGTGATGCTCGACTCGATCAATATGGCGACCGGCACCCAGGAGAAGTTCAACAGCCTGCCGTCCGGCTTTCGCGCCATTCAGCTGCCCGATCCGCAGGTAGAGTCCTACTTCCTGGATACGTTCGGGCGGGCGCCTCGGGTTATCGCATGCGAGTGCGAGAGGGCCGCGGAGCCGAATATGGGCCAGGCTCTCCATTTGATGATGGGTGACCTGCTCAACCGAAAGATACAGGACGGCAATGGACTGGTCGCGAAGCTTATCGCCGCCAAAAAAACGGACGCGGAAATCTTGGAAACATACTTCTTGAACGTGCTCGGCAGACCGCCCAGCTCCGATGAGATATCGAAGGCACAGGAACAGCTGCGAACGGTCGTGGACCGCCAGGCGCTGCTGCCCGCGAAGCCCGTGCCATACGTTCATGCGCAGCTTTCCCTGCCGCGAACGCAGCAGGCGAAAGACCGGGATCGCAAAGCAGTTCTGGAGGACATTCTCTGGGCGCTGCTGAACAGCAAGGAGTTCGTGTTCAATCATTAGGAATGTAGGGGGCTATTATGTTCGATTTCCAATTGGCACAACATACCGATTGTGACGGAGTGACCCGGCGGGATTTCCTGCGCGTGGGTGGATTGACCATCCTGGGATTGTCGCTGCCCGAGTTCCTCCGAGCGGCCAGCGCTTCGACAGGGAAGAAGGACGTTTCCTGCATCCTTCTCTGGATGGGGGGCGGGCCCAGTCACATTGATACTTTCGATCCCAAGCCGGATTCGCCGCAGGAGATCCGCGGCGATTTCAAGGCGATCGGCACGAACGTCTCCGGAATACAGATTAGCGACAAGCTGCCCAAGCTCGCCAAGCAGATGGACAAGTACTCGATCGTGCGCTCGATCACGTCGCCCGACTCCTCGCACGAGACGGCCACCCACTACCTATTGACCGGTTATCCCGGCAATCCATCGGTCGCCTATCCGGCGTACGGCTCTGTAATCGCCCGCGAAAAGGGACCCCAGAACGGAATGCCGCCGAACATGATGTTCGGCGGGCTCCCGTTCGGGTATGGCGGAGCGGGATACATGGGACCCGCCTACAATCCGTTCAATATAAACGGCGACCCTAACAGCGCCGGTTTCACGGTGCGGGACGTCAGCCCGCCCAATGGTGTCGACATGGAGCGCGTGGCGCGCAGGAAGTCCATTCTGGATGCATTCGATTCGTTCGAGCGGAACTCGGAGGCTCGTCAAAAGGTCGTCCAGACGATGGATGACTTCTACGCTCAGGCATATAACCTGATCACTTCCCCTGTGGCAAAGAAAGCGTTCGACTTGAAGCAGGAACCGGACAAGGTCCGCGATAGTTATGGCAGGCACTACTTCGGCCAGAGCTGCCTCCTGGCACGGCGTCTGGTTGAGGCCGGCGTTCGGTTCATTACAGTGAACTATGGCGGATGGGACACCCACGAGAATAACTTCAAATCGCTAAAGGACCACCTTCTGCCAAACCTCGATTCCGGTTACGCCGCGCTCTTGGAAGATTTGAAGCAGAGGGGCATGCTGGACACCACGCTCGTACTATGGATGGGCGAGTTCGGCCGTACCCCTAAAGTGAATTCGTCCGCCGGCCGCGACCACTGGTCACAGGGAATGTGCGTCTGCATGGGCGGCGGCGGCGTCAAGACCGGAATGGTCGTGGGATCGACGAACGAGCGCGCGGAAATGCCCAAGGAACGGCCGCTGCGGGTGGAAGACATGGCCGCCACGGTCTATAAGGTTATGGGCGTGGACTACGAGAAAGAGTACGTTTCCGCGGAGAACCGGCCCTTCAAGATCAACTATGACGGCGAACCGATCTCTGAGCTGCTCTGAACCCTGCGCCGGCTGGGAAGACTGACCAAAGCTGTGATCCGCAGCAGCAGCCAATCACAAATATGAGCGACTGGCTGCCGGCAACGCGGCGCGCGCTCCGCCACGAGCGGCGGCTCATTCCTCTCCTCCTCATTCTTGAAGTCGTGCTCGTGGGAATCCAGGCGCTGTTCGTGCATTGGAACGCGCTCAGTTACGCCCGACTGGTGCCGCTCTACATCGTCTCCTGGGTCCTCCCGCCCTTCGTGGCGACCCGGATCGCCAGGGAGAGACTGTCCGGCCGCTGGCAGATGAGCGTCCTCACGAGGCTAACCACCTTCGACCTATGGGTCTCCTCCGTACTTGTCCCGGCCTTTCCGTGGCTGATAGCTGCAACCATTCTCTGGTGGCCGTTCTGGCTACCGGCAGACATGATCTTCCCGCAAGCCGGAGCAGTTACTCTGAGGATTGGAATCTATCTGCCGCGCCCCGATCCATGGGTCTACCTCACAGGCATCTTTGCGAGCGGGCTCGCATACGCTTGTCTGGCGGGGCTATGCGGGTTTCGTGCGCGGGCGCCGCGGGCTGCCGTGACCGGCGCCCTTCTCATCAACGGGGCATTCAGCTACGCCGGCGCCATTCTTTCGCTCAGCTCGCCGGTAATCGGCAAGTGGGCGGAAATGCCGGCCCTCCAATACGCCCTATTCGCCCAACCCTTCGCCATCCTTGCGCCTGGGTGGATGGTCGGAGGGACGATCTACTCAGCCGACCACGGCTATGTTCGCAAGTACATCGCGTGGGTCACGGTCGCGTTGTTCGTCGTGGCCGCGTTCATGCTGAGCGCGGCGTCGTATTGGGTTGTAGGTCGCGCGAGAAGACCAATGGCGTCGGCGTAGCCTCATTTACGTTGCGAGTGTCTAACTCGCCGCGTGAGCCACCTCTCGTTTGGACTCGATATTCCGTGGCGGGATTGTGTAGTCCAGTAAGGAAGTTACCGGGTCGGGCCGGGCGGCCTTCTGGCGGACTCGCTTTCGCGCTTTGGGAATGATCGCCGCGTTAACTCTGTATCTGCGATACCAGCGCGGGGAGTCGGTCGAAACGGCACAGAGAGTAGGAGATTCCGGTCGACGCGGCGCCGCGAGCGCCTCAAGGATCATGGCGTCGGCGACTTCGTCAGAGCGGTACTGGCTTCCGGTTGGATCGCGGCGGAGCCGCATCCAAATGTCGAAGAGATGCTCCTGCAATTGAGGAGACTGGTGTTTTATGAACTCAACCGTCATGGGTATCGTTCCTTTCTGATTAAGCACGCCGGTTGTTCGGCGTTAAGCTATTTCAGAATCTATTATTGGAATGCTCTTCGAAGAACTTTAGGGTAAATCCAAGTATTTTTTTCAGTATTCTTTGAAAAGGCGCGATTCATCCAGATTTGAGCTCAAATCGATGCTCCAATTCATTGATTCACTCATCCGGATGACGCACTTTCCAGTCTGCAGGCAGCTCTCCGGCATTCAAATGACGCGCGACCTCTTCGATGATCCAGTCCGGTGTCGACGCGCCGGCGGTAATGCCGATCGTCGATTTGCCGTCGAGCCAGATTTCGTCAATCTCTTCCGCTGTCTCGATCTGGTAAGCCGGGATTCCCGACTCTTCACAAAGCTCCCTCAGCCGCTTTGTGTTTGCGCTTTTCGTGCCGCCGATAACGAGGGCGACATCGACCTCCGCTGCCAGGCGTATGGCCGCCTCCTGCAGCTCGTCCGTTGCGCCGCAGATCGTGTTGATCGCCCGAACGTCCGGCACGCGACGGCATATCTCCCCAACCAGCGCACCGAAGTCGCGCGCGCGCTGGGTCGTCTGGCTGATTACGCCTACTTTCTTCTTAAGCGGCACAGCTGGGGCATCCTCCGGCCTTGCGAGCACGGTTACACTCCCCCCGACGGCCTCGACCGCCCCTACCACTCCCTTGACCTCCGAATGGCCGGGATCGCCCAGCATCACGACCTGAAATCCGTCTTCATGCAGCCTGCACGCGGCTCGGTGTACCTTCGTGACGAATGGACAGGTAACGTCCACAACGTCGAGGCCCCTGCGCCGCGACTCCACAAGGACGGCCGGCGAAACCCCATGCGCGGACAGAATCACGGTCCCGTCGGGCACTTGCTCTAACGCGGCTGCAACGCCTATCCTACCCAACTCCATCCGATCGATCACCTGCTGGTTGTGGATTATTGGACCAAGGGTTGTGACGTTTCCGGTACGCTGTGCCCGCGTCTCCAAAGCGATATCCACCGCCCGACGTACGCCGAAACAGTACCCCGCCACATCGGCCAGCACAATTCGCCGTTGCGCGGTCGGTCTTGCAGTCTTGTTCGTCGCAGATAACTCGCTCATCAAACGGGTCCTTGTAGGCAAAGCACTTTGTACTACAAAGTATAGGACATATTCAAGCATATGTCCAGGTGGAAATGCGTCTAGGGGAAGCTCGTAGTACTGAACGTGTCGCCGTACCGTCTACTGTTTGGCCTTGTGGCTGAATGGGCCGTTCGCTATGTGGAATCGGAGAATCTATCCGTTTACCGCAGCCAACGCCTGCTTTACCCATTCCAGGTTCGCCAGCGGCATCAAGCCATAGTGGTAGAATTGGAGCCCATCAGCACCGGCTTCCCTCGCCGCAAGCGCCGAAGTCGTTAAATCGCCTGCCGAGCGAACAAAGGGTACGATTGCCTGCAGTCCGGCAAAGACCGGAGTGCTCCCTCTGCGGACAGCCACATCCGAAATGACATCGTGTATTTCGGTCGGCTTTGATCGAAACGCCTGGACCAAAAGACGGTCGGTCCACTGCCGTGCTTCGGAGATTGTCACCCCGGCCATTGCGCCCGTCGTCAGCGGAGATGCGCTCACCATGACGCTCAGACTCTGAGGTTTCTGAATGAGCCAGAACAGCTCTTCCATCAAAGTGAGGACCGTCTCATTTCGAGCTGCCACCAAGCCTTCTGCGTTCTCCGCACCAAGAATTTCAGACAATGCACCGAGCGGGTCGTCGCGCGATTCCGTGAAGCGGCCGCCGAAATAGCCCCGCATTTCCCGGACAATACCATCGCATGCGGAGCGGACGTTCACCCCATTGGCCGTCATCCTGGCCGCGCAGTGCGGGCAGAAACAGACCGAAAGCAGATACCGATGTAGCTCGTCCAAATCTATCCCGGCCTTACTGTGGTGCCCCGTATGGTCGATCCCCATGTACCCGAGCGATTCGAGCTCGATGGTCGCTAGATCGGACCGCGCAGCCAGGGACTTAACCAATCCCACCGCATAAGAGCGTACGTCCGGGTTGGCGGGACATAGTCCGAACGGGTATCGGTCGCCGAACGCGTTCACGATCGACATTTCGGGATTCGCGGTGCCTAGACGGGTGTTGTGGGTCACCACCGTCCAGGCATGGACCTTGATCCCGCGCTTCCCGGCCGCGGCGCAAAGGGCAGACAATGGATCGCCGTCGCTGAGGAGGTTTGACTTGACAGGTTTGAGGGCGCCTTCGAACGCGGTCGGATCGGGCTTGAAATAGACCACGCCGCCTTCGCCGTGATAAACGGCTCTCCGGGGGTTGTGCGGGCAGAGGGATCGGATTGAATGATAAGCAACTGCCACGCTGACGGCATCGACTCCCGAATCGGCAATCCGGCCGAGGGCGGAGTCATACCCTTCGTCGATGAAGTCCCAGGGATAAGCCCAGATCGCGGAGTACAAGGGTGCCTCCAGGCTGAATTCGAAATGCAGAATGCAAGATACTTAAGATGGGGAATACGATTTACTCCTCACCACTCGCCACTCACAACTTACAACTCATAGGATATACCGACTCAAATCCTCATTCTTCACAATGGATTCCAGCCGTCCGCGCACGTACTCCGCATCGATCGTCACTTGGTCCTGCAGCTGGTCCGGAGCGTTGAACGAGATCTCCTCGAGCAGCCTTTCCAGCACCGTGTGCAGTCTCCGCGCGCCGATATTCTCCGTCTGGTGGTTCACCTGGGCGGCGATCTTCGAGATTTCTTCGATCGCGTCCTCGGTGAACTCGATCTGCACGCCTTCGGTCGCCAGGAGGGCCGTGTATTGACGGACGAGGGCGTTCTTCGGCTCCGTCAGGATCCGTTTGAAGTCGGCCTCGGTCAGATTCTCCAGTTCTACGCGGATCGGAAGCCTTCCCTGCAGCTCGGGGATGAGGTCAGATGGCTTCGAGACGTGGAACGCACCCGCTGCGATGAAAAGGACGTGGTTGGTACGCACCGAACCGTATTTCGTGGTGACAGTGGAGCCCTCGATGATCGGCAAGATGTCGCGCTGGACGCCCTCTCTGGAAACGTCCGGACCGTGGCCGCCCTCCCGTCCCGCGATCTTATCGACTTCATCCACGAAGATGATCCCGGATTGTTCCGTCCGCTCGACGGCTTCCCGGACCACGGCGTCGTGGTCGATCATATTCCGAGCCTCTTCTTGGGTCAAGATCTCGCGGGCTTCCTTCACGGTGACGGTGCGCTGGCGCCGGCTCCGGTTCATCATACCGCCGAGTGCGCTTTGGACGTCCCCGACGTTCATCTCTTCCATGCCCTGGGGTGAGAAGATCTGCAGGAATCCGGGATTGCCGGCCTGCTCGACTTCGATCTCTACTTTCTTGTCGTCATGTGCGCCGGCCCGAATCTGGTCGCGAAGCTTGGCGCGGATGCGCTCGTCCCGTTCCCGATGGCGCGCATCGTCTTCGTCCTCCTCCGGCTTTTCCTCGGGCGGCTCGGTCTGCGCCGCGGGTTGCACTCCTCCAAATAGGGAGCCAAAGGTCTGTCGAAGCATCTCGGCGTTGTCGTGAGTCTGTTCCCGCTCCCGCCGCGAACGGCGGGGTGGATGGAGCATCTCCGTGATCCGTTCGAGCGCCCGCTCTTCGGCCTCCTCCTTGACCGCCTCGATCTTCTCCTTCTCAACCAGACGGACGGCCACCTGGGCCAGATCGCGAACCATCGAATCGACGTCCCGCCCGACGTACCCAACTTCGGTAAACTTGGTCGCTTCAACTTTCACGAACGGCGCCCGGGCGAGATTGGCAAGCCGGCGCGCGATCTCGGTCTTCCCCACCCCGGTCGGTCCGATCATCAGGATATTCTTGGGGATAACTTCGTCGCGCAGGTCGTCGGCCAGCATCCTGCGGCGATACCGGTTCCGAAGCGCGATGGCAACCGCGCGCTTGGCGTCCTTCTGCCCAACGATATACTTGTCCAGTTCCGCGACGATTTGGCCGGGCGTGAGGTCTTCCATGATGAGTCCTGTACGAAAAATGGGGCCCAAACAGTTCGCGTCATTATAGCCGCGTTCGATTTGGGATGTCTACGGAAGGAAGGGCACCCTAACAGCAGTGGACGCAGAGAGAACCAGAGGCTGGCTTAATCCGGAACTACAGGATCGGCGAGATTAAAGCTCCGGCAAGCGCCGATTCGCTGCCATATCGTTGTGCCAACGTTCTGTCCGCGTGTTTGCAGTTCAACGCAGCAGTGCCGCTGGTGCCTTGAGCGAGATCCAAAATACTCCGTTACTCCACCACTCCAAGACTCCTAGCAGGATCCGCAGCAAGATCGTCCAGCTCGGACACCGGAACTCCCCGTCCCCCGGTCCGCACAGCCACATACTTGCGCGCGATAATATCCCACAGCGAGGGGAAGAGGTCGAAGAACGCCAGCGCGAGAGGAGGGAGTGGAACAAACATCACCTTGTCGCGGGGATGCTTGGCACACTTCACGATCTGTCGCGCCACCTTCTCAGCCGAGGCCGCGGGTCCATACGTTGCCGCGACGTCGGGAATCTTCTTGACCACTGCGGCCCCGAACTCCGTTTCGGTGACCCCCGGCATGATCGTGCTGACGTGGATTCCGGTTCCGGACAGTTCGATGGCCAGGGCGTCGGAGAGGCCGTTCATGGCATACTTGGTGGCGGTGTACGCGGCGTGCAATGGTAGAGGGAAGCGGGCGACCATGGACGAGACGTTCATGATGTGGCCCGATCCCTGTCGGCGCATCTGCTGGAGGGCGACTTGGCAGCCATGGAACACACCCATGTAGTTTGTACTCCAGAGCTGCTCCATCTCTTCCGGGGTGGTCTGCTCCACGCTGCCGACCAGTCCATAACCGGCGTTGTTGATCCAGACGTCGACCCTTCCGAAGTGCTCAAGCGTCGCGTCGAGAAGCCGCTGCACCTGCTCGCGTATGGAGACGTCGGTTGTGACGGCCAAACATTTCGCGCCGGATTCCTCGATGCGGGCCTTAAGGTTCTCGAGCCTGTCCCGTCGGCGGGCCGCGACAACCACGTTAGCGCCCTCGGCGGCAAAAAAGAGCGCCGCCGCCCTGCCGATCCCTGCGGAGGCGCCGGTGATGACAACTACCTTACCGCGCAAAGTTTTCGGCATGCTTCCGCACCAACAGGCAGCTCTTGATGGGTGATTAGTAAACCGAAAAACGTAAACCGTAAGTCGGCAAATGGTAATACGCGCCAATCACAAATAACGTATTTCGCATCAGGCAATACGCATTACCGGCACTCAGCTGCTCGCCTTCTCCGCCGGTGCCGCCGTCTTTCGGGTTCGGGTTCTGGCCGGCGCGGCAGGCGCTTTGGCGGCCTTCTTCACCTTGATCTCCGCCTTAATCCTCTCCTCTTCACGCTTGCGCGACCTTCGAATCTCCTTCGCTCGTACCCGCATAGATCTCCCCAATCCTCTCGGACGATTTTCGCTCCGCGCCGGAGCGGGAAGCCCAATGAGTATATTCAATATAATCCGGACTGTCAATTTCCGTTTGCATCGACCCGGTCCGAGTGGTATAATTGCCCGGATCGATTTGTGAGTAGTCCGCCGGGCAAACCGCCCGTTCCAGGCCCCGCGACATTGCGGGGACGGCTATTCCTTCCTGCTCCGGGGAAGACCGGAGCCATAGACCGAGGGGAGGTTACAAAGAATGCGCCACTACGAGGCGATGTACATCGTGGACGCCGAGCTGACCGACGAGCAGCTCGAGCCGGTGATGGAGAAGTATAAGAAAGTCATCGCCGATATGGGTGCCGTGGTCGGCGAGACCGGAAAGTGGGAGCAGGGCCGTCGCAGACTGGCCTATCCGATCGACAAGCGGCGTGAAGGCATGTACGTTCTGATGAACTTCGAAGCCAACGCCGATGTACCCCTTGAGCTGGACCGCGTTTTCAGGATCAGCGACGACGTTTTCAGACACCTCATCGTACGACAGAACGACGACGAAGAGTAGCACTTAAGGGCGGTTAATCTCCGCCATATATCATAGCCAAGAGGACCGTTTCCGCAGTAATGCGGGATCAGGGAAGGAGAAGAGAATGTTGAATCGCATCGTTCTGATTGGACGCCTCACCAAGGACCCGGAGTCGCAGTACACTCCCAATGGAATCGCCATTGCCAAATTCACCGTCGCCGTGGACCGGTACAGCAAGAACCCGGAGACCGGTGAAAAGGAGACCGATTTCATTCCTATCGTGACGTTCCGCAGGACCGCGGAGTTTGTCACGCAATATGTAACTAAGGGACGGCTGGTTTCCGTCGATGGGCGGCTGCAAGTCCGATCGTGGACCGCTCAGGACGGCAGCCGGAGATACATGACGGAAGTAATCGCCGACAGCGTGCAAAGCCTGGACCGGCCACGTGAGCCAGGCGCAGCAACAGGCGAACAAGACGAAGCGGCTCACCCCGGAATCCCCGGCGGACCAGAGGCAATCGCTGCTGAAGTCGGCGATGACAACGACCCGTTCGCGGACGATTGAAACTAGCGACATTCAGATAAAGCGCAATGCGTAAGCGTTCGACCAAGCCGGCATTACGAATTACGCATTACGCATTTTTTCGAAAGGAATTATATGCCACCACCACCTAGAAGGCGGCCGCCGTCGAAATTCAAGACACCGCGCCGCAAGGTATGCGCGTTCTGTGTTGAAAAGGCGACCAGCATAGACTACAAATCGCCTGGCAAGCTGCGCAAATTCGTGACCGAGCGGGGCAAAATGCTCCCTCGACGGACCAGTGGCACGTGCGCCAGCCACCAGCGCCCCCTGGCGGAGGCCATCAAGCGCGCCCGTCATATGGCCCTGCTGCATTACGTCGCGGAATAAGCTTACCAGTACGAGGCAATGTATGGCGATGGGGAGATGAACGGTGATCGGGAAACGAGTTGTGCATTTCCTCATTTCCGCGCTTCCCAAGTGCCATTCTGTCGGTCCGGAATGTTTCGAAACTTCGAACGTTTCGGACCGATTGATTCGTCCAGATGACTGAATTGACAACTGAAACGCCAACACCCGCATTAGTTCGAAATGCTTCGCTTCTCGACAACGTTTCGCGCATGAGGGCGCTCGACCCCGGTGGAATGTTGAGCCTGGTAGGCGATTTTCCTCGGCAATGCCGCGAGTCCATAGACAACGCATCGGCGTTGCCTGGATTCACATCCGTGCGTCCAATTCGCGCGGTGGTCGTGGCCGGGATGGGCGGGTCTGCGTTTGCGGGAGATATTCTGCGATGTATCGCCGATCGGGACGGCATCGTTCCAGTAATCCTGCACAGGGATTATTCCCTGCCGGCATGGGTGGACGATCATTGCCTCGTGATAGCCGTCTCTTACTCCGGCAACACTGAAGAGGTAATATCGGCATTTCAAGAGGCAAGAAAACGAGGAACACAGTTAATTTGCATCTGCAGCGGCGGAAGCCTGGCCAGTCTCGCGGAAACCGAAGACGCGTTCATGATACCTGTCTCATCGGGACTTCCGCCGAGGGCGGCTACGGCCCATCTGTTCTTTCCAATGCTCCGATTTCTAACTTCGCTGGGACTCCTGAAACGAGAATTCGTCACGGACCTCGAGGAAACAATTGCCGTGTTACGAGCGCTCGAACCGCTTTATGGGCCGGAAAGTCCGCTTGCCGTGAATCCGGCCAAACAGTTGGCATCGGCACTCGATGGACGGATTCCCACGGTCTACGGCACAACTCCCTGGGCGGGCGTGGCCGCTTGCCGCTGGAAGACGCAGTTCAACGAAAATGCGAAGCTCCATCTATTCTCGTGTCCGTTTCCGGAACAGAACCACAATGAGATTCTCGCATGGGAGCGCAGCGAAAGCCAGTCCGAGCGATGGACCGTCGTCTACTTGCGCGACTCTGAGGAGTGCGAGGAGGATGCTCGAATCCAGCGGCGGATCGAAGTGACGAAGATGATCATCGGCGACGCCCCGGAACAGTTCGAAATCACGGCGCACGGTAGTTCCGTACTGGCAAAGCTGTTCAGCCTGATCTTCCTCGGCGATTTCGTGAGCGTCTATTTGGCGTTTCTCCACGGAACCGATCCCATGAAGATCGCGGGCATCGATCAGCTTAAGAGCGCGCTCTCAGAAATCTGACATCCGTCACTCGAACATGGCAAAAAGCAAAGCGGAAAACATCATTGCCGGGCTGTCCATGGAGATGGTCGTTCCGGCCACCCCACAGGAAGCGGAAGCCGGCGACGTCGTCGTTTGCGGTCGCGACAGCTACTTTCCTGACGACATTCGAACGTTCTGCGCGGAGTGCGGCGAAGCAATCGTGCATCGGCCCCACGCGCCCGCGAACGCCCGCAAGATCTGCGTGGACTGCGCGCACGTCCTCATCGCCGCGGACGATAAACCCGTGATCATGGCTACGGAGCAGACGATGAAGGAAGTCAAAGCCTTCATCCTCCGGAAAAAGGGCGCGCACTGATTCACGTGTGAGCGTCCGAAGACCCGCACTTTTACGCGGAGGGAATTGCGTCCATTTTGGTGAACGGACCTTCCGATCGTCAAACCGGGCGAACATAGCGGCTCGGCCAAGACGCTAAGAAGATCGCCCTGAGAACGCTCCTTCCAGAGTCGACCAATGCCGAATCTGCCGATCTACCTGGACAATAACGCCACCACGCCTGTGGACCCACGGGTGCTGGATGCCATGTTCCCATACTTCACGGAGTTGTTCGGCAACGCGGCCAGCACGGGGCACCCTTTCGGAAGATCGGCGATGAAGGCCGTGGCAGCGGCGCGAGCGGCAATCGCCAGGTGCATCAATGCGGCCGACCCTCGTGAGATCGTCTTCACTTCCGGTGCGACGGAGTCGGACAACCTGGCCATTAAGGGCGTGGCCGACGCCTACGCCGAAAAGGGGGACCACATTATTACGGCCCCCACCGAGCATAAGGCCGTTCTTGACAGCTGCCACCGTCTGGAGGCGGAGGGGTTCCGCGTCACGTACCTGACTGTAGACGGCTGCGGGCTGATCGACCTCGACGAGCTGCGCGAGTCCATCTCCCCGGACACGATACTTGTCTCTATCATGGCTGGCAACAACGAGATCGGTGTGGTCCAGGACATCGCGTCGATCGGCCGGATCTGCCGGCAGGAAGGGGTTCTATTCCATACCGATGCCACGCAATTCGTCGGCAAGATCCCCTTCGACGTGCAGACTATGAAGGTCGACCTCGCATCCTTTACCGCGCATAAGATCTATGGCCCAAAAGGCACAGGCGGACTCTATGTCCGCCGCGGGGAGCCGGAGATTGCTCTCAGCGCCCAGATCGACGGCGGCGGGCACGAGGGCGGATACCGGTCCGGAACCCTAAACGTGCCCGGCATCGTCGGCCTGTCCAAAGCCATGGAGATCTGCGTGGAAGAGATGGAGGATGAGACCGCCCGGCTGCTGTTCCTGCGCGACCG
>ORMF012539993.1_pt1 | contig 14882 bp, 17 predicted proteins | sample 1779871 | NCBI WGS metagenome assembly ORMF01 (sample SAMEA104232316, study PRJEB22302) | groundwater metagenome | biome: forest; feature: aquifer; material: groundwater | place: USA | collected 2011-08-07 | depth 5.4 m | reverse complement strand
GACCCCCGAGTGACACCGCCTCCATGGACATCGCACCCGGCACCATCTACCCGGCTCTCGACGCGCGGCTCGGCCACCTGGCCCGCAATCAGATCCTGAGTCACCTGGCGAAGCTCGAGAACGAGGGCCGCGTGTCGGCGAGCGGAGGGAGGTTCACATGTCCAAACCGCCGCTGACCTTCGGTGTCGCGGCGGCCGGCGATGCCCGTCACCTGTCCGAGTTCGCGCAACGGGCCGAAGCGCTCGGGTTCGAGCGCGTCACCATGGGCGAGCACCTCATGGACGGCAACCCGCCCCGTCCGACCCATCTCGCCCTGCCCATGGCCGCCGCCGCCGCGGGCTCGACCCGCCGGCTGCGCGTCATGACCGGGATCGTCATCGCGCCCCTGTACCACCCGGTCCTCCTGGCCAAGCTGGTCGCCACGGTCGACCTGGTCTCGAACGGACGGTTCGACTTCGGCATCGGCATCAGCGGGCAGCGCGAGACGCGGATGGAATTCGACGCCGTCGGGATTCCGGTGGAGACCCGGGGGCGTCGGACGAATGAGATGCTGGCCGTGATGAAGCGCCTGTGGACCGAGGAGCACGTAAGCCACCACGGAGACTTCTTCGACCTCGAGGACGTGACGCTGCTGCCGCATCCCGTGCAGCAGCCGCATCCGCCCGTCTGGGTCGCGGGCCGCAGCGACGCGGCCATGAGACGCGCGGCGCTGCTGGGGGATGGATGGTACCCGTATCTGTTCAGCGTGGGACGCCTCCGGAGCAGCAACGAGACGGTGCGACGCTACGCCGCCGAGGCGGGACGCGACATGAGCGGATTCCACTGGGGGGTGATGCAGCCGACGGCCATCGCCGCCGACCGGCAGGAGGCGCTGGCGCAGGCCGTGAGCAACGTCGGCCGGCGGTACGTGACGCCGGGGCGGAGCGCAGAAGACATCGCGCGGTCGCTCTGCCTGACGGGCACCCCCGAGGAGTGCATCGCCGGGATCGAGGCGCGGATCGAGGCCGGGGTGCGCGATTTCGTCCTGGGCTTTCTGGGCTCGGACGACACGGATCGACTCGGGCAGATGGAGCTGTTTGCGAAGCGGGTGCTACCGGCCTTCAGGACATAGGGGCCGGGGCGGATCAGTCCGGCTCGGCGATCCGCAGCTGTATCTGCTCGAAGAACATCGTGAGCACGCGGTAGGTGAGGCCCCAGATGTAGTCACCCTGGTACACGACCGCCGGGCGGTCGAGCGACACGCCATCGCGGAAGGTGGGCCTGCGGGTGGCGTTGCGGGGATCGAGCAGGTGTTGGAGCGGTACCCAGAATGCCTGGGCCACTTCCTCGCTGAGCGTGAACCCCTCGAGCATATCCCCGAGGTGGAACACGAAGGGGGAGAGCGACATCCCGGTGGGCTGTCCCGCCGAGGACACGGGCATCGTTCCGAGCGCCCCGAGGTACGGGGCGCTGTCGAGCTGCAGGCCGACCTCCTCCCGAGTCTCGCGGATGGCGGCGGCCCGGATGCTCGGGTCATTGGCGTCCACTCGGCCGCCGGGCAGCGCCATGTGACCCGACCAACGGTCGGGCTCGTGCTCGGCGCGGCGGATCAGACATACGTGCAGGTCGGCCGCCTCGCCCGCCAGGACCAGCGCCACGGCCGCCTGCTTGCCCCCCGGTTTCCGGTCGGGAAGCTCCGTGCCCGCCAGGGCGCGACGGATTCGCTCCAGGTCGGGTGACATCGGGGCGGTGCGACGCGGATGCGCGACCATGAGGATTTTGTACAGCATCTCGACAGCCTTGACATCGCTCATTTCGACAGCCAGAATGCCCGCGCCGATTACGCGTGCACTAAGGCATTCCGCGCAAATGACCTAGTGCGTCTGAGAAGGAGATCGGCGCGAGCGGCGAATCGGGCCAGTCACGCTTGGTGAAAGAGGGGGACACAGTATGGATTTCGGATACGCGCCCGAGCAGGAGGACCTGCGGCGAGAGGTACGCGCCTTCATCAAGCCGAACATGACGCCGGAGCTCCTCGAGGAGATGGAGGATCTCAACGAGGGGTTCGGCGTCAGCCGTGTCCGCGGTCGAGGACCGCGCGTGGACGAGCTGTTCAAGAAGATCGCCGAGCGGGGCTGGCTGGGCTACAGCTTCCCCAAGGAGTACGGCGGGCAGGGCAAGGACCGCATCAGTCAGTACATCGTCGAGGAGGAGTTCGCGCGGGTCGGCATCGCGGTGGGGTTGGCCGGTAGCGGCGCCCCGGCCATCCTGGCGGCCGGGACCGAGGAGCAGAAGCGGGAGTTCCTCCCCAAGCTGATCAGCGGGGAGTACTCGTTCGCTCTCGGGTTCACCGAGCCCCAAGCCGGCGCCGACCTGGCCTCCCTGCAATGCCGGGCGGTCCGAGACGGTGACTATTACGTGATCAACGGCCAGAAGATGTACACCTCCGCGGCCCACGTCTCGACCCACATCTACCTGATGGCCCGGACCAACCCCGATGTTGCCCGGCACAGCGGCATCTCGATCTTCATCTTCCCGATGGACGTCCCCGGCATGACCGTCCGTCCGCTGTGGACGATCCAGAACGAGCCTCGAGCCCCGCTCGGGACGACCTATGGCGCGGCGAGGACCAACGAGACGTTCTTCGACGACGTGCGCGTGCACAAGTCCGCGTTGCTGGGGAAGGAGAACGAGGGGTGGGGCGTCGGGTCGATGGGGCTCAACCTCGACCGGGTCGGCGCCGCCCGGTACCTGATCTCCGTGCGACGGGACGAGGACATCGTGAACTGGGTCAAGACGAACAAGTTCGACGGCTACTCCCCGGCGAACGACCCGGCGATCAGGGACAAGATCGCGGAGCTCTGGATCGAGGCCCAGGTGTGCCGGCTCATGACCATGCGGAGCATGTCCATCGTCGAGCACGGCGGCAACTTCACGTACGAGGGATCGGCCGAGAAAGTGTGGGCGCCGGAGCACGGGGTCAGGACGTCTGAGGCTATCACCCAGATGCTGGGCCCGTACGGCCAGTTGCTGAACGGCTCGCCCCACGCCGTCGAGAAGGGCATCTTCGCGCACAACCTGATGGGCGCGTTCCAGTCCGGGATCAACCACGGTAGCGTCCAGGTCATGCGAGACCAGATCGCGCGTCGCGGTCTCGGCCTGCCCTCGGGGCGCAGGGCCCAAGGACCTCGTCAGTAGCGACGGCCGCCCGCGGCGTGCCGGAAACCCTGACACCTCACGACGCTGGACGAATAGAGGGCCGATCATGGACGTGCTGCTGACCGAAGAAGAGAAGATGGTTCGAGACAGCGCCCGGGAGTTCTTCGAGGCGGAGTGCTCGACGACCCTGGTGCGTGAGATGGAGACCGACCCGAAGGGGTATCCGCCGGCGCTGTGGCGGAAGGCCGCCGAGCTCGGCTGGCAGGGGATGGCCCTGCCTGAGAAGTACGGAGGCCAGGATCTACCCCTGGTGTACCTGGGCCTGATCTTCGCGGAAGCGGGACGGGCGGTGGCCCCGCTTCCACTCCACAGCACCGTGGTGGCAGCGCTGACGATCGCCAAGGATGGGACCGAGGCGCAACGCGAGGCGATTCTCCCGGCCGTCGTCCGGGGGGACGCGGTCCTCACGTGGGCATTCACCGAGCGGGACCCGCGCTTCCTCCCCGAGACGATCCACACGCAGGCCGTGGCCTCGGGAGATCATTTCGTCATCAACGGGACCAAGCTCTTCGTCGACAACTTCGCCGCCGCCGACCAGTGCCTCGTCGCCTGCAGGACCGCTCCCGGCACCACGGAGAACCCCGGCCTGTCGCTCTTCCTGGTCGACACCAAGAGCCCGGGCCTCTCCCACGCCCCGCTCGTCACGCTCGCGAAGGACAAGCAGAGCGAGGTGGTGTTCGAGAACGTCCGCGTGCCCCGGGCCAACCTGATCGGCGAGCTCAACCAGGGCGGGGCGATCGTCGAGAGAATGCTCGACCGGGCCACGGCCCTCCTCTGTGCCCAGATGCTGGGCGCCACGAGGAAGGACGCGGAGATGGCCATCGAGTACGCGAAGTACCGCGTCGCCTTCGGTCAGCCCATCGGCGCGTTTCAATCCATCCAGCACGTGTGCGCGGACATGATCGTCTGGATCGACGGCGGCGAGATGCTGACGTACGAGGCCCTGTGGAAGATGGACCAGGGACTGCCCGCGAGCGTCGAGGTGTCGCAGGCAAAGGCGTTCTGCAACGAGAAGTGCGAGGCGGTGGTGCGGTACTCCCAGATCATCCACGGGGGGATCGGCTTCATGATGGAGTTCGACCTCCACCTGTGGTTCCGCCGCGTCTCGGCGTGGACCATGCGGCTGGGGACCAGCCACGAGCACCGCGCCAGGATCGCCCACGCGCTCATCGATCTTCCGGGCCGCGTCGTCCTGGGGCGGCCGGTGCCGGTCGTCGCCGAAGCGTGAGGCGGGACTGATCCGGAGCGGGCGTTCAGCGCAATCAGCCAGAGGAGAAGCGATGATGGCCGAGTGTCCGGTGTGTCACAATGCCGTAGACGAGGCGGCGGCGCGGGCCCAGACGGGCCAGACCGCGCACGGCGCGAAGGAGGTGGACCCCAAGAAGGGCACCAGGCAGTTTCACAACGGCACGTGGTACTACTTCGACTCCCTGGAATGCCGCAGCAAGTTCATGGCACGTCCCGACGCCTACCTGAAACGGGCCGGAAGCTAACGAGCACACGGAGGGAATGAGCCGATGCCGGATCTCGTCCAGCACACGACGGAGCCGCGGTCGCTGCCACTGACGCAGACGCTGGGCCGCTTCGTGTCGGAACTCGCCTTCGAGCGGCTGCCCGAGGCGGCTCTCAGAACCGCGCGCACCGGGTTCATCGACTGCATCGGCACGATGATCGCCGGCGGCCCGGAGCCCGCGGTGCAGATCTTGAAGAAGACCCTGGCGACCGGGGGACCCGGCGAGGCGGCGCTGTACTTCTCGTCCGAGCGTGCTCCCGCGCCGGAGGCCGCGTGGATCAACGGGACGGCCGCGCACGCGCTGGACTACGATGACGTCGCGCTCCGCGGGCACCCGAGCACCGTGCTGGTCCCGGCGATCCTGGCCGAAGGCGAGGCGCTCGACGCTTCGGGCCGTGACATGCTGAGGGCCTACGCCGCCGGCTACGAGGTCTGGGGCGAGCTCGCCGAGCGGGACCCCGGCCATCATCACCTCAAGGGGTGGCACCCCACGGGGATCTTCGGCGCGATCGGCGCGGCCGCCGCGTGCGCGTCGCTGCGACGCCTCGATGCGGAACGGGCCACACTCGCGCTGGCGCTGGCGGCCTCGCAGAGCAGCGGCGTGATGGCGAACTTCGGCACGATGACGAAGCCGTTCCATGCCGGCCGGGCGGCCCACGCCGGCGTCATCGCCGCCCGGCTCGCCGAGGCCGGCTTCACCGCGTCCGCCGATGCGCTCGAGCACCCCCAGGGCTTCCTCAACGCGGTGTCGCCCGAGGGCAAGGTCGACCGCGAGGGCGCGCCTCGAGCGCTCGGCCAGGACTGGCGCCTCGCCTCGGCGGGTCTCAGCATCAAGAAATTTCCGGCGTGCTACTGCACGCACCGCTCGATCGACGCCGTGCTCGACCTCGTGTCGCGGCGACCGATAGATCCCTCCCGGATCGACCGGATCGTGGTCTCGCTGAGCGACATGTATGCCACGATCCTCCGCAACCACGCCCCCCAGACGGGACTCGCCGCGAAATTCAGCATCGAGTTCGCGGTGGCGGCGGCGCTGACCGCGCGCCGCGTCGGGCTGGGGGAGCTGACGGACACGTTCGTGCGACGGGCGGACATCCAGCAGTTGATGCGGCGAGTCGCGGTGGAGACGAACCGGAACTACGACCCGGAGACACCGGGGGCGTCCGTGTACGATCAGGTGCGAGTCCATCTCGACGACGGCACCGTCCTCGAGACCGAGCAGGTGAGGCACGCCAGCGGCCACGCCACCCGCCCGCTCGCCGAGGCCGAGCTGTTCGAGAAATTCCGTGCCTGCCTCGACGCGGGCGGCGTGAAGCTGGAGGCGCGCCGGCTCTTCGAGCGTCTCCTGAAGCTCGACGACGTCGGCTCGGCGCGGGAGCTCGTCGGGGCCCGCTAGGTGGGTACCGTCAAGACCGTTGAACCGACGAGCCTCTTCTTCGAGGATTTTGCCGAGGGGCAGGAGTTCTCGACGGTCACGAAGGGACCGATGATGGTGGGCCACCAGGTGCGCTGGGCGGGCGCCTGCGACAACTACGACTCGGAATTTCATCACGACGAGCACGTGGCGAAGGCCCAGGGTCTGCCCGGCATCATCCTGTCCGGGCCGCTGATGGCGTCGTACCTCCTGACCGAGGTCGCGCACTGGGTCGGACGAAACGCGCGGCTGCTCCGGTTCGCCGACCGGAACGTCGGCTCCACGATGCCGCGGGACACGGCGTACCTCCGCGGGCGCGTCACGAAGACGTACGTGCAGGACGGCGAGGGCGTGCTCGAAATCGAGTGCTGGATCGAGAACCAGCGGGGCGAGAACACGACGCCGGGGCGCGCGGTGGCGGCGGTGCCCCGCCGGACCCCCTGACCGGCGACATGGAGATGTCGGTCCCGGACATCGAGAAGTTCCTCGCCGGGCTCGTCGGTCCGGTCGGGAAGCCCGACACCATGGCCGTGGAGCTCGGGGCCGTCCGCAAGATGGCCAAGGCGGTGGAGGACTTCGATCCGATCCACTACGATGCCGCGGCGGCGACCGCGCGCGGGTATCGCGGCGTCGTGGCGCCGTGGCCGCTCCTGTGGCTCTTCTACTTCAACGGCACGGAGCACAGCATCGACTTCCCCTTCGGGAAGGCGACGGTCCACGGCGAGGACGAGTACGAGTTCCACGAGCCGGTGATCGTGGGCGACGAGATCGCGATGCAGATGGCGATCACCGACGCCCGCCTCAAGCAGGGGCGCTCCGGCCCGCTCGGGGTGGTCGTCGAGGAGCGGCGGTTCACCAACCAGATCGGCACGCTCTGCGCGGTGCTGCGCACGACCCTCATCCGGCGCTGAGGATGGCGCGGAGCGTGCCGGCCCGGGAACTTCTCGCTCGAGAAGGAGCCGAGACATGGGCGTCAACTACATCACCGATGAGGTGAAGGCCGTCATCGGTGCCGAATCGGAACCGGTGGAGGCGTACCACGCCGTGGAGCAGAGCGAGGTGCGGCGGTTCCATCACGCCACGATGGACCCGGCGCGGCGCTACTGGGACGCCGAGTGGGCGAAGCAGAGCCGCTATGGGGGGCCGGTGGCGCCGCCGGCGTTCCCGGCGCACGCCTTCCGGCGCCCGCCCGACGCGCCGGATCCCCTGGACCAGATGGCCGATCCCGACTTCGACGGCCGCAACCGGCGGATGCGGCCGGGCCTGCCGCCGGTCGAGGTCCCGCTGGTGCGCCTGCTGAACGGTGGCTACGACTACGAGTTCTTCCGCTACGCGCGCCACGGCGAGCGTCTTTTCGTGAAGAGCCGGTTCAAGGACATCTACCAGCGCGACGGCAAGTCCGGGACGATGGTGTTCGTGGTGATCGAGGACCTCTACAGCAACGAGCGGGGCGAGCCGCTGCTCAAGACGACGAACACACTCATCCTGCGCTGAAAGGACGAGGCGATGAAGGCACCCGCGTTCGAGGATGTCCTGGTCGGACAGGAGATTCCGGTGCTGGTCAAGGGACCGATGACCACCGCGCACGTCATGCGGTGGTCGGCGTCCATGGAGAACTGGCACCGCATCCACTACGACTGGCGGTATGCCACGGAGCACGACAAGCTTCCCGACGTGATGGTGAACGGGTCGTGGAAGCAGCACGTGATGGTCCAGCTCCTCACCGACTGGGTCGGCGAAACCGGCTGGCTGTGGAAGATCAGCTTCCAGTTCCGCGGCATGAACGTGCCCGGCGACACGCTCACCGCGTGGGGCCGCGTGGTCGAGACGGAGGCCCGCGGGCCGTACGGCGTCGTCGATCTCGAAATCGGCCTGAAGAGCCAGAAGGGTGACGAGGGGACGCCCGGCACGGCGAGCGTCGTCCTGCCTCGGCGCAACGGGCCGGCGGTACCGTACCCGTTCGATCCCGGCGCGCTGGACCAGGCGAGGGCCTGAGCGCCCGGCCGGGAAGCGCCCGGCCGGGCCGCCCTGGAAGCGGAGGGCAAGCCGTATCGCGCGTGACATGGACACGGCCTTGCGCGAAGCCACACCAGCGCGTCCTGCCGCATTTTGCGTGAGGCCCCGCTGGCTAGGGCTTCTTCACCATAGAAATGAGTTGTTCGGTCCATTGTTCACCTCACTGAACGGTTAGTAGACTCGCACGCAGTTCTCGCGGTAAGCGGCGGAGCCATGGCACGGCCGCATTGAGCGTGAATGGTGGCTTGATCATGCCCTAGCCGGGCCGCGTCCTGGCGGGAGCGGACCGGGAGAGGAGACACAGCGTGGGTATTCGAATCTGGTACCAGAGCTCGGTGGCGATCGGCCGGAATCCCGTCTTCAAGCCGTACGAAGACGCGATAGCGAGGAATGCACGAGAAGTGGTCCGATCGGACACGACCGTCGATATCCGTGGGGTAGAGCGGATGACCCCGCACTATGAACGGTCCAGATACGCGCGCTATCTGAACGGCATCTCGATCGTCCGCAACGCCGCGCAGGCCGAAGCCGAAGGGTATGACGCCATCGCGGTGGGATGTTATACGGACCCCTGCCTGGAGGAGGTCCGTGACTCGGTGACGATCCCGGCCCTCTTCATGATGCAGGTGTCCATGCATGTGGCCTGCATGCTCGGTGGGAAGTTCGCCTTCGTCAGCTATAGCGCCCGCAATCTCCAGCAGATGACACGGCTCGCCGAACGGTACAGCCTGGTCGACCGGCTGGCTGGAGCCGGCTGCTTCGAGGCTCAGCTCTCCCGCTCGAATGAGTGGTTCGCCGATCCCGGGCCCGTCATCGAGGGGTTTACCCGCGAGGCGGCCAAGTGCGTGGCCCAGGGGGCGGAGGTCCTGATTCCGACCTGCGGAGTTCTCAACCAGGTGTTGAGGGAGAACAAGGTCCGCGACGTGGGCGGCTGCCCGATCCTGGACGGCAGCAGCGTGCTGCTGAAGCTGACCGAGGCCATGGTGGATTTGCGCCGGACGATTGGACTGGGCCACGTGGGCACAGGCGTCACGCGCGAGGTGATGCGAGAGATCGAGGACGCGTACGGAGTCTCGCGATCGGGTGCCGCCGAATGAAGCTCGTCGATTTGAGCCTCGAGCTGTACGACGGGTTCCAGTCACACGGGGCTCACGCGCGAACGACCGTGATGGACTTCGTGACGCACGCATTTTCGGCCTCCCGGTACAGCCCGCCGTGTCGCGGCTTCGCGACGAAGCTGCTCATCCCGGATCAAATCGGTCTGCCGCTCCGGATCAAGGGGGCCACGGGGTCACCGATCCGGGCGGTTGCCCTCCTCGATCGAGACTGGTGAGCACATGCGGCTCGAAGGCAGGATCGTGATCGTGACGGGTGGCGGCAGCGGGATCGGGCAGGCCATCGCCGAGCGGTTTGCGTCGGAGGGGGCGGTCATCGTGCTGGCCGGGCGCCGAGTCGAGCGTCTCGAAAGCGTGTCTGCGGGGATTGCGGCCGCCGGTGGGCGCGTCCGCGCGGTGCCGATGGACGTGAGGCTGGCGGCCGACGCCCGACGAGTGGTGGAGACGGCGGGGAACGAGTTCGGGCGGCTGGACATCCTGATCAACTGCGCCGGGATCCTTCCCCTTCGTGTTCCCCTCGGCGACTGTCCCGAGGAGGTCTGGACCGCGGTGATCGAGACCAATCTGACCGGCGTCTACCATTGCTGCAAGGCGGCGCTGCCCGCCCTCTGCGAGTCCCGCGGCAATGTCGTCAACATCGCCTCGGTGGCGGGGCTCAAGGGCGTGCCCGGCAACGCCGTGTACGGCATCTCGAAGGCGGCCGTGATCCAGCTCACCCGCTCCATGGCGGTCGACTACGCGAGCCGGGGGATCCGCGTCAACGCCGTATGCCCGGCCGTCATCGAGACCGATCTGAACCGGGACATGCTGGCCGAGCGACGCGCGCGGGGCACGTACGATGCCCTGCTCAAGCGCCACCCACTGGGCTGCTTCGGCGAACCGGTCGATGCCGTGAACGCGGCGCTCTTCCTGGCCAGTGACGAAGCGCGGTGGATCACGGGTGTCGCTTTGCCCGTGGATGGCGGCGTCGCGGCCTCGTGAGGGAGCCGGGCGGGCCGGGGTGGGCTGCACCTGAAGCGGCCGGAGACGAGAGGGAGGGCACTATGACAGCCGGAGTTTCGAGATTCGGTCGCCGCGAGTTCCTCATCGCCTGAGCCATGGACACGCCTGCGATCCGTCCAACGGGAGAGGGCATGGAGGTTCGCGACGAGTCGCGGACCCAGGCCATGCGCGAGATGGTCCGCGAGCTGGCCGAGAAGCACATCGCGCCGAGAGCGCAGGCCATCGACGCCGACGAGGCGTTCCCGTGGGACGTGGTCCAGGCTTACCGGCAGGCCGGATTGCTCGCCCTGCTCGTGCCGGACGCGTACGGCGGTGCCGGCGGCTCGCTCTTCGACGAGACCGTGATCGCCGAGGAACTCGCCCGCACCGACGTCTCGTCGTCGCTCATCTTTACCACTCAGTGCATCTGCACGGAGGTCATCAACCACATCGCGACCGACGAGCAGCGCCGTCGCTATCTGCCGCGAGTCGTCGCCGGCCAGCTCCTCGCGATCGCCCTGACCGAACCGGAGGCCGGGTCCGACGCCGCCGGCATCCAGACGACCGCCCGGCGCGTCAGCGACGGCTACGTGCTCAACGGGATCAAGCATTTTTGCACCAACGGGGACGTGGCGGACGTGATTCTCGTCTTTGCCGTCACCGCCCCAGGGAAGGGGCCGGGCGGCATCTCGGTGTTCGCGGTGGAGCGACCGAGCCCGGGGCTCAGAATCACGAGGCATGACAAGAAGATGGGGATCCGTGGGACAACGACCGTCGAGTTTGCGCTCGAAGAATGCGTGGTGCCGGTCGGCGCGCGCCTTGGGCCGGAGCACGAGGGCTTTCGGGCGGCCATGCACGCCCTCGAGCGCGGGCGGGTGGCCATCGGAGGCGTGGCGGTCGGGCTGGCTCAAGGAGCGATGGAGTACGCGACGGGCTACGCGCGCCAGCGGCGTCAGTTCGGCCAAGCGATCGCCGCGTTCCAGGGGGTGCAATTCATGCTCGCCGACATGGCGATCGAGATCGAGGCCGCCCGACGCCTCGTCTACTACGCCGCACAGCTGGCCGGGGAAGACCATCGGCGCTTCCGCCCCGTCTCGGCCAAGGCGAAGTGCTTCGCCAGCGACGTGGCTATGCGCGTGACAACCGATGCCGTCCAGGTGCTGGGCGGGATGGGCTACATCCGGGAGTGTCCGGTCGAGCGCATGATGCGGGACGCCAAGATCCTCCAGATCTTCGAGGGCACCAACCAGCTCATGCGAGTGCTGGTGGCTCGCGATCTGGTGGGGCGGCTCGAGTGAGGAGCGCCTCGGTGCTGGTTGTGGGCGGGATGGCGGATAACACAGGAGCCTTGGTGGGCGCGACATGAACGCGGGATACGAGATCCTGAGCGTGGCTGCCAGCCGGTGGCCTGACCGGGTGGCCCTGCTCGGTGACTGGGGGCAGATGACCTTCCGCGAGCTCGAGGCCCGAGCGGCGCGCGTCGGCGCGGGCCTGGCGCGGCTCGGCGTGCGGGCCGGGGATCGCGTCGGCTACATGATGAACAACCATCCCGAGGTGGTGGTCGCCTACTTCGCCGTCTTGCGGCTGGGGGCCGTGGCTGTCGCCATCAACGTGATGCTGAGACCTGCCGAGCTCGCCTACCTCCTGAACGATAGCGGGACCGTGGGTCTCGTGTGCGAGCCGGACGTGGCGGACACCGTGCTGGCGGCCGGGCGGGACGTGCCGGGTCTGCGCTGGATCGCGGCGCTGGCCGATCGGCCGCCGGCCGGGACCATCGCGTTCGGCACGCTCGAGCAGGCCGACGATCCGGTCGGCGTTGCCGACCGCCACCCCGACGATCTTGCCATGCTCATGTATACGTCGGGCACGACCGGTTCACCGAAGGGGGTCATGATGAGCCATGCGTGGCTCGACTTCACGACCTTCGGCTGGATCTGCGTGTACAAGCTCTCGGGCGACGACCGGTTTCTCGTCGCCTCGCCGTTCTTCTACGCCATCGGCTCGATCATGGACGTGCTGGCCCCCTTTCGAGTCGGAGCATCCGCAGTGCTCCTCGAGCGGTTTCGGCCGCGGGCGGCACTGGACGCGATCACCCGGTTTCGCCCGACGGCGACCGTCATGGTTCCCACCGCTGCCGTCCAGCTCTTGGACGCCTACGAATCGGACCGCGACGACGTCTCCAGCATGAAGATCTTTTTCACGGCCGGGAGCCCGAGCCCCGCCGGCCTGCGCGAACGGCTGCTCGGGGAGTTCGGATGGCAGCAGCGCGAGATCTACGGCCTGACCGAAGCGCATATGGTGGCGGTCGGAGGCCTGGGAGTCCCGCGGCGGGAGGGGATGCTCGGAACCCCCGGAGGCAACCTGGTGGTACGAGTCGTGGACGACGCCGGGCGGGAGCTCCCGCGAGGGGAGGTCGGCGAGATCGTCTGTCGGGGCGATAGCGTGGCGTCCGGCTACTGGCAGCGGCCCGACGAAACGGCGGCGACGAGCCGCGATGGCTGGTTCCACACGGGCGACCTTGGGGTCATGGATGCGGACGGCTACCTGAAGGTCGTGGACCGCAAGAAGGAGATGATCATCACGGGCGGGGCCAACATCTATCCGACCGAGGTGGAGCGCGTGCTCGAATCGAACGACAAGATTGCCCAGGCGGCCCTGGTGGGCATTCCGGATTCGGTCTACGGGGAGGTGGCGTGCGCGGTTGTGGTGCTCCGCCCGGGCTCGAGCGCCACCGCCGAGGACGTCATAGGCCACTGCCGTGAACGTCTGGCTCGTTTCAAGTGCCCACGCTCGGTCCGATTCATGGACGCGCTCCCGTTGACGGCTACCGGCAAGGTCGCCCGTCGAGAGCTGCGCGCGCTGATGCAGGTGGGGAGATTCGAGGAGCAGTCTCCCGCCGAGCTTCGACAGGACACCTGAGAGACAAGATGGGCGAGCGAACGGTGGACTATGAGGCCGAGGGCCACATCGCAGTGGTGCGCCTCAACCGGCCTGACCGCTTGAACGCGCTCAACCGGCAGCTTCAGGACGAGCTCGGCGAAGCGTTCGCGGCAGCCGAGGCGGCACCGGACGTCCGAGTGTTGATCCTGACCGGGGCGGGCCGGGCGTTCTCGGTCGGTGCCGACATCGAGGAACTCGAGACGACCGCGGAAGGGGCGGCCCGCCAGCTTCAGGCAAGTCTGGCCTGTCTCTCCAGCCCGGAGCGACTGCGGAAGCCGGTGATCGCGGCGGTCAACGGCTATGCGCTGGGCGGTGGATTCGAGCTGGCGCTGGCCTGCGACATCGTCGTGGCCTCAGACCGGGCCGTGTTCAGCGTGCCGGAGCCGACGCTGGGTGTCGTACCCGGGTTTGCGATGCAGCGGCTGCCACGGCTGGTCGGCGTCATGCGGGCGAGGGAGATCCTTCTGACCGCGCGGCGCCTGAGCGCCCAGGAGGCGCGCGAGTACGGACTCGTCAGCCGCGTGGCGCCGCACGACGACTTGATGGAGCAGGCGCGGAGCGTGGCCATGGGGATGACGGAGCTGGCGCCACTGGCCTTGGAGCTCCTGAAGGCGACGATCAACCGCAACCTGCTGTCAAGCGATCTCGTGTTCGCCGAGCGGGCCAATGCCTGGCTCTTCACGACGCGGGATGCGCAAGAAGGGATCAGGGCGTTTCGTGAAAAACGCAAACCGAACTTCAGCGGGTAGCGGCGTGTCGGGGATCGGGCACCCTGCACAGCCGAAGCCGAGACTGCGGCTGAACCTGACCAGGGAGAAGATCCTCGCGGAGAGCGCGCGGGTCTTCAACTTGCGCGGGTACGACGCCGCGACGCTCGATGAAATCGCGCAGGCGTTGGGGGTCACGAAGGCCGCACTGTACTACCACGTGAGGAATAAAGAGGATCTCCTTCTCCAGTGCCACCAGAAGGCATTGGACATCGCGATCGACGCCGTGCGGACCGCCCTTGCAGAAGCCTCCGAGCCGGACGAACAGCTCCGGGCCGTGTTGACCCGGTACATCGGCGGAATGACCGATCAGCTGGCGGGCATCGTCGTCCTCCTGTACGAGGGTGCGTTGTCACCCTCTCACTACCATCAAATCATGGGGCAGCGGGACGAATACGAGCAGATGCTTCGCGGCATTGTCGAGGCGGGCGTCAGATCCGGCGTCTTTGTGCCGTGCGATTCACGACTTATCGGGTTCGCGATCCTGGGTGCCTTGAACTGGATTCCCAGATGGTACAAGCCGGGCGGCCCGCGAACGCCGAAGGAGATCGCCTCGGCTTTCTCCGAGTACTTTGTCCGAGGGCTTCAGACGCACCCCTCCAGCCCGGCCGTTCCTCCGGGCAGGTCTGCACGGGGAGGCGGGCAGGGGAGGGCGCGGCCTGTGGCGGATCTGGGTCTGGTGCGGTGATGACTGAGACGGGGCGCACGGCGGCCGACCCAGGCAGCGCCGGGCCGGCCCCGAGAAATGGAGCGACGATGGCACAACACGCGATCGAGGGGAAGTATTACGAAGACTTCGGAGTCGGAGAGGAGATCGTGTCTGCCGGACGGACTGTCAGCGAAGGGACGATCGACCTGTTCGCGGGCGTCACGGGCGATTTCAGCGAGGTCCACACGGACGCCGAGCTGATGAAGGAATCGGAGTTCGGTGAGCGAAT
>ORMF011897667.1_pt1 | contig 14887 bp, 9 predicted proteins | sample 1779871 | NCBI WGS metagenome assembly ORMF01 (sample SAMEA104232316, study PRJEB22302) | groundwater metagenome | biome: forest; feature: aquifer; material: groundwater | place: USA | collected 2011-08-07 | depth 5.4 m | reverse complement strand
CCGAGCGGGCCGAGGCGGCCATCAAGCTGGTGCTGAACGAGACGAAGGTCACCAACTACGAGCTTACCGCGCAGGCCAGGGACGGGAGCAGGACGGTCGTCTCCTACAACGCGACCACCTTCTACGACCGGGATCGCAAGTTGCAAGGCGTTTTCGCCGCCGCCCGCGACGTGACCGAGCGCAAACGCTTCGAGCAGGAGCTCCAGGAAACCAACGCCGAACTGGAGAGCGCCAAATCCGCGGCGGAGAAAGCCAACCTTGCCAAATCAGATTTCCTTTCCAGCATGAGCCACGAGCTGCGCAGTCCGCTCAATGCGATCCTTGGTTTTGCCCAACTTATGGAATCAGCCTCCCCGGCACCGACGGCCTCGCAGACGGAATGCATCGCTCAGATTCTGCAGGCGTGCTGGCACCTCTTGATGGTGATCAACGAAGTTCTTGATCTCGCCGTGATTGAGTCCGGAAAGGTGTCGCTCTCGCCGGAACCGGTGTCTTTGGCCGAGGTCATCTCCGAATGCCAGGCCATGATGGAGCCGCAGGCGCAAAAGCGGGGCATCAGCATGAGCTTTCCCAAGCTTGACATCCCCTACTATGTCAATGCCGACCGGACGCGGGTGAAGCAGGTTCTCATCAACCTGCTTTCGAACGCGATCAAATACAACCAGGAGAAGGGCACGGTTGAGGTGAAATGCACCGCAACCTGTTCGGAACGCATTCGCATCATCGTTACGGATACCGGCGCGGGACTGGCTCCAGAAAAGCTGGCGCAACTCTTTCAATCCTTCAATCGCCTTGGCCAAGAGGCCAGCGCCGAGGAAGGCACTGGCATTGGCCTGGTGGTGAGCAAGCGGCTGGTTGAACTGATGGGGGGAGTGATCGGCGTGGAAAGCCGCGTCGGGGTGGGAAGCGTCTTTTGGATCGAACTGCTTTTGACTGCGGCGCCGCAACTTCCGGATGCAGATGCTAACTCCACCACCGTTGTCCACGCACCAGTTCCGTCCGGCGCGCGGCTGCGCGTTTTGCTCTATGTCGAGGACAACCCGGCCAACCTGAAACTCGTCGAGCAATTAATGGCGCGCCGATCTGACATTCGCCTGCTGGGTGCGGTGAACGGAACTCAGGGCATCGAACTGGCGCGAACGGCGCTGCCGGATGTGATTCTCATGGACATCAACCTGCCAGGAATCAGCGGCATCGAGGCTCTGAAAATCCTGCGCGAAGACCCAGCCACCGCGCACATCCCCATCGTCGCCCTCAGCGCCAATGCCATGCCCCGCGACATCGAGAAGGGCCTGGAAGCGGGCTTCTTCCGTTACCTTACCAAACCGATCAAGGTCAAAGAGTTCATGGAGACGCTGAACGTGGCGCTGGAATTCGCCGAAAAGGGTCGATGAACACGAACAGCCTATGGTCAATTCCGCCGATATTCTAAGCGCCAGCATCCTGGTCGTTGACGACCAGGAAGCGAACGTCCTTCTGCTGGACCGCATGCTGCGCGGCGCGGGCTATACGTCCATCGCATCGACCCGGCAGCCGGAGCAGGTTTGCGAATTGCACCGCCAAAACCGCTACTCCCTGATTCTGCTCGATCTGCACATGCCCGGACTCGACGGATTCCAGGTGATGGAAGCGCTGAAGGAAATCGAAACGGACGGCTATCTGCCCGTCCTGGTCATCACCGCCCAACCGGACCACAAGCTGCGCGCGCTCAAAGCGGGAGCCCGTGATTTCATCAGCAAGCCGTTCGATCTCGCCGAGGTCTTGATGCGAGTTCATAATATGATCGAAGTCCGCCTGCTGCATCTGGCAACCAGGAAACTTTATGATCAAGTTTTAGCGGAACAAAAGGTCTCAGATCGGCTTCTGCTCAACGTGCTGCCTCACGCGATTGCGGAACGATTGAAAGCGCGGACGGACCTGGCCCAGGGTTTTCCCGAAATCATCGCCGATAGCTTTCCTGAAGCGACGATTCTCTTCGCCGGCCTGCACGACTTCTCGCGCCTCACGGAAAGCATGGCCGCCACGGACGTGGTTCAGCTGCTCAACAAAATCTATTCCGCTTTCGACGCCCTGATCGAAAAACTCGGCCTGGAGAAAATCAAAACCATGGGAGAGTCGTACATGGTCGCAGCGGGCGTGCCGGTGCCTCGCTCGGACCACGCCGAAGCCATCGCGGACGCCGCCCTGGCGTTGCGGGAGGAAATCGTGCGGCACGATGCACCCGGCCAGGAGACCTTCAGCCTGCGCATCGGCATCAACACCGGCCCGGGTGGCGCGGGCGTGATCGGCCAGACCAAATTCACCTACGACGTCTGGGGCGAGACGGTGAACACCGCCTGGCACATGGAAACCTATGGCGCCCCCGGGCAAATTCAGGTCAACCATACCACCTACGACAAGCTGCGCGACAAATACTCATTCGAAGACCGCGGTGAGTTTTATGTGAAGGAAAAGGGGGAACTGAGGACCTATTTTCTCAAGGGACGGAAACCGGCCCAGTCTTCCGGGCAAATGCGCTGAGGGGATCCAGCGTTCATCCGGCCAGCGGCAAATCAGCGAGGCGGCTCGCCACCCGAGCTCGTTTGTGCTTTTGCTTTGTCTTCGTGTCCCGGTGTGTTATCTTTCAGGACATTGAAGTTATGGATAAAGACCTAACTGAGAGGGGTTAGTTCACTCTTAATGTTCAATCACAAACGCCCAGGTCAACGTTACGCGAGCCGCGCGAGTTGGGCCTGTTTTCCGAAGGAGTATCGGAAGAGCAGACCGATGCCGTGCCCGCCCTTTTCGGGGAATCGCGAGGCGTCCAGGACATCGCTATAGTCAAAAGCCAGGCGCCAGGCTTGGTTTCGAAAGGTAAAGCCAAAGCCCGCGGCCTCGTCGAATCGCCACCGATGCGAGCGATCCCCAAAGAGCCCCTCCGCGCCCTTCAGAAAACTGAGTTCGAAGCCAGCCAGGTGATCCGGCCCTCTTTCGCGTGGAGCGAACTCATCCTTAACAGCAATGATACCCGCTGGCAACCAAACTGGCCACGAATACCGGGTTTCGGCGAGAAGACTCGAAATGGCGGCAATCCCTGGCTCCGATGGCGACGCCGCGACATCAAGGTTGAGCGAGGATGGTCTTTCTTCCGCCACCATGTCGCCTCGGAGTCGAAGAGCGCCGCAGCTAAACGCGCACGCTTGGGCAAGGCTCGTTCGGTCGCCCGCCAGAGCGAGACCGAAAGCTGCTGCAAATAGAAACAAGATGGACCTGTCGTTGCCGGGAATTCTCCTGGTTTTAAGGCGTTGGCCAATTTCCTTGGCGCGACGGCAAAAAGTGGCAACGCAAAAAATCAGTTTTTGTGAAACCTGGCTCTTGCTTTCGGCAATAAAATTCCGCTTCACAAGACGATCATGTTCCCTAAACCTTTTCGGCGCCATGGGGTGTTACCCTACCATCGATCTTTCACTTTCTCCCGCCGTCATGGTGGCTGGATTTGCTCGCAGAGATTCGCAGGAATCGTGGCAAGGCCCGCCGGGGCTCAAGTTCACGCGCCCCTCGCGCGCTTCTCCCGGATCATGCTCCAGCCAACCCGGTTGAGCAGCATCAATACCGCCGGCAAAAAGGCGAGTGAAGCCACCATGCACATTCCGGTGCCGATAAACATCACCGCCCCCAAGCTGGCGATTCCCTGATGCTCCGCGACCATCAAGCTCCCGAACCCCGCCATCGTCGTGAGCGCGGACACCAGCACCGCCTTGCCCGTGCTCCGGCTCAGGATGCTCGGGTGCGCTTCCTCCGCAAAACGGTTGAGAATGTGAATTCCACTCGTGACACCGATGCCAATGATCAAGGTCAGGCTCATGATATTCACGGGGTTAAAGGGAATGTGGAGAAACCCCATCAAACCAAGCATCCAGCAGAAACCCAGCAGCACCGGCAGAAAGGCGAGCAACACCGAACCGAGCGTGCGAAAGTGAAGAAACACCACGATGCCAATGACGCCCACCGCGTAAAGCGCCGCCTTTTGGAAACTTTCCTTGAGCATCGACGTATACTCGTAAAATTGCACGGGCGATCCCGTGGCATTTGGGTCCACGGTCCGCAATTCACGCACAAATGTTTCCTGGGTTTCCCGCTGCCACACGTCCCCCTTGGGATATACTTGCAAGAGAAACTTGCCGGCTTTGCTGATGAAATGATCGCGCAGGAACGGGGGCAAATCATCCACAAGCAACCGCTCGTGATCCTCCTGCCGGGCAATGATCGAGATCGCTTCGTTCAAGTCCGCGAAGACGCCGCGCTGGAAAGACGTGAGATTGCGCCCCGTGAGAGGGTCGCGCCGCGCGATGGCTTTGCGCAATCTCCCGAGCGCGTCGTGCAGGGTGGCGGCCTGGATTTCGCGTGGATCCGATTTCCCTTCCGAACGGAGCTTTTCGACCACCAGTCCCAGATAGCTCTCCAGCGAAAAAAGGCTACGTTCCAGTTTCGGCAGATCCACTGGCTCAAGATCCGGCTCGGGTATGCGGAGCGCGCCGACCTCCGCTTTCAGGCGGCGGATCGCGCGCAGTTTCCCTTGCTGGTCTTCGGTCAGGTACTTCGTCAGGGAAACAATGGTGGAGACTGAAGGGAGCCGCCCAAGTTTTCGTTCGATCTCAACCGCGTGGGGCAGCGAATCCGCGGTCACCGCGCAGTAGAGCAGCGATTGGGAGCCGGATTCGATCAGCTTCTTCTCCAACCCCACCGCCGCCAGTTCGGGCGTTTGCAGATTGAGCAAATTGTAATCGAAACGAACCTTCGAAAACTGCGTGACCGCGAAAAGCGTAAACGCGGCGCCGCAAATCAGAATCGTCCAGGGCCGGCTCAGATAGATTTGCTCGATCCTTTGCCGGCGCCCGCAGGGCGCGCATATCACTCCTTCGCCGGCCAACCCAGCCTTCCCGCGCACCAAGAGGAGCGGGAGCAATGTCATCATCGGAATCAGGCACACCAGCAGTCCGGCGCCCGAAATCATCCCCATTTCGCGGATTCCCTTGAAATCTGTCAGCATCATCGCAAAAAAGGCGCCCGACATCGTGAAGCCGCTCGTGAAAATGCCGATCCCGGTGAAAGCCAGAGCCTTTCGCATCGCAATCCGCCGGCTGATCCCGCGCCGCAACTCTTCCTCGTAACGGGCGATCAAATGCACGCCGAAATCGATGGCCAGTCCGATCAAAATCGGCACCAGCGTGATGCTAAGGATGTTCAAGCGATGCACCGTGAAGGCGGCAAATCCCAGCGTGTAACCAATTCCGATCAACAAGCTGAAGGTGGCCATCAGCGGACGGCGCCATTCGTGGTAGCCGTAGATGAAGATCAGGGCGGAAAGCACCAGCGACACCCCTGCCGCCATGTCCGTATCGTGCCGGGCCTGGCGCATCTCGTCGAGTTCGAGGACTGGTTGTCCGGTGATGCCGGCATTGATTCCGGGAACCTCGGATCGCGTTTGCTCGACCAACTCACGCAGCCGGGCCACCGCCCTTGACTCGCTGCCCTCGTCCGCGGCCTGGGTGGTCAGCATGTAGATTCGTCCACTCGCGAACGTAAGATAAATTCCCTGCTGATCCTGGCTTTGATCCTGGCCGAACATCGCCTCAATCCCCGGTGCATAAAGCACGGTCGAATGCTCCACGCTTTCGGTGGCAAGATTTACGACCCTTTCGAGAGCGGGCAGTGCGCGCGCCAGTGAAGCCTCCTCCAGCGCGCCCGGCTGAGGCCGGGCCAACGACCGCAATTGGGTGTTTACCAACTCGAAGAAGGTGTCGAGGTTGTTCGCGTGCGAAAACGTTTCGATCAATGGGCGGTTGGCGCTAAGCGTCTGTTGCAATTCCTCCAAAGTCCCCTCGGGCAGGAACAGCAGCGCTTTTGGCCCCATCAACTTGAGATCCCCTTTGTAGTAAATATTCTTGAAGAGGCCAGGCTCCTTCTGCAGGCGAGCCGCCAGCCGTTCGACGAATTGCCGGTTCTTGTCCCTCCCCTCGCTCTCGACGATGGCCACCATGCTGTCCTGCATCTGAAATTCCTCCTGAAACCTCACAAAGTCGCGCTGATACTTCGCGTCCGCGGAGATGAGGTCGCTGCGGCGCGTGGTAAATCCGAGGTGGGTCCCGATGTACAGGATGCAGCCCGCGGTCAGGAGCATCTGCGGATAGAAGAACCATCGCGGATGATCGTAAACGGCATCGGCCAGCCGGTTTAACAACCGGCCGGCCAGATTCTCATGGAATGGTCGCATAAACGATGCGGAGTTCCCCGCGTCGGACGCGTTGGCGGAGCAACCGGCTCTGACCGGCGACCAAAGCCCTCGCGAATCTCAAGGCTTGCCGGATCGTTTCTGTTCCCGGCGGAGATCTCGCACGTGACCGTAACCGAAGAGTTTCCTCAGCTTTTCGTCCCAGAGGCGCAACGTGAGCGATTTCAAACTGGAAACCGGGGTGATCGGCTTCACCTCCTGGAAAATCGGATGGGCATTATGGCACCGTTCCAGATTGTAGTTCGGAATCCGGGAACTCAGGTGATGAATGTGATGAAACCCGATATTGCCCGAAAACCATTGGAGGATTTTGGGCAGCTTGTAGAACGAGCTGCCCTCCAGCGCCGCGGCCTTGAAATCCCACTTGTCACCGCGTTCCCAATAAACGTCTTCGAATTGGTGCTGCACGTAAAACAGCCAAACTCCGGCCCCTCCGGCCACCGCCATCGCCGTCAGTTGAATCAGCAGATACGCCTTCAGGCCATAAATCCAACTCAAAGCCGCAGCCATTCCCAGAATGGCCAGGTTCATCCAATGGACCGACATGCGCTCCCGCGGATTTGCCTGGGCGGCTGGAAAACGCTGCCGGATGACAAAGAGGTAAAGCGGCGCAATCACAAACAGCACGATTGGGTTGCGGGCCAATTGATAGGAGAACCGCCGCCAGCGCGACGACTCCAGGTACTCCCGCACCGTCATCGTCCAGACATCGCCAGTCCCGCGCCTGTCCAGATGGCCCGCGCTCGCATGATGAATCGCATGCTCCCAGCGCCAATGGTAGTACGGGGTTAACGTCAGAACTCCGGCAATAAAGCCGGTCACATCGTTGGCTCGGCCGGATTTAAAGAACGAGCCATGCCCGCAGTCGTGGAAAATAATAAACACCCGCACCAGAAACGCTCCCGCGAGCATCGCCAGCGGCAGGGTGATCCACCACGACACGGCCAGGCTGCGATACATCAGATACCAAAGGATGGAATAGGGTCCGAGCGTATTGACGATCTGCCAGAGAGCCTTGCCCGTCGACGGCTTTTGGTATTGCGCCACGATACCCTTCCACTCCGCGATTTCTGCCGGGGATGAGGCCTGGGTTGGAATGGATTCAATCGATTCTGTTATCATAGCACCGCTCAAAAGGCATCGTTAACATGCGTCAAACTACACCAGTTTTTGCGCGGCCGCCATCGAATGAATTGGCTCAGTTTGCCGATTGCTCCACAAAAATTGACTTTGGTATAGCCAGAACAACTTATTTCCGCGTTTGCGGAGCGATCGTCTCGTGTGGGTAACAGAGTTGAAACGGCTTCGGAAGCCTCTTCTTGCCCCGGTCCGTTACCAAAAGCGGCACAACGCCACAGCGCAAGAAGTCCGGCAAAAAGGCAGGCTGGCCGACGGCCTGACCGGGCATCAGGAGTCTGCGGGGACGGACACAGGCAGGCGGGCTTCGATCTTGTCTCGCGTCGAACATGGGCGATCGACGTCGCGCAGCAGTTCCAAATACTGCAGCAAAAAAACCTCACTCGCGAGCCGGTTCTCCTGGTTCACGGAGAACTCGGACGGTTTCACCCCGTAATAGCTTTTGAAATCCTTCGAAAAATGAGAACTGGTTTGATACCCGAGGAGTGCCGCCACTTCGTAGAGACGCAAAGGGCTCGCGAGGAGTTGGGCGGCATCGCGCATTCGGCAAACAAAGATCCACTCGTGCATTTTGTCTTTGCACGAATCTTTAAAGTGGCGCTGCGCCTGCCGCAGGCTCAACCCAAGAAAGGATGCCAAAGAACTGCATGAGTAACCCGAGAGGCGCGCCAACGAACTCCAGTGGATTCCGCGGGTGGGGAATTCCGTTGACTTTTGGCGCACGGCACCGGACCCGCGCGGGACAATATTTCCCCGCAGTGCTGCAACAGCCCGCCTGCCTGACTCTTCGTTCAGCGTCATATCCCAACCGGATTCGAGCCTGACCCTTTCTTGTCCCAACTCTGACAATTACACGAATGAATTGGGACGGTCAAACAGAATTGCAGAAACACAGAAACCAAACCCGCCCAACCCGTGCCTAACCCGCGCGCCCCGACGAATTGTCATCCCCGCTGGGATCGACTTGATCACCCTTTCGCTTTCGCTACGGTGTCACAACTCGATAGAAGCGAGCAGTCGCGGGCGCGGCATTGGTGTCGGCAATTTCAACCATTCCGGCCCCGGTCAGTTTCGCAATCCGGGCGAGAATGGACCACTCTCCGGCGATGGCGCTGTCCCGGAACTGGACCGTGTAGGTCTTTCCCCCAGCGCCCGCGAAACGGAGCAGAATGGATGATCCATTTAGCGATACGGATGTAATGCCAAGATAACTGCGGGCATCGTGCGGGGCGGTTCCGGCCAAATATTCCTGGAGATTCGATTGGCCATCGCCATCGGGGTCTCCCAGGGCGCCGTCCCCGGCGATTCCCGACCGCGGGTCCAGGCCATGGGCCAGCTCCCAGGCGTCGGGCAATTGATCGCCGTCGGTATCGATTTGGGGATTGGCATTGAGGGTTCCCGGAGTGGGGCTTGCGGCGGTCCAGTTGATGGGATCGTCGCCGGAGCGCGCGGAGACCACGCGCTGGAGGGAAAGGCCCGTGCCATCCGCTTCGGCCGGCCAGGGCCAGCGATTCTGGTAATTCACCTCGTCCACGGTCACATACGCTGGCTCGCCGCCCGGTGCATCCGCGGGAATCGGTTTGGTCAAAGTGATCCGATCGCCGGCATTGTTCAGCTTTCCTTTGATGGGTCCCAAAACCGGCACCGTCGGAGGAATTCCATTCTGGGCGGTGAATTGCGCAAGCTGGACGGCATTTTCTGGATCAAAGTTCACCAGGAGACAGTAGGAACCGGCCGCGAGCACTCGGTTGGCGGGGAAATCAAAATCAGCCCCCCCGCGCAAGCGCCAGGTGTTCGTGGGCGCTTGGGGATCAAACAATCGCACCGAACTTGAGGAAATGTTGCGCAGTTCGACGTATTCGTCACCAAAATCGATATTCGTGTTCAAAAGAGATCGGTAGAGGATCTCGTTGATCACCACCGGACCCACCATTGGGCCGGAATTGACTTGGTTGAAGGTCGGAGCGATCTGGGCCACAAAGCGCTCCTCCCCGGTGCTGATGACATGCCGGCCAAAGCTGACGCCGAATTCAGCGGCACCGAACCCAAAGCCGTGAACATACCCAGTGAGTTCGCCGTTTGGGTTCGCTGAGAAAAGATACACTTCGTCCCCATTGGCCCCAAACGAAAACCCCTTTGACCCGGCGTTGAACTGGCTTTCATCGAACGTCACGTAATCGCCGGCAGGGATACTCGTGCCTGCGGGGACGCGGAATTTCTGCGGCGTCGAGAAATCGTCGGAAATGAACCAGCCGCCGATATTGGCCGCAGTGGATGCCGGGTTGAAGAGTTCGACGGCATCAACCAGCGGGGGCCCGGAATGAGTGAGGACCTCGTTCACGAGCACCGGTGGCGCGGGTGCCGGGGTGGCATCGACGCCTCCCGGAGAGCCCCGGGGCGTCGCGCTCGGGCGCCAGCCCGCGCTTTGGGAGAACGCGGAAGAAAGCGCACTCTCGCTGACGGGAACCAGCGAGAAACCAAGGCCATCGGTCACCCGATACCAGCCAGGGTCATACGCGAAATTGAGAATGACTTCACCCAAGGAGCCTTCCAGAACAAGTCGTTCCCCGTTGTTATCGAGATTGCCCAGGAATTCTCCCGCGATGTTGGAAAGATTGCCATAACGGGCGGAGAAAGCGGCGCGGTTCTTCACCACGAGCACGTAGGCTCCCGGCGCCAGGTTGGTGATAGCGCTGCCCGTGAAATCAAACTCGATCCCGATCCGGAAGCGGATTCCGGCCAGGCTGATGTTATTCGTTCCCGTATTCTTTAATTCGATAAACTCGAAATCATCGGCGAGGTAAATGGAGCCAGCCGCGGGAGCAGCCGGGTGGTACATGATCTCGGTGAGCGCGAGGGCGAGCGGCGACAGGTTAAAAGTAGCCGACACCAGGCCGGACCAGAAACTGGAATTGGGCGGGCCGTTCCCGATCGCGGGCGTGCGAAAATTGACGTTGCGCGTCCGGGCCATCAGCCGCGCATTTTCACTCAGCGTGATTGGGGCTTGAAAAAGCATGGCTTCGGGTGAAAGAGCCCCCCCTGGGAGCCTTGGATCCACCCCATTGAGCGTGTAATAGATCGGGGCGCTGAAGACGCTGGTGACGCCGGCGGCGACGTTGGTGGCGAGCGGCCCGGAAAGCAACAATTTGGTGCCGGGACGGATTCGGACGTCGTTGGTGATGATGCTCGGGGGGCGAAGAATCTGGCCATCGATCCACTCGGCCCGGTTTTTTAGATAGGCCTTCATCCGATCGACTTCCGCTTGATAGCTCCCTCCTCGGGGGGCAATCCCCCACCTCGCTCGCTCTCGCGGTTGCGCCTGGCGCACCTGGTTCACGAGCGAATCGATCAAACCGTTCATGTAATTGGTCGAAAACTGATTCCGGCGGAGATCCTGCCAGCGATCAATCCAAAGCTGCCAGAAATCGGCGTCCCGAAACATCCGCGACCACCAGTTGAAGGTAAAAAACGAATCACCCCAGACCCGCGGATTTTCGTCCCGCCCATCGGTTGAGCCCAAGGCCCGGTCAAAATCCCAAATCGGGCCGAAAGTGAGTTTCCCGTTGCGTGGTTTGTAAAAATAAGCGCTCAGGCGGAGAGCGTCGACATTCCACGAAAGAACATTCAGCACGCTGTGATCAATCCAGGAATCGGCGTCGACAAATTGCCGATAGCCTGTGACCGGGTTGGTGAAGGAGACGCTGTTGAGCGCGAGATTGAACTGGTTGAAGTAGGTCTTGACATATTGTTCCTGAGGATCGCGCTGGACGGTTTCGATCTCCGGCTCCTTCGGTTCCACATAGGCCACGTTAAGACCGGCCCCAGTGAAACCCGTGTCATTCGGATCCAGCCGGTCGATCTTGAACATATAGCCGCCGGTTACCTGCGGCGGTTTCGTATGCTCCGGCTCCAACTTGTCAATGTCCACGCGGTTCGGCCCCCGCTTGATCTTTTCTTCGAGCACGTAAATCCCGCTGTAATTGTTGCTGATGACCGGCCCCACACTTGAGGTCGTGTTGATATAAACCTCGACGAAGCGCGTCCGGGGAGCGTACCGCCCAATATCCCTGCTCAATTGATACATGAATGGGTTATGGATCAGCACCGGTTCGAAGTTGTTCGGAGCGTAGAGCACCCAGTCGGCTTCCGCAGGCAAACCCAACGGGGAAAGGTCCCTGTCAACGTTAAACTCATCCCACCATTCGACCGCAAAACTGCGTTTGGCATACCCTTCCGTGCTCGATCCGCGGATGTTAATCCCGGCTCGCGTGCTCAAGGTTGGCGGGTTGGTCAGGGAGGTGCGGCCGCTGGCGCCCGGTTCGAAAAATGCCATGTAGGCGAACTGATCCCGATTGCTCGGCACCGCTCCGCCGCCAAAATTGTGAATGATCAGGAGCGGCAAATCCGACGTGAAATTGACCACGTTGGAAGACAACAGAATGAACGCTTCCGTGCGCGGAGGTCCGGGCAGCCGGTTGGGTTGAAAGGTCCTCGCCCGGATTTGCACCGTGCCTAAGACCGGAATGGGATTGGTGTAAAGAAACGATTGTTCGGTGGGCAACACTGCGTTGGTGCTGTACCGGATGACCGCGTTGCTCGATCCGGGAGGCAACGACAGTCTCAACTCAAACGGCGCGACGAAAGTGCCGCTGGTCCGGGAAAACGCGACAGGAGGAGCGAACTCGGCTCTGCTGATCGAGTTGTCCGCTCCCGGGGTGGGTTTGTCAAAGTAGCCCGTCTGGCTGGAATCGCCTCGGTCCCGCCCGTAGGAGACATCTTTGCCCATCGGTGGCAGCGGCGAAAACTGCGAAATGATGTTTGTCTGGGCATCGAGCAGGGCCAGGAAGTCACCACTGGAGCTGAGCTTAAAGTTAGTATGCAGCCGCGCCATCGGATTCGTTCGATTCTTTTCGGAAGCGAATACCAGGAGATAGGCTTTGGGCAGGATCGAGATTTGCGGGAATCGCCATTTGCCAGGATTAGCCGGGTCATCCGTCATGGACCATCCCGTCAAGTTTGCCGGCAAGTCCGACGAGTTATAGATCTCGACCCAGTCCGGGCTATCCCCGTCCTCATCGTTGATCGTCCGGGAATTGTCGGACATGACCTCGGACAATACGACGTTTTTTCCCGAGGCATTCGGATCCAGAATCAATTTCCAGGTTCCAGCCGGGAATGGGTTCCCGGCCAGATCGCGAATCCCATGATCCGCTCTCCAGCCAAAAGCCACGCTTCCCGCCGCCGGTTCGGAAAACTCAAAGGCAAACTGGCCTGGAGCCAGGATGATCACGTTCGTCGCCGGGGTGTTGTTAATCAGCAGGTCAGCCGCATCCACACCCTCGACTTCTTCGCTAAAAATGACTTCCAATTGCCGCAGCCGGATCACCGTGCTTTCCGCCACCGGGACAGTCTCTTGAACCACCGGAGAGACTGTATCAGCCGCCCGGAGCCCGGCTGGCAGGAACAGGCCAAAAATTAATAGCGGAGTTAACCGGTTCGAAACAATCGTCAATTTGCGTCTAAACATAACTTTTCATTTGGCGGCAGAACCGCTGCCAGCGTGTGTGGTTTTGGACTCTGCCAGCAACTTCAATGCAGGGAAAGGTTAGAATGGATCAGAATTCGCGATATAGGAATGGCCCAGAACGGGATTGGTTCAGAAGGCTCAGAGAACTCTAATTGTGTGGCTGGTCACCCAGATGTCCAACTGCTCGAATCGCTGTTTGAGGCGGCCTTTCAGTTGGATGAAGAACGCTTCCACCCGGGGTCCCTTTTCGGTGTCGACGTAGATTCGGATGAGGTCATCCCGGAAAACCCGGCCCCCGCTCTGCCATCGCCCTTGAATTACCTGAGTTTCACAACTGATCGCACCAAACTCGCATTCGAGTTCCTCGAGAGTTTGAGCGAGAAGATTCGGTGGTGTCGGCCGTCCGTCATTAAGCCTCAGCGGCAGCAGTATCTCGTAGCGGCGCCAGTTCTTCATACTTAGAGGACCCTTGAAAACTGAAAGGGACATCTTCCCGGGCGAGAGTGGTTAAAGCCTCTTCGGGCAACAGCATGTCGCCACTGGACCAACTCTTGAATGGAAATTTCCCCACCAGAACTTCGAAGGCCTTTCGCTTGCTCGGCGCGTCTTGAAATCGAATCACTACCATGCCCGCACGTTAAAATAGCCTCGCATAGAAGTAAAGGCAGATCTTCCCTCGTCCGCCCTCAAAACCTCAAAACTCGAAAGTCACGTCACCGAGCCGCCGGGCAATTTCGCTCAGGACACGCTCCTCGTCCGTGGGATTCTTTGCCACGAAAGTGACGCTGAATCGCAGGTTGCTGCCCGCATCATCCCACGGCACGGTCGAGATAAGCTTCTCGGTGATGAGCCATTGCGAAACCTCTTCGGCATTCTTGAACTCGGTCCGCGCTCCGGTGTTGGTCGAGGCGGCTTTGGGCGCCTTGACATAGAGGAAGAACGATCCTTTGGGCTTTTGGGCATTGAAACCGCGTTCCCGCAGCACGCGGACCAGCGCCTCCATGCGCCGGGAATACTTGGCGGCAATCTTTTCGGTGATCTCCGGATGATCCAGACAGTAGGCCGCGGCATGTTGAATGGCGAGGAACTGGCCTGAATCCGTATTGTCTTTGACATCGCCGTAAGCCTTGACGAGCAGTTCATTTCCCGCAACGAAGCCGCAACGCCATCCCGTCATATTGAAGCTCTTGCTCGTGGAATGCAGTTCAATGCCCACGTCACGCGCTCCCGGAGTGGCGAGGAAGCTGAGTGGTTTCCCTTCGAAAACAAGGGCGGCGTAGGCCGCGTCATGAATGACCACTATGTTATGCCGCCGGGCAAATTCCACGACCCGGGCAAAAAATTCGGGAGTGGCGCTGGCGCCCGTTGGGTTGTTGGGGTAATTCAAAACCAGCACTTTGCTCCTTCTCAAAATGTCGGGAGGGAACGATCCCGCCGCCAGATCGGGCAGGTAATGATTGCTCTCGGTCAGCGGCAGATTATGCACCAGCGCGCCGTAGTACCGAGCATGGGTCCCGAAAACAGGGTATCCAGGAGTCGTCATCAGCACACAGTCGCCGGGATTCATTAGCACCGCGGGCAGGATGGAGAGAGCCGCTTTGCTGCCGATCGAGTGCATGATTTCGGTCTCCGGATTCAACCCCGGCACTCCGCAGACTTTGTCCATGTAGCGCGCGGCCGCCTCCTTCAGGACGGAATCGCCATTGTCCGCATAGCCTCTGTTTTCGGGTTTGGATGCTTCCCGGTGCAGTTCAGCCAACACCTCCGGAAAGGCCATTTCGTCGGGTTCACCAACTCCCATGTCGATGATCTCCGCTCCAGGATTGGCCGCCAGCGCCGCCCGCTTGGCTCGTTTGATCTTTTCGAATTTATAAATCGCCGTTGACTTTCCGTATTGGCGTCCGCCAATCCGGTCCGCGATCAGGTTTTGCATGTACGAGTCGGACATAGTT
>ORMF011594258.1_pt1 | contig 14890 bp, 19 predicted proteins | sample 1779871 | NCBI WGS metagenome assembly ORMF01 (sample SAMEA104232316, study PRJEB22302) | groundwater metagenome | biome: forest; feature: aquifer; material: groundwater | place: USA | collected 2011-08-07 | depth 5.4 m | reverse complement strand
GTGCGCGTGAGGCGGCGCTGCGCGCGTTGCACGAAGGCCGGGAGCACAAGACCTTCATGCGATTGAGCGGGGCGCTGGACCGGATGAAGGCGGATCGGCCGCGAATCCTCGTGCTGCCGTTCCGGTGGTCGAAGGCGAATCTCGCGCGTGAAGCTGAGGTGCACATCACCACGCTCCTGTTCCGGGAGCGTGATGGCACCTATCGGTGCGCGGCAATCCTGGAGCGTTTTGAGACGCTGCGGACTCAGTCGCAACAAGCCACGGCGGCGCCCTCCGTGCCAGAAGAGCGCGTGAAAGCGATAACTCAACTGGTCCGGGAGCGTGAGCAGGAACTCGCCGCGCAGGCGGAATTGATCTGCCAGTTGAGTGCCAAAGTGATCGACCTCGAATCACGAGACGAGCTGCTGGCCGACCTTCAGAAAAAGAACGCCGAATTGCGGGAATCTTTTCGCGCGCTCGAGACTCGTTGCCACGCGCTCAGCGCGAAACTGGCCGCGCGACCCACCGCCGACGACGATTTTTGACCCTCATGTTCGAATAAACGGCCACGTCAGCGGCGACGGTGAACGCGATTACCGAGGAGAAACCTTCATCTTCGAATCGTCTCAGCTTCGTGTAAATGGGGAGGGCGAGACGGAGACTCGACCGCGGGGAAAGACTTTTCCCCGTAGCCAGGCAAATGGATCGTTCATTGATCCCGTTGGCCAGTTGGCCGGCGTCATTCGCGCGAACTAACGCGAGGGTAATGCGAACCGCACGCGCTTTTGGGTTCACATTCTCAGGGGCAGTCTCCGAAAGTTGCTGACGTGAGTAATGGGAAACCACAGATGCTGCCCGCACCGCTTGAGGAACTTTGCCGGTCACAATGCACCTGCCGTAACCGGGCCGGGTGCAGACTGGCAGAACACCCCAAATTCAAGGATAGCGCCTTCTACTCAGCGTTGATGTGGAAGATTCTTATCAACGAAGACGAGCTTGAGGCCATAAGGCAGCCGTTTCTCGACATCCTCGACGAATGGGTCGCATTTGAAATCAAACTACCCGAATCCTGCCAGCGCGTCCTAAACGATTTCGCCGAGAAGTTCAGCGCCCCACCTCCGAGCGAAGAAGATACCAAGAAGCTGCAAGAACGCTTGGACGCGATACGGCGCGAAAAGGGTCGTCCTCCATCCGCGGAGAGCGAGCCTTCTTCGGAATAACGTGACGGGCGCGCTGGATTTACGCTCCTCGACCAGTTCGACGTTCGATTTCACTTTGAATCCGTTTTGCCGCTAGACGCAGTTCGCCATCGGAAAGCGCAATCAGTGGCTTCAGCGCGCCTCCCCAATAGTAGAGTTCGTCTCGATCAGCGGTCGCCATTCCGCGCCAGGAAATCGCCGTAATACTGACGCTGAGACTTTCACACGGTCCGCCGTTGTTGGCACTAACAGCATCTGGAGTTTGGCAGAGACGAAATACTTTCTCTCCAATTTCCCGGTAGAGCACGGCTAATTCGGCCCCGTGTTCATCGGCAGCCATGGACAGCGCCTCGTCTTCGATTTGAATGAGATGACAATCAGGCATGGGATTTCAGGATCGGTGAAATTTGCGAAATCGTGTGCCAAGGTCGAGCGGAGTCAGGGTGTAGCGAGATCAGCACCGAAGGGCGCTCAGGAAAAAGGCTCCGCGCTGCTACCTTCGATTCTTTTCCAGCAAAAGATCTTTTCGCAGACACGGAGCCAACGAGCAGCAAGAAGCTGAGGCATGAATCGCGGCGAGCTAATAATTGCGAAAGGGAGCCGTGCCGGCAGCTAGATGCACGCAAAGCAAAGTGCGATTTTCTCCAATCCCCGCACTCGAATCTGCCATTGATCGAAGCTGGCTCTAAACTCGGGCCTTACTTGAACCAGTTCCCCTGCGCCCTTCGCGCCCACTAGCTCCTTTGCTTTTTCGTCGCTCAACAACAGCGCGACCAACTCTTCCTTTTTTGCGGATTTCTTAACCGGCAGCGAAGCCGCCGCCGCGATTCCCTGCAACTCGTCTTTCTTCATTCTCTCTGCCAAAGCGCGAACGTCCTCCGGTGGCCGAAAGAACTCGGCCGTTGCGAAATGGGTTCGATTGAATTCGGCGGAGAGTCCGAACTGCCGCAGTCCATAGTGGCCACCTAGCTGGGGCCGAATACATCCTACCACTGGCGAGCCGCGTTGGATCGAATAGGAAACACACGCACGAAAAGTCACTGGGAAGCGGCGAACTAATTCTCCGACACTGGACACTTCAGGAACGGCGAGGCTGGTAAGATAGCCTGAATCCAAAAGCGGATCGGGCGAAGCTGAGTTCTCCCGATTGCGCTTACGAATGAACTTGTTGGCGCCTTCAATCAGGTGAGGGATCGATTCAGCGACCAACTCGAACCGCCAGCTTGCCAGCGATTGGCTGATGGTTTCGCGCAATAGCGAAATACGGTTACTCTCGTGGCCGGTTTCAATGTATCGATAGCCTAGAAAGAGCACGGCCCATAGCTCGTTCAGGAATTCATCATCGCCTCGAACAAGACGTTTCAGATCGATGGCGGACATTGTTTTTCGCACCGCCTGCCCCTGCGTTTGATATGCCAGGTAGCCAAGTAATTCGTCGATAGCGCCGTTGTCCTGACGACTACGCATCGACGCGATCCACGGCGAGAAATCGGCGGCGGGCATATACGATCCCGGCGAGTAGCTCTTGTCCAAAAACGGATGTTCGGGATGGGAGATTTCGGCGATCTCGTCGTATAGCGCAGCAAGAGCGGCCGACCTGAATTTCGGCCGGCTCCGTTCTGGCTGTTTGGCCGCCAACCTCGCTGGCGCGATTTGCGGCGTTAGCGCGGTGGCCTGCGGTGCTGTCGACGTGGCCGGCGCGGTCGCTGCTGCTTGTGGCGGAGCGTCCTTTTGGGCCGCATGCGGCTCTGACGATGAAAAAATGCGCTTAAACCATTGGATCATAAATCACGCCGCGGTGGATTGGTGTGCGCGTCGTCGCTTTGTGGCTGCGGCTCGTATTCGAGGTCGATTCTAAACCGCCGGAAATCCGCATAAAGGCTGTGATAAGCATGGCGATCGAGGAAGCCGGCAAGGCCATCGAGTTCGTCATTTACTCTGGCGCGCAAATTCCGCCCCCTGAAATTTTCTTCCGGTCGAAAATGACCGATGGCCTCGTTCTCCCACTCCACCAAGCAAGAGACAGGCAGCCCGAATGCATAAACAAATCTGAAATGTTTATTCGATTTAAGCCAATGGGTCCTAAGCCGTCCGAAGAGGCCACCGGAAGCGCGCGTGCCGGAAATTCCGATATAGCTGATCCCGCGATTTGCACATAGAAAATACAGCGCGGATTCGGCAGGAAACTGTCGGTCGAGAACCCGTAGTTCTGCACGCGGGCGCTCACAGCGCAGTTGGCGCAGCCGTGGAAACCACGGCGACGAGGTAGGCGTGCCGTAAATTGGGAAGAGGGCGTTGCTCATGATACGCTCCCCTGCTCTGAGGCGACAGCACCCGTTTTGATAGCCTTCGGTCGGCGCTTCGTTTGGTTGTGACACGATTTACATAGTGCTTCCAAGCGTGCAGAGCTGTGAATCGCATCGAAACATTGCTGGATGACGTGTCCTTCGGGGACAGCGAACACTTTTTGGTCGAACCAATCCCAATCAGCCAAGGCCGTATCAATGTCCGCCGCAGTAACCGTGGCAAACACCTGTCGGGTGATCTCATCGAAGGTTGGCGCGGCGTGATGCGTTTCCTCCGAAGCGGCTTGGCCGCAGCGCGCACAGATCGGATGGCTTTTCCGGAAGGCGAGTTTTTCCGGCTCTATGCGATTCCGCAGCGCCGCCACGATGATCAGTTGCTTAGAGGGCGGCGGCTTAAGGCACTTCGTCCAGGAGACAGGGTGCCAGCCGTGCTCTGCGAAAAATCCGTAGAAGCGATACGGTCGATCCTCGTGGGTCAGTTTGAAGACGGTCGGACGAAGCCCGTGCATGCGGCAGAAATAGTGCCGCTCCAAGATGAGGTCGGAGATAAGCGAGGACTCGAATTCTCTGCCGAAATCTTGCGCATCAACAAGTGCGCGCACGGCGGTTTCCACGTCTTCACGTCGGATGAAATCGCGCCAATAGGGGGATTTCGTCACGGCTGGTTTATCGCTGGATTTGCTCAGATTGAATCAGGGCTGGGGCTGAGAGTCGGCTGGTGGCGCAACGCGAGGCTGAGGCTGCGCTGCTGGCAGATCGTCATTTTCACTTTCCAAATCCGCACGTGTTTTTGTGCCTGAAACGAATTCCTTTAGCTCCTGCCTCATTTTGGCGGTCCGGTCGGCGATCGCCGCCGAGGCCGTCGCAACGTTTTCTTTCGAGGGATGAAGCATGGCGTCTGAGAGTCCGATCCGGTCGCGCCATTTCGACAGCTCGCTCGGCTTGTCCTTGAATTCAACAACTCGGTCGAGAAAGTCCGCAGCTGGCTTCTTGCCTTTCGCGATGTTGAAATTCGTCTCGAGGAGCCAGCAATTGCCGAGCGCATTGACCGGCAGATGACTATCGGAGGGTGTTGCCTCGTCGTTTTCTTCGGGCTTCGTTGTCGATATCCCCAAGTCTGCGCACAGCCCAACAGACACGATGTGATCGACGTCGAGTGTTCCGTTGGTCTTTCGAATCCGAAGGGGAACGCGTGAAGCATCCCACCTCTCTGCATCGATTCGATGCCACACCCACAGAGGCAGAAAGTAGGCGCGGACCAATTCGCGTTCATCGACCTCTAGCGTCTCCAAATAGTCCGTCGCACCTTTTGTCAGCGGCGCTACGAGCGCTTCCAAGGCCGCACGCCACAACTGACCTGCCTTGGCCAACTCGTGCGTCGTGCTGATTTCCGCTTCGGTTTTCGCCAACGTATTCACGAATGATTCCAAATAGGTGGTCGCCGACTCGCCCCAGGTCCCGGCCCACTGCGAAGCGATGAACCATCGATCGGCGAGTGCCGCGAAAGCATCGGCGCCAATCTTTGCCCATTCATCACGTTCAACTTCGCGCAAACTGTGTTTCGCGGCCCAGCTCTCACCGATGAACTGCCATGCCCACATGAGAGCGAGTGCGTTGAGCGATTGGTAATGGACACCATACGCGAGGCCCCGCTTCTGCACGGAATCCGCCGCGTGGTTTATCGCGGTTTCCACTAACTGCCAGTTTTCAGCGAGCTGCCGGGCCATGGGTCGCACGCGGTCGCCTTTGAGCAGATCGGCATTCGCCAACAAGCGGCCTCCATTGAATCGAACAACCCAAAGCAGCGAGACACCGGCGACGAGCTCGTCGATGCTAACGTGAATGGCGTAATTTTTCCGTAACGTCTCTGCCAAATCCCGGAAACATTCACTGGCGCCCCGATTGCCGGTTTTCGAAATATCCCAACCGGCTTTTACCCACGCGAAGGTGATTTCCTCGCGCGTGAGCGTGCGCCCCGCCGTGTTTAATCGGGTGAAAATCGAAACGACTGCATCGCTGTAGGCTTCAGGTGTTCCCATGTCGCTGCCGGTGTAGCGGGACACTTCCAAAAACGTGACACGTGTTTGCTTCACTGCGTGTAGCGTCTGGATAATTTCAACCAAGGGATCGGCGACCTTTGAGCGAAGTGGCTCGACGACGCCATGATCGTCAAGAATGCGACCGCCAGCCGCCTTCAAGAGCGCGAATGACGGCTGCCCGGGTGCCTTGACTGCTCCCCAAAGCCGGCTCAACCGAACGAAACGCCCTTTCTCCGCGAACGCCTTCGGGAGCGGTTCGTCATAGGTGGATTTCTTTTTCCACGTCGACTGGCCTTGTCGTTCGTCGCGAACCACCCAACGGAGCACTTTGGCAAACTCCATGGCGGACACGGACTGCGCCCGCGAGAATTCGGTGGTGAGCAGTGAAAGATCGAGGCAGAGTTCAGCCATGCTCCAATGCTTGACGGGATTTGCCCCTCTCGGGCGTTTTTCGTTCACCGCCTGATGCCAGTCGCGGTCGGTGAGCTTGAAGCCTCGACTGTCCCCTCCAAACGCGAGTAACAAGCTCTGCACACGCTGCTGACCATCCAGAACCATCCGGAATGTCGCGGGTGATCGGCCCGCGGGGACCACGCCATTGTGACCGCCGGTGCGGTCGATCACCGTGGCGAAAGGTCGCGACGGCATTTTCGCGACATCTTCGTCACTCACGCTCCACAAAAGAAGTGATCCGAAGGGCCAGCCTCGCACGAGCGAATCCACCAGATACATCACCTGTAGCGGCGACCACACGTAAGGCCGCTGCAGATCGGGGATGAGAAGCGTCGCTCCCTCGGCGCTGCCAGCCTGGTCCAATAGTGTTTCGAGCGTCTCGTGATTGTCTTTGTAGATTTGGCCCATGTTGGTTGCTGGTGTTGGCGAAAGTCAGTTAGCGTTCAGCCCGAACTTTCGGCTGAGAAGTTTTCGTTTCCATCGACTCTCCATCTGGAGAAGGTCGTCGATCCCCGTAGATGAGGCGGCCACTTCAAGAACGGTGACTTGGTAGTCAGAGGCAGGAAGTCCTTCCATTCGCCTGTTTCCACCGTGACCAGATGCAACGTAGTCTTCCCAACGGCCCCAGAAACCCGTCGAACCGTTCGCTGATCCGACATATTGCTTGCCGCTCGTGGGGCATGTGAGGAGGTAAATACCTCCAACGGAAGAAAGCACTTCGCGCCACGCGGCCGGCACCGCGGCAAGACGACTCAGCTGCTCGCAGAAATCGAGAAAACCGGGGAACGGAGGATCACCAATCGTGCGCCGAATTTCGATAATGGGTTTGTCCTGCTTTTCCGCGCGTTGCACCCATGCGCGATAACCATCGCCCCAATTGATGATCAGACGACCACGATAATCCGAGAGCTGAGGTGCGAGCTGCAAATCGTAGAGATTGAGGCCTCCCACGTCCTCGCCCGAAACAGGATCGACAAGCCCCGTCGGCGCGAGCCCGACGCTTTTGATTTCATAGAGGCCGACAAACAGCGTCTCGTTGAGCGGCGTGGCCAAGAACGAGGCGAGCAGCCTCGCGCCATCGAAAATGCCTGCCCGACTTTGCACGCTCTGATAAAGCTCGAACCCCTTGTCGCCAGCGCGCCAGAGCTGAAACGGAGTCGGCCGTCCGGGATAGCGAGTGTCCTGATGCCGCGCTAATTTGATGAGCGCGGGATCGAGACATTCGTTCCGAAGTAGTGCGTTAAAGCTTATCACGGGTAGTGATCGATGATCGGGAAGGATTCACCACGAGAGTGAAGCTCTTCGCGGTCAGCGTGCCGATGCCGGCCAATGACGAAGAGTCTGTCGTCTTCATCGCGTGCCTCTTTGTCGAATGTCCAAAATTGCCCTCGCTTGATGCGCGATATCGGCAACGCCGAGTTCTACGGCCTGTCGCATCGCCGAAGGAACCGCCATCGCCGCTGCGCGCGAGGTCTCCGCTCGCACCGGGTAGTCTCGCCCATCGAAGATAATACGGGCTTCCACCACGTAAGTGCAGCGCATCGTGAAGCCAGCTCCGCCGACCGACTGGCGCAGCTCGGCCTTCGTGATAACGAGCTTCGCCGCGCTACGCTCGTCACCACGAAACGCGCGCTGCCAGATCGCTCCCGTCTCTACCTTGAGCTTCGACTCTCCAAACGCGCCTATCAAAGGATCGATTCGCGCCCGATCCGCGATGGAAAGCTCGACATCGACAATGTCAGATGCCGAGAGCCGTTGCTCACCCGGAGCATCGAGCTTTAGAGGCGCGGGTGTTCCGCAGGCCACGAGCAGAGCGCAAACCAAAACGAGTGAAATCAAGCGAAGCATATTAGCCAAAGACAAATGAGCCAACGACGCCTTGCGCACTGTTATTTCTTCCCGTCATCAGAAATCCCATGTGGAGTTGCACTCACCGCAATGTGCCTGGGTGAGATCCTCCTTCCGCGAAAGGCCGGTCACTAATACTGACGTTCCTGCCGTGAGCAAAGCGCCAGTGGCTTTGGCACCACTGACGCCTTTCTTTCGGGCCACCCGTTTTGACCGGACAAGGCCCCGGTGCTGGCAATGAGGACAGAGCAACTTCTCATTCAATTCGCCCCATTGCGACCGTTCTTCGAATTCTTTACGCTGTTCAGGTGACATTTGTGAACGTATCACAAATCCCGCGATAACGAGGCCAAAGCACACCAGCGCTGAAACAAACAATATTGTCGTGAACATATGTGTTTTCTATTGGCTTAAAGTGTTCTCGTTTCGGCAGCGTATTGAAGCTGATCACGGGCCTTGGTCGATGATCGCGATTAGTTCACCATCGAGAGTGAACTTGGCTCTGATCGAATTCGTGACGACACCGCCAAAAGCGTTTTTTCCTCGGAACGTAGTCTTAACGACAATGGCGTCGTCCGATTCACTGTAGCGTGTCTCCACGTGCTTGTATGAATCGGGATCGTTCATCGTCTTTTTAATGATTTGCTCCAGCGCTCGGTGGGAGCCGTCCCAGGCGCTGAATTGGCGCTCGATTCGCGTTTTGCGCGCTGCGATGCGTTGCCGCTCCGCTGCTGCCTTCCGCTCCGCTTCAATGCGTTGCGCCTCCGCTGCCTTCCACGCACTTGAATACTTCGCGGCATTATTGACGTAGTCGGAGTTGGCGGGTTCAAGCTTCGCGAGGTCGCTGTAAATCTCCGCACGTGATTTTAGGTCCGTCTCGGGTGTGCGTCCCAGTCTTTCGAGCGTCTCTTCCTTCAGCAGATCGTGGGCAATCGCGCCCACATTCTCGTAGTCGAGTCGTTTGAAGTTTTTGAACTGATTAACGAGCCGGGACATTTCAGCGCGGTTCCCCGCCGTTTTTGCCGCGAGCAGTTCCTTGTATTTTTCAGCGATTGCGCCGTCGAACTTCCGCTTCAACTCGTCGTAGCCGGAATAGCGCGTCGGAGCGGTTGGGCTGGGCGCAGGCGCTGACTTCTGGCCGGAACTATCAGTGAACTGCGTCGCGATACTCGTGACCACGATTACGCCGAACAGAACTATTAAGAGCGTTCCACATCCGGATTTTTTCTTCACGGGCGCCCCGCAGTGCGGGCATTTGTCCGCTTTGGTGCTAATTTCTTTCTTACACTCGGAGCATTTAATCAAAGCCATGGGAGTTGGAGCTGGAGACTCCGATACGGGTTTACGGCATTTCGCCGTCCGGACGACAAAAAAAGGTGAGATGTGCCCCATAGGCACATCGCACCCCCGAATAGTGGGCCACTGCCTCGGCAAAAGCAGGCCCGAAAAAAATCGCCGCCTCTGTGTCCCGTTCAGTCCTTCTCGGCAACATCCCGGCACCAGCCCGCGTCGAAGCGTTGCGGCGTGTCGCCGCTGGAAGGGATGCGCGAGACGTAGGCTCGCGCCGGAAAAAAGCTTTTCCCCGAAAAATCGGATTCCCGGCCCAAGCAAAGGGCTGTAGTAGGAGGCCACCAAAATGGACTTGATCGACGAGTTGATGAAAAAGCGCGAAGAGCGTCTCAAAGGTGAGCCGCGATACATCGGGCGCGACTACGGAGCATACTATTATCGGCGTTGGTGGACGACGTGGACCGATTTCGTTTTTGAAGACCCGTCATTTCTTGAACTCCTGAAAACCGACAAGGAGCGAGGCAAACTTCCCGTTGGATCGGAGTTCGTCGGAGTTAAGATCGGGAGGCGCACGGTCACGGTGCTGCGAGTGCCGAAAGATAGATTTCAGGACTTGAACTTCTCCTGGCGCCTAAATCGGAGGTTCAGCGCACGAGAGAGCGGCTTCGCGTCATCGAAGCGACGGAAGGAAATCCTGACTGCGCAGGGTTACTATCACACCAAGCAAGACCTTCGCGCGCTGTGGACGATCCAGAAAGGGCGGTGCTATTACACCGGAGAGAAACTCGGAAGCGCTCTCGAGACCGCGAAATTTCACGTCGAACATATTGAGCCACTGGATAGGGATGGACATGACGGTCCAACCAACCTCGCGCTGGTGACAGCGCTAGTAAATGCGCGGAAGCGGAACCGCACGAAACGCGCATTCCTCAAACGTTGGCCACCAACCGAAGAGGTGCTTGCCGAAATCGCGAGAATCGACGAGGAGCGGCTAGAATTCTTTCGCTGCATCGATCGCCGAAAGGCGACGCGAATCAAGCGCGAGTGACCTGCTCTCGGAAATGACGCATACGCAGAACGCTATCCTGCAATCCTCGCGTCAGCCCTTCTTCTCGTTGTGCCAATGAATGAGAGAAATATTTGTGTCGGTATCGACAATCCAAGCGTCCAAAAGAACCACCGGAAGAAGTGGCTTTGTATAGTTGAAACCGACCGGATTCGTGATGGTTGGCTTCGCGTAGTCATAGTCCACGTCCATTTTGGCAAGGTCTGAGACCTTCACGCGAACCGCCAAACCAATCTTTTCGGCCCTCAGCTTGTCTCGGAACGCAGGGTCGATAATCTTGATTGAAAGGCCAAAGCTCGCAAATGCAGTGCTTTCTCCGTCCGTCCAGCGAAGAGGCTGTGGCAATTTAAGAAAGTCTATAGGAGCGACCTGAAGGTAAGTGCCGCGATACATACGAACGTCGGCTTTCGCGCCATACGCGTTTTGGCCCACATACTGATCGGTCTCTTCTGAAATCCGGGCAACACTTATTCCGTAAGGCTTATTTCGCGGGTTGTATCCCATATAAAACGTATCTTTCACCGTGATTACGTAAAAGCTTCGCTCCGGAAATGGCTGAACTTTGCATAGCGCGGGAGGAATCAAGAAAGTGAACTCCTTGCCTTCGAGTCCGAGAGCGGCCAACCTCGCCCGAAATTCTGCTTCGGTCTCCAATTGATCCTTCCTAATTGGTGACCCATGAGGGAAAAGGGCGTTGAAGATTGGCTTGGGATCATCGAACGCGAGTTGGGTGTTAATAGGCCGAAAGCTCGCCATTTCCTCTTTTGTCGGGGCCGACTGCGTCGCACAGCCGGCAAGGAGCAGCGAAGCAAGGCCGACGATGATAACATATTTCTTCATATTTGGCGCCTTGTTCCGTCGTTGGTCACTGGTTATCATTCCTGTCAGTTGGACTGTGCTCTGAATCCTCTTTAGGAGGATAAATGCCATAGCTCTTTCCTACTGTATTATAGAACTCTTCGATCAATTCCATAAGACGAAAGTCCGGCACATCGATAACACGCCATTGATAGCATCCGGCACAGGATATCTCCATGCTTTTCGACAACCCATGGTCATTCGGAATGCCATCTCGAACAGGGAAACCGAAAGCCGTGCCGTATTTTCCTTTGGGAACAACTTTTGTGACCACGATTAGATCTTGGTCCGCCCAATTCGCGCGCGAAATTGCGAATGGCAATTTGCGCACGGCGACATGTAGCTGAAAGACGTTGCGGGTGCTGTCCTGAAGATTCATCTTCTTGTCATTTCCAAAATTCCTCCAGATAGCCCGCCAACTTATTGAGGGACGAGGCCGTCAGTGGGCACATGTATTTGTAACTGAGTGTGGCATAGTGCCGGCCGGGCGCGACGATAGCGGCGATCTCACCGGCGAGCCTCTTCAAAAGGGGGAGGTTCTCCTTCGTGATAGTCAGCTGAACTCGCGCCGCTCCGGGGACCCCACCGAGGGCAGTCATTGTGGCATTCACATCTGCGGACTTTGGTATATCGCCCGACAGAAGGACACGGACTTCATCATCGGATTCGACCTCTATTAGAATACCGCAAAACCAACCGTAGAGGCCACCGTCGGATGCGATGCCACCTGAAGCTCGGCTGTCTCCTATGAAGTTACGCCCACTATCGATCTTCTTGATTCGCTTGTCGGCGAACGAACCGTAGCGACTGAACAAGTGACTCTTTAGTTGAAAGGACATAAGGTCAGCCGTGCGGAGGGCGAAGCTGTAGCGCCTAATTGGGCTTACCTATTGTGGTCTGGTCAAAACCTCGATATATGCGTAGTCGCAGTTTGTTTTGCCGGGGAAAATTGCAACCTCTAGCAATCCTGGCAGCGTCTTCCATCGTAAGACGTGCGAATTAGCGAACGAGGGAGGAGTCTCTTTGAGCCCTAACGCAGCTATAGCTTTTGGTGTGAATGGGACGGCACTCAACGCGCTCACCGTTATCCAGTCAGCCTTGCCTCTCACAAACACGATCTCGGTGTCGCCTTTCGCGTAATGCGCTTTTTCTCCGCCCTTGGCCGCTGAAACAGAATCCGGCGCTCCGAGAACCGCCGCGACTTCTTCTTTTGTCTTTCCAGCGATTTGGGTGATGTCGATGACAGGCGCTCCCCACGAGAGAACGGGGAGGATCAACAGAAAGCTCAGGAGGTAGGATTTCATATCAAGGGGCGGCGAGTCAGTTCTTCTCGTCTGCTCCGTCACGTAATGGAATGAAACTTTCTCCGAGTCCCTGCGCTCGAATCCCCTTGCAGTCATCGCAGAGCCGGATCGTCGCGAGGACTCCTTGCGCGAACTCCACTTTTAGGATTTGGTATTCGCTAGACTCCACGTCGCCGCAAACGGAACAAATGTCGTTCCGTCCGGCGAGTTTGATGATTTGTGCCGTATGCTGCGCTTGTGCAGGGTTTGTTCGCAGGAGTGTTTCGAACCATTCCGACGAATGCGGTTTGTGAAAATGGGGCATGATTGTCCGGCGTATAAAATTGGTCGAGCCTCCCACTGGACGAGGGCGGCACGAAACTGTTGCCGGAAGCCGAACCGCTACATTTTCGTTTCGCTGTCGTCAATCGTTCACATCGAGGCTCAACTCGCATTCACGCGTGCCATGCCTGGGGCACGTCGTCGGAGCGACTCACCAAGGCTATTCCCGGAGTCCGAACATCGAAGGCAGAGAGATTCGTAGTGCTTTGCTGAACGCGAGCGCTTCATAGTCGAAGACCGGCCGCCGCCCCGCCTCGATCTTCGCAATCTGAGGACGGGTGAGAATCACGCCGAATCGGGCCAGGCGTCCGCACAAATCCTCTTGCGAGATGCGCGGTTCGGCGGCTTGCCGGAGTTTTCGCACCTGGCGGCCGACTAGGTTTCGGGGATGTGGTGGTTTCTCGCGTTTCAAATGTGCCCTACGGGCACGTTGACTTAACTAGAAACCGCCTCGTAATTGGTGCCTGTGGGGCACACGGGAGAAAATGCATCCGGCACGAATCGACACGCCACATCACGAAACCAACGCCGCTCAGGTGTCGGCTCGACCGCCTATTTTGGAATTTTCGGCCTGAGTTTCTTCACCTCGCGCACGAGAACCTCCGGCTCGACGTTCAGGCCTTCGGCAAGCAGGAAAATCGTAGTAATGCTGGGCTGTCGTTTGGAACGCTCCAGTAGCGAAAGCGTGGTGGGATGGAGTCCGGAGCGCTCGGCAAGAGCTTCATGGGTCAATCCTTTCTCCTTACGGATACGCAGCAGGACTTGGGCAAAGGCTTCGGTGATTTCCAAGCCACGATTCTAAAAATTGCGCCGCATGATTGACACAGACAGTAGTCAGGTCTGACGTTCGTCTGAGTAGCCCCTTAAACGATCATGTTTGCTACTTTCCAGTCCCGATGAATCCCAGAAAGCCATTGAGAATTCTTTGTGCCGACGACAACGAACTGCTCGGCGACGTGATGCTCTGCCTTTTCTCCAAGGCCGGACATTGGGTCGAGCACGTCGAAGATGGGTTGCAGGCTTGGGACCGAATTTCGCGCGCTCTCGACAGTTTCGACGTGGTGGTGACCGATCACCAAATGCCTGGGCTGAAGGGACTGGAACTGGTTGAGCTGCTCCGGCAGGCGAATTATCCCGGCCGGATCATCGTGCATACTTCTGCTCTCACGAGCGATGAAATAGAAAGGTATCGCGGATTCGGGGTCGAATCGATCGTCGTGAAGGCATCGCGTGCCGATGAATTGCTGAGCACGGTCGAAGCCTCGGCGCGTTGACGGTCTGCTGGCAGTCATGTGGCAGCCGTCGTTTCAATTTCCGCGGGCTCAATTCACGTTGGCAGTGCGCCGATGTAAGTCTTCACATGCGCACATTGCTGATAACCGACGATCACGAGTCCGTGCTGCACACGCTCCACTACGTGCTCAGCTTGCGCGGTTATCGGACGCTATTGGCGAGTTCGGGAGCCGCGGCATTAGACATCGCAGCGAAGGAGACTTTCGACGCGGCGCTGATCGATCTGCACATGCCTGCGATGGACGGCTTCGCGGTGTGCCGCGCGCTGCGCGAACGAGCAATACCGACGGGAGGCATTGTCCCGATTTTCATTATGACAGCGGCTTACATGCCGGCGATGGCTGCAAGGGCTGCGGAGGCGGGTGCAGTGGCACTGCTCAAGAAGCCATTCGATTGCGACGAGCTGGTAAAAGACGTGGAGCGTTATTGTGCTGGCGAATCGCCGATTCCACCGCTGTCCCCGCGAACCGCTTAATCGCAGGATTCGAGCAACTGAGGGCGTCCACGGCGGCGCAGGCTTCTTGCGTCAAGTCGTCCGGGAGCTTCAACCGCCGGGAGTTGGAGTCATCTGATTGTCGTCAAGGATGGGATTCTCGATGACGCTGCCCCTTCGACACTCCTTTCCATTTAGCACGCGGGCCACGGGGCGAGCGCGTGCGCGGCGTTGGCACTCTTACTTTGGCTCGCTTGAATGCCGGGAGCGGCGCCAGCATTTGCCACACTTGGAGGCCAAACGGCTTACCCAAGCGTTCGACGGTCTCCACCTTAATCTGTGGCTTCCTGCCGCCTTCGAGCTTCTGGTAGAACTTGAATTCGAAACCGACAATTTCCGCCATTTGCTCCTGCGTCAGATCAGCTCGCAGCCGAAGGTGGCGAAGGTTCTGGGCAAGCTGCTGGATGGGAGTCACTGCCCATGCTAGTGCAGTGTCGCGGT
>ORMF010892072.1_pt1 | contig 14892 bp, 15 predicted proteins | sample 1779871 | NCBI WGS metagenome assembly ORMF01 (sample SAMEA104232316, study PRJEB22302) | groundwater metagenome | biome: forest; feature: aquifer; material: groundwater | place: USA | collected 2011-08-07 | depth 5.4 m | reverse complement strand
TCATCACCCAGCCGATCCCTCCGATCACATTATAAAGAAGAAATTTTGAATAGGCCATCCGGCCAACGCCGGCAACGGTTGGGGCAAAGGTTCGTACAATCGGGATAAACCGAGCTAAAACAATGGTTTTGGGTCCATGCTTGTCGTAAAAATTTTTTGTTCTCGTCAAATGATCTTTGTGGAAGAAAATGGAATTGCTGCGGCTAAAAAATTTTGGGCCGAAGTGGTAACCAATCCAATAGCCGGTGGAGTCTCCCAAAATTGCGGCTGCCATTAATCCCAAATTGAGCAGCCAAATATTCAAGGTTCCGTCAACGGCTGAAATGAGACCCGCTGTCACAAGAAGAGAGTCGCCGGGAAGAAAAAAACCGGCCAGCAAGCCGGTTTCGGCAAAAATGATGACGACCAATACAAAATAACCGCCCCACCGAATCAATTCGTCAAAGCGATAGAGATTGGAGAAAAATTCTTTTAATAATTCCACGAAACTCCGAACACGCAAAATTACATGGGAATAAGGCAACCCCCGACGGTTGGGATTACCTTATTTATGATTGGAAGAAAATTGAACTTAAATTTTACCGTCCCAACGTCCGCCCTGGCGGTTGATCAGAGCGTCCCAGCCAGACCAAAGTCTAAAAATCCCAGTGAGTCTTAGAACAGCGTGCGTTACATTTTTCTTGGTTTCGTTATGATTCAAATTTTTCCCAATGCCCGGCCAAACAACAAGTGAAGGCAAGTCCGGAAACATAGAGCAAAGTTATCATGAGTCTCTGGCTCGATCAAGAAAAATAAGAAGAAATTATTTCGGATAAAAAATTTCATTTAAAAAATGCCGCATCGTTTCCCACGACCGTTCATCAGCTGCTTTATTGTAAGCGAAACCTTTCGAGGAATCGTCTCCGGCTTCTGGAACCGTAAATCGGTGTACCGCGCCGCCGAAAATAACCAGCTGCCAGTCGGCATTTGCTTGAGTCATTTCTTGTTGAAATTTTGACACGTCTTCCATCGTGACGAAAGGATCTTGGGCTCCGTGGAAGATTAAAATTTTACTTTTTATATCGCCTTTTTTGGCAGGGGTCGGCGTATCCAAAGCTCCGTGGAAGGTAATCACTCCTTTTAAATCCATTCTGGCTCTCGCCATTTCAAGGACCGCCATCCCACCGAAACAATAACCCATCGCCGCAATTCTTTCCGGATCTACTAATTCGTAGCCTTTAACATATTCATAAGCAGCTTTGGCTCTTTCGCGCACCAAATTTCGGTCTTTTTTGTAAGCACCTGAGATCTCACCCGCTTCCTTATGGCTTTCCGGACGGACTCCCTTACCATAAATATCAGCCGCAAAAGCGACATATCCAAGATGGGCCAGTTTTTCCGCACGCATTTTGGCGTAATCATCAAGCCCTTTCCATTCATGGATCACGATCACTGCCGGGCGTTTATCTGAAGCTGAATCATCATAAGCCAGATATCCTTCCAACGTTGTGTCTGCCTGTTTGTATTCAATCGTTTGAGTCACAAGAGCGGCATAAGCACTGTGCGAAAGAAACAAACTGAATAAAACAAAGAAAAGATACTTCATCGGTTTATCCTCCCTAAAATTTTTTAAATATGAAAAATACGGCGCAAACCATTAAAGCAAATCCAACGAGGTAATTCCATCTGAGTTCCTCCTTGAGGTAAACCACCGAAAAAATGCAGAAGACGACAAGCGTGATGACTTCCTGGATGGTTTTCAGCTGAACCGTGCTAAATTGATAAGAACCAATCCGGTTGGCGGGAACTTGAAAACAATATTCTAAAAACGCAATCAGCCAGCTGATGAGAATGACTTTCCACAACGCCGCATTTTTAAATTTCAAATGACCGTACCACGCTAGGGTCATAAAAATATTCGATATGGTTAAGAGGACGATCGCTCTCATGTTTAAATTTTTGCTTTGTAAAAATGCCCCGTCAACGGCTGATTGCGTTTTTATAGTTTACTAAAAAATAAAGCTGCTGCCAGCAACCATTTCAAATTTTTTTTCCTCATGTTCACCGCCCAAATTTTGGTAAATCGGGATTGGGCATGACCAAAACAGAGAAATATTTCGGGTCAGGCTAACGATAATCCCGGGCGAAAGAGAAAGAGTGGTTCCGCCGCTGTCAAAGACTCGATTTTCTTCGCGCGAATGATCTTTGAGCGCCCATTCGTTATTAAATTCTAAAATGACGTTCACGTTAGGCGAACTTCCCAAATTACGAACGGCGTAAGAACCGCCGATGCTCGACCTGAAAATATCACCAGCTTTATGGCCTTGAGCGCCTTCTCCGTTTAAAAAATATTCAAAACTGGCGGCCGCTGAAAAACGCTTCTTAAAACTCCGCGATACGGCAACGCCAAATTGTCCATCCCAAGAACCGGTTCCCGGCTGAAGTTCCGGTGCAAACTTGTCTCCTGATCGACGCTTGGCCGTTGTCTTGCCGGTTGGAAATTTAATTCCAGTAATCACGGACGCTTCAACATATTTCTTCCAAAACTTGTAATTGGTTGAAAACCGAAGATCTCCGAAGCCGGTAGCCCGTTCTTTTGCGCCCAGGTTTTCATGATCGTGAATTTCGATTGAGTTTTTAGAAACAACAGGAGCTGCCCCATAAACGTCTAAATCCTTCAATATCCCATATCCAAAATTCATATCGTAAGCTTGTTCATGGTTTTTCCCGTGCACATCCCTCCCCTGATGATGCAAGCGGTGAGCATTGGCGGCGGGAATTGAATTGTAACGGACATATTCAAACGCAAAACCGGCTTGCAATCGGTTTTGTCCCAATGTGGAAGCGGTCGGTGAATGAATCATGGTTCCGCTTGTAATTCCGTCAAAAGACACCGATTTTGCAGATGGAGTCGGCGACGTATGATGCGCATAAAGTGCGGTTGGCATCAAAAGACATAAAATGAACGCAGAAGAAATGTATCGATACATAATTTGCTCCTTTTTAAAATCAGGCCATTCTGAGGTTCCGTGTCATCCCCACAAAAGCGGAAATGACACAATACAACTCAGGATGATAAGGGTTTGTAAATTGGTTTAAATTAAATTGGGAATGAAAATTTTAAAACTTCTCGGTGGACGTTTAAAACGGTGATCAAATAAAAACTGAAACGAGTCATGACGATCATGAAGGTAGGCAATATTTTTAGAAGCAAATGAAAAATTTTCTTCCATAAAATTAAAATAGTGTTTCAAACTTTCAGGTAATTGGGATTTCTCTTCCTGAGAACCGCAGCCACCAAAAGCGATCAAAAAAGGGATCTTCTGATCGGCGTGGTTTTGTGTTTTGAACTGAATATTTTTTTGTAAAGGGCAGGCTTTCCCGCCGGCATGCTGGCATTTGCAAATCCCGGTTTTACAGCAACAGCGCCTGACTTGAACATGAGAAAAATTGGACGCGTGAATGGAAACAGTATTGAAACAAAACGTGGCGGTCAGAAGAAAAACAAAAAAACGAAGCATCATTTTGAAAACTACTTCTTTGGTTTACAAAAGAGTCCCTTTTAGGATAAGCGCTGAGACGGTAAAGTAAATCAAAATGCCGGACACGTCGACTAAAGTTGCTACGAAAGGAGCGGAGGCGCTGGCCGGATCGAAACCAAGCCGGCGCAGAAGAAAAGGGAGCATGGATCCAGCGATCGTTCCCCACAGGACGATGCCGACTAAAGTCAAAGAAACGCAACTTGCGATCAAAAGATAATGCGGACCGTATGTATGAAAAAAAGCCTGCCACGTAAGAATTCTAACAAAACCAATGGAAGCCAAAATCAACCCTAATCCCAATCCCATTCCAAGTTCTCGGTAAATAACTTGCCACCAATCACGCAGCCGCACTTCTCCGAGCGCCATCGCCCGGATCGTGAGGGTTGCCGCCTGAGAACCCGAATTTCCTCCACTGGAAATGATCAGGGGTACAAAAAGTGCCAGCACAACGGCGCGGGCAATTTCTTTCTCAAAATGAGCCATTGCGCTTGCCGTGAGCATTTCTCCGAGAAAAAGAGCGGCAAGCCAGACCGCGCGTTTCTTGAGCATATCAAAAAATCCAATTTCCAAGTATGGACGATCGAGCGCTTCCATACCGCCAAGTTTTTGAATGTCTTCGGTCGCTTCCGCCTCTACAGCATGCAAAATGTCATCTGCTGTAATAATTCCTTTAATTTTGCGTTCCGAATCAACGACCGGAAGCGCAAGGAATTTATATTGCGCAAAAAGCCGGCCGACACTTTCCCGGTCCTGATCTTCGGTGACGGTAACGATTTCTGTTTTCATAATATCGCGTACTTTTTTTTCGGGCGAAGCCCGGAAAAGATCCTGGAAAGAAATGACTCCGAGAAGATGTTGCTGCTCGTCCAAAACAAACACATAGTAAACGCCCGATAGACGATCTCGGGCTTGGAGATGGAGATAACGGATGGCTTCATCTGCGGTCAAATCGGGCCGGACGCGTGCAAAGCGTGGATTCATTAATCCACCGGCTTCATCCTGTTTATAGGAGAGAAGCGCGGTAACTTCTTTACGCGTTTGGTCATCTAAAAGATCAAGAAGTTTGGAATGCGCTTCTTCCGGCGCTTCTTGAATGAGATCCGCGGCATCATCAGGCGGAAGCAGCCGCATCCAAAGCCGCTTTTCGCCTTCCGGAATCTGCAAAATGATCGAGATTTTCTCCATCCGCGAAAGAGTCAGAAAAAATTCTTGAGCCGAATGCCGGTCAAGCAGCTCAAAGGCTTCTGTTTGCTCCTCGAGAGACAAAACGGGCCACATTTCTTGGACCTCAGCCAGCGTTAATTGATTTTCAGATACCGGAATGGTCATAGGATTTTCTATCTAATCTAATTGAGGGAATGGTATTAAGCAACCATTTAAAATTGAAAAAATGAAAATAACAATAGAGTCATTGAACTGAGAGAAAAAAACGCCGAAATCCTAGATTGCTTTTCTGGCATCACGAGAATCTGGCGCTTTGGATTCTACTTAAACTTTCCTCTTTGTGAATTCGTTCATCCAGACCCACGCGTCTGAAAAGATCGGCGACATTACCAAAATCTCCGTACTCCGCCTTAAAATCACTTTCAAAAGGTTCGGGTTCAAAATAAGCATTTTCCTGAACAAATTCCATATATTCATGTTCGGCATGATCTTCAAAGTCCGCGTTGAGACCATAACTCCATGCCGGCTTCATCACATAAAGCAGCCAACTCAAATGATAATAAAAGAACGCCATCAATTGGGGCACGATTCGGTACATAAAGAAATTTTCTTCAATTCCCTTCTGCTGGATCATTTCTTCCAAAATGAGCAAATGCCATTGCTCATTGTCCTGTTGAGCCCGAGATTCTTTGACAAATTCAAACACTCTCCGCGCGAAGTGCGGCCGGCTGTAGGTATGAGTCATCGCAATGTAGGCGACATGTTCCCAGGCCTGATAAGGCACTCGAGCGATAATTTCCAAAACTTTGAATTTAGAGAATGTGCGTTTCCTGCCATAGAACAAATCCATTACAAGGAACAGCAGGCTGGCAAAAAAATCATACTTTCTGCGCGGTGAATGAAGAGTCTTCTGCTGTTCTTCTTTAAGAAAAGAGGAGCTATGACTTGGCTGAACGGGCGCTGTTTTCATTTTCCGCTCCAAGAGGATTTTAAAACGACTGGACTTAGTTTAGCAAAAAAAATTCTATTTTAAAAGCAATTAGCGAAGCTGGATTATGCGCTAATAACGCTTCGAATTATGCACTGCCGAGCAGAAACATAAAAGGCGAAGCCAAACAATCTACTTCACTGACATAAATGACATGGGTGAATTAAGCAAACAAAGCCATCTCTGCAGCCAATCCTGGACCGAAGCCAAGAGCCAAGCAGGGCCGCGGCGCTTTTTCTTGACGTAAACGTTGAAGAATAAATAGAAGAGTCGGTGAGGACATGTTTCCATGTTCGGCAAGGATGCTGCGTGAAACTGCAACCATTCTCTCTGGCAAATTGAGACAGGCCGCAATTTCATCAATGATACGCGGGCCGCCCGGATGAATCGCCCACGAGCGGATTTCTTCTATAGAGGTTCCGTGTTTGGTCAGCCACTCTATAAGAATCGTTCGGAGATGCGTGACAATCAAAACCGGAACAGAAGCTGAAAGAGTCATTTCAAATCCATGATTGCCAATGTGCCAAGTCATTGCATTTTCTGAATTCGGAAAAAGGGCGGACCCGGTTGCTTGAACTTTCCAAGTATTCGAATTTTTCTCTCCCGCAGGTGCCCCAATTAAGGCAGCGGCTCCGTCTGCGAAGAGACCATTCGCTATGATTTTTTCAGGATCCCAACCATAGAAGAAATGGAGACTGCATAACTCAACGGCGCAAAGAAGGATGCACGATTCCAGTTCTGAATCTGCCAAAGCCGAAGCGATCCGAAGACCGTTAAGCGCACCGTGACAACCCATAAATCCTACATGCATACGAGCGACATTTTTTTGAAGCCCCAATTCTTTAATCAGCGCGATGTCTACTCCGGGTGCGGCAAAACCGGTGCACGAAACTGTAATCAGATGAGTTATTTTAGACGGTAGCACTTGAGATTCGTAAAGAGCCCGTTCACAAGCGGCAAGCGCCAGTGGTGCAGCTTCTTTTTCGTAGCGTTTCATCCGTTCCTCTGTTGTGGGGCCTTGACCCGAACTTCCCGGCGCAGAAGGAAAAAAAGTTTGTTGAAGTCCTGATCCATTTTCTCGTTCCAGCAGAACACTTCCCCGAGTTCGAATCCTCGTACGTTTGTAAAGCATCTCTAACTGCTTTATTTCCTGCTCCGTCCGGCAACAAAGCGCCTTTGCAAACTCCGCCGCATCTTGTTGAACAATGGTGTGAACCGGCACTGCGGTTCCTATTCCCAAAATTTCTAAGCTCATTTGTTCTTTTTCACCTGAAAGGCGCATTCATCCGTTGGATAAACGGTGCGGCAAGAGAAGGTTTCCAAGAAAGAACGCGTGCAACAAAGTGCATCAGTGTGGCTTTTTGAAGAACTCGTGTTACACCCCAACACATATTTTGACGACGTCCAATTTGGCGAAAGTGGAATTGATTCCACCTAACTGCCAAAAGAGGATCCCATTTTCTAATGCCCTCAAGCACCAAGGGGACAACTTTGGTTCCTGAGGCCAGAGCCCAAGCAATTCCTTCGCCCGTGAAAGGCTCTACATAACCGGCCGCGTCGCCCAAAACAAAAAGGCGTTCTGCGGCCAACTGAGAGCGATGACGAGTAAGTTCTGGGGTTCCGCACCAAGGATGCGTTTCCCAATCACGATCGAAAGGAAGGCCGCTTTCTCGAAGAATGGCAACAACGGCCTTGCCCGGGCCTTTTGCCTTTTTTAAAAATCGAGGATCCAACGCTGCAGCAATGTTCAGCTGTCCGTCCTCAAGCCGTACCAAACCAATATAACCGCCGCGCGCACAAGCCATGAAAATTATTCCCGAAGAATAAAAGTTGAGCGCTTCTTTCATGATTGCGTTGACCCCAACGCGAGAATGAGGATTGATTTTTGTTTCGAAACCTTTTTCCCCTTGCAAAAAATTTCCTCCGAGTCCATCTGCCGCCAGCACGACTTTGGCTTTCACTGAAACTTTGCTATCACCTTGACGAAGGATCACGCCTCGAGCCGAGGAATGGAGCGCCTCAGACACAGCCTGAGTCTGCGGCAAAAATTCACTTCCTCTTTCAATGGCCTCTTTGATCAGGGCAGCATCAAATGTTTCGCGAGATAAAACTACGCTGCTTGGCAATGGAATAACCACCTGTCGCTTTCCGATAGCCAATAAAAATTGGTAAACTGGCTGTGCGTGAAACTCAAATACCAGATCCTGAAGACCCACATCCTCAAGAATCGCTAGCGCCGACTGGTTGAAGCACGATCCGCAAACTTTCCGGCGCGGAAAAGCGGCTCGATCTACTAAGAGAACGGAAACGCCTCGGCGTGTTAATTCATAAGCGGCCAAAGCGCCTGCAGGTCCGGCGCCGATGACGATCACATCCCACACTTTGTCTGAGGATTTCTGCAAGGAAAGAGTTGCTTTAATATTCATTTTTGGTTTTTTCCCAAGTGAGAAGAAATCGTGAAGGCCAATGGCTTTCTACTTGAGCTTCCATTAATCCTGCTTGTTGTACCAAACTACGAATCTCCTCAAGATTGAAAGCAGATCGCACCGACAGCACACTATCCGTATGGACTACCGGTGAGCGGCTCAGGACACGCGACCCCAGATACGCAAGCATGAGACCGGGAACGCATCGCACTAGGTCATTGACTAAAATCATTTTCCTTGCTGCCCAAGCCATGCGCTGCAGAAATTCCAAAGCTTCTTCGTTGCTTAAATGATGCAAAAAAAGTGAACTGATTAGAATGTCGTAACCTAACGGAATTTTTCCATCCATAACATTGTGTTCATAGAAATGGACTTGGGCGCCCGACTGTTGAGCGCGCCTCTGTGCGTATTGGATTGCTTGTGGGCTTTTATCACATCCGTCGATTTCTAAAAAAATTCCAGCCCGACGAGCTTTTTTCCAAAGCATGATGGGAATATCTCCGGCTCCCGTGGCAATGTCAAGCACGCGAAGAAGACACTCACTCGTCTCGCATGTTAATGTTTGAATCGCAGCCCACACAGTGTTTGCGCTCCTGCTCCACTGATTGATTCGGGCAAGTCCTCTAAGCGCCTGGAAATGTAAAGAAGCGTCAAGAGAAGGGTCGTCCATTTTTTCAGGGCGATGCTGTCGCGTAAACAAACCCTTGAAGAAAATTGGAAGTGGAAGTCGATCCATAAATTAGAAGTTTTTAAGCACCTTTTCGATGGGAAGTCCTACGGCATTTGAGAACAAACCTCTTACCTCCTGAACAATGCCGCCTCGATGGGATTGAATCGCATAAGCACCCGCTTTATCCAGCGGATTCATTTTCTTAAAATAATTTTCGATTCCTTTTGGGGTGAGTCTCACAAGACGCACTTGGGTCTTCTCAAAGAAAATGGTTTTCTTCACGATTCGGCCGGAAGCAATTTTGAAAATTGCGACTCCTGTGTAAACCGAGTGCCATCTGCCTTGAAGTTTTTTCAACATAAGACGTGCTTTTTTCAGATCCTTCGGTTTGCCGATCATTTCACCTTCAAGGTAAACGATTGTGTCTGCCGCAAGAAGGGTCCCGTCTTTCACCTGCTCCCTGCAGGACTGCGCTTTCTTAACCGCATGAACTTGAACCACTTTAGAAGGCGGTCCCTTTAAATTGTTATCTTCTCTATAACTCGGCTTCAAAATACAAAATACGATTCCTGCTTTTTTAAGAAGCGTTTTTCTTCTCGGAGAAGTGGAGGCGAGATAAATCATGAAACAAGACTCTGCGCAGCGCTTCGGCCGGCTACGGCCCCTGTGCTCCAGGCCCACTGAAAATTAAACCCGCCGATTCGGCCGTCCACATCCATAATTTCACCTGCAAAATAAAGCCCGTCGATGAGTTTTGATTCCAGGGTCGCGACTTTTATCTCTTTCAAATTCACGCCTCCCGCCGTAACTTCTGCTTTCTTGTAACCAAAAACACCTGTAATTTCCAGCGGAAAATTAAGAAGTAAGCGAATGAGCCTCTTCCGGTTTTCGCTGGAACATTTTGCAATCGGTTCATTCCCGTTGATGCCGATTTTCTGAAGGAGGGTTTCTGCGAATCGATCGGGCAGGAAAAATTCGTCGGTCAAAACATTTTTAACAAACTTATTCGGATTTTTCTTTTGGGTGGACTGAAACGCAGCCTTAAGCGATTCTTCACGATGTTTGGGAAGGAAATTCGCTACGATTTGAGGATTTTCCTCTCGCTTAGCACTCGCAAAATGCCGGCTGATGTCAAGCGCTGCGGGCCCGCTAAACCCAAAATGGGTAAATAAGAATGCGCCGGAATAGTCACATTCTTTCCTTCCATGCTTAAAAAAAGAAAGCTTCGCTTCAAGCGAAACACCGCTTAACGCTTTCCAATCTTGATTGTCAGTTAGAAGCGGCGTCAGTGCTGGGAACGTGCTCGTAACTGTGTGGCCCAAACTTTTCGCAATTCCATAACCTGTTCCGTCGCTTCCTGTGGTGGGGTACGAAAGTCCGCCCGTTGTTAGAATCAACTTTCTCGCAAGAATTGGAGGGTCCCCATTTTCACTTTTGAGATAAAATAGATTCTCCTTCTTTCTGGCTTCTGTGATGCGCATTCCTGTCTTTAATCTTACGCCCACACGTTCGGCCTCTTGGACCAGAGCGTCCAAAACAGTTTGTGCCGAGTGCGTAACGGGGAAATATTTACCCGTTGGTTCCAAAACAAGTTCAACTCCCATTTCTTTAAAAAATTGGATGGCTTCCTGAGGCGTGAATGCTTCGAAGACGTGCTTGATGAAATGGCTCGGCCCGCCATGAAAATCAGATGGTTTTACGTCTTGATTGGTGACATTACAACGGGTTCCACCCGACATCAGAATCTTTGCACCAATCTTCGTTCGTGTGTCAAACAGAAAAATATCAAGCGGTGCGTGCTTTGCGTGAGCGGTTCTTCCTGCCCAAATGGCCGTGACGAGTCCCGCTGCGCCCGCTCCGACAACCGCAATATCAATTGGTTTTTCGCCCATGACAGTACTAATTTTCATCGATTATCTATTAACTGTTTATTGGGCATCAGCCCCAATCTTCCAATTAAATTTTTAATAGTTGATTGGGACAGTCCTGGCTTCCTTATTGATAGACTCGAATCTTTTAATGTAAGTCGGGGCAGTGCTACCCTGACTTTCATTAATTTCTTTCACTGGAAGTCAAGACTGTGCTGACTACCTTAAATGGATTTGAGTCTTTCAATATAAGTCAGCGCTGTCATGATTTCCAGTGAATATCCTAATATGAGAATCATGCGGAAGATTATGTCAAATCCAGGCGGAAATGGGAATAAGGCAGCCCAAAATAAAAACGAGGCCGATTAATCTCGACCTCGTCATAATGATACGAGCAGTCTCAATTGATTAGCTCGTTTTAGTCAGGGTAACGAAATGAATTTTTTAGCGGCCCTGCTCCTTACGTTTTGAGAAGCACTCTTTACAGTAGACCGGACGGTCTCCGCTGGGTTTAAAAGGAACTTCGCACTCCTTCTGACAGCCTGCGCAAGTCGCCTTAAACATTTCCCTTGGCCGCCCACCGAATCCACCACCGCCACCACCTTGTTGAAAGCCCATTTTTATCTCCTTTTTTTTGGTACCCGGTAATAGGCAATAAAAAAGTGTTACTGCCTTTAACCTTATTGCATTATTGATCGGAAGCTAAGGACTGTCCCAATCCACCTATTAAATTTTATATGGGGGTTGGAGGCCGCCCTCGGACTACTATTATCGGCAACCGGAATGCTTATATTGAGCTTTGATCTGACATCAACAGCACTGATTCTTTTGGGGACAGATTGAGTCTATCTGATACCTTGTAATTGCCCAGAAACAAAAATTGGAATCGGAAGAGGTAGTGCCCATGTCATTTCTACTTTTTAAACAGTAACGCTTATATTATGAAAACTCCCTGTAATGGCAGGCTTTTCGCAGCCCTGCACGTCTTTTGCAGGGACGACTTTCTCAACTTCCTATTGCTGGGAGAAACAGAATTTTTAAAGACCCTTCATCTGTCACTAAAGGGATTGGCTGTCTAAAGCTACTTTCAAAGCTCGGGCGAGATTAGCAGTTGACCCAATGCCCCAATAGTGAAGAAAGATAATTCGAGGTGTTTCGCCTGTCATGTGATTGTGAATCGCTACGATATAAACTCCGGCTTTTCTTAACGCCCTTAGCACCCCTTGTAATTCTGATTCAAGCATCGCGAAATCACCGTCGACAACTGCTTGATCATCGCTTCCCATAAAAGCGGCCCACGTATTGACTCCCATGGCCTTGCCCATGTCATGACCGCCCATCATTGTAGTTCGACCTATCGTAATTTTGTATACCCCATCTTTTAACTCGCTCTTGACACCCAAAATACTTTCAATGGTTTTTGGGTCAAGCGAAGTTTTTGAAGGATCGATTTGAACGGAAGGAATGGCGCCCTTCCCTCCGCTTATTTCTTTGATGGCGGCAAAGACTTTACCGACTGATTCCGAAAGATCATCAAGATTTCCGGTCCCGCCAATGTGCATGAACATCACTTTCGGGAAATCCCAAAAGAAATGATTATGAAGCGCTGTTACCTCCAAACCATTATTCAAAGCCGCATCCATCACAGGATTGACTTGATCTTCAAGTAACACCATGTCGCCCATGACCATCGTATGATCACCGAAATTTTTAAAAGCGGCCCAAGCGGTCAACCCAAATGGGGGTGTTACTTTTACGCCGGAAACGTTAACATTTAAATCTTTTCTGGGTAGGCTTACTTTAAATACTTCTTCCTTTTCATTAAATTGGCCTTTCATGCCTGTAATTTTTTCGATTTTTGAATACCACGGATTAGACATCTCTTCTGCTGTAACAACACCTAAACAAATAACCATCAGAAAAACTAAAAGAAAAAATTTTTTCATCAAATCACCCCCGAAAGAAAATTAAACCTGCTATTCCTGCCAATACAATCAAAATAGGTTCCTGAATTTTAAATCGAATTAAAAAGCCAAGGGTCACCAATGCAATAAGAGCGGTCGGTATGTCAAAGATTGCTTTTTGTCCCAATATCAAGCAAGCGCCTGCGATAGCGCCTGTGGCTGCTGCCGTTACTCCTTTCACAAAAGCATTGAGTTGAGGATTTTTGGAGTGCTTCTTAAACCAAGGACTTGGAATGATCACAAATAAATAAACGGGCAGGAAAACACCGAGCGCAGCAAGAAATGCTCCTGACAATCCTCTCACAAGGTAACCGATAAAAGCAACGGTAATGACAACAGGGCCGGGCGTGATCATTGCAACGGCTACTGCATCCATAAACTGGCGTTCATTTAACCAATGATATTCCTTCACGACTCCCCCGTAAAGAAAGGGCACGATGGCGAGACCGCTTCCAAAAACCATAGCTCCTGCCTTACTAAAAAAAAGTAAAAGCCGAGTTGAGGTTGCCGGCGTTTGTTCTAAAGCTGCGGAAGCCTGAGTGGTTACCAAAGGTAAAGCAGATAAAAGATTGGCTTTCAGTTTTAACTTAAAAGGAGCTTTAATCAACATATAAATAAAACCGGGGAGAAAGAATAAAATTGCGATTTCACTTTGAATGATTGCTGTAGCAAGCATGAGAACGATAAAAATAATCCAAAGAAGCCAGTCTTTTCCGAGCGTCAATTTCACTAACTTGTAAGTTGAGCGAACAATAATTCCGATGACAGCGGCTCCAATTCCATAAAACAAAGCCTGCATCCAGTTTAATCCGCCAAATCGAACGTAACACCAGGAAATCGCAATGACCATCAAGAAAGAAGGTAGGATAAAAGCCAAAGAAACGGCGGTTGCCCCTAAAATCCCGGCCCGCACATAACCCAAATACATAGCGAGCTGCGCAGCGAGCGGCCCTGGAGCCAGTTGGGCTAATGCCAAACCATCAAGATAATCTTCTTTGGAAATCCACTTTTTCTTTTCAACCAGATCCCTTTGCATGTAACCGGCCAAAGCAATCGGGCCGCCAAAACCAAAGGTGCCTAGATAGAGAAAATAAAGGAAAAAGTTTTTTAACGAAGGCTGTTTGGAACGTGGGCTGTTCATTAACAAAATACGTTACGCTTTTTGGATATAGGAATCAAACAAAAAAGGCGAAGTCAAAAATTGACTTCGCCTAGCCTATGCTCAACGCACAGGTCAGGCTGACTTTCATTGAATAAATTTATAGGTAGTCCGCACGGTCCTTGAGCTTCCAATAAAATTAACTATGCAGCTCAAGGGCAGAAACAAGAACTTTCGGTATTACAGTGAAAATACAATTGAAGCAGCTTCACCTCTTCATATTAAGATATCTTCAAGCTTCCACAAGCCTAGACTCTTGTCAGAATATTTATCATTTGCCTCCGTGCATTGTTCGCAAATTAATTCGATTGGTTTCGGGAAATTGAATGGAGATAATTGCAGATTGATGGGCCGCCATCTACTTGTAATAATATCTTTATTCTTCGACCGATTGATAAATGTCGTGGTAAGAAGATATTTAGATCCGCTTTCCTTAAATTTTTTAATCGCGGAAACAATATGTTTAAATGAGAAATGAACGAGACAATCCCTGCATAGAATTACATCCGCATACGGGAGCTTGTCTTCGCTTATGTCCAGATTTATGAATTTCCTCATTTCATTGCCGTATTGGCGCTGATTTTGATCAATCAAATCTGGAACTGTATCAATTCCTATGTATTGGACTGAACCTAGTTTGGTGTTCCGCATCCAATAAAAATCCCCACAAGGAGCATCAAGCAATGATTTCGCATTTATTCGCTCTAGCAAGGATGGAATCTCCTTCCTGATGCGTGACGTTTGTATCAGATCGGAACCCGCGCCAGACAGAGAATCTTTGCCCCTCCAAATGTTCTTACGATGGAACTCTGAAAATATAAACTTGAGAGGTTTCCCTTTGTAACGCAGTTTTTGAATCTGTTTTATGATGGACCGCATTTGTTCTACCCTAATCTCATTATTCCATTAGACAAATTGGTCGAAAGATAAAAAGGCGTTGCTGTTAATTATGCTACGACAACGCCTTTTTGGCAACTTCTCCCCGTCACGGCAGGCTTTTCGCAGCCCTGCACGTCTTTTGCAGGGACGTCTTTTCCGCCATCATCTACCCCTACTTTGTTATAGGAAGATGATGACCGTACTGATTACCAATTTAGTTTAATCAATGAGAATCAGTGCCGCCGAAAAACTT
>ORMF010539000.1_pt1 | contig 14894 bp, 10 predicted proteins | sample 1779871 | NCBI WGS metagenome assembly ORMF01 (sample SAMEA104232316, study PRJEB22302) | groundwater metagenome | biome: forest; feature: aquifer; material: groundwater | place: USA | collected 2011-08-07 | depth 5.4 m | reverse complement strand
ATAACGGGCGTGCACCGCAACGGCCCCGGCCATTAATGGCCCCTCAACACCTGTCCTCTCCCGCAAGGGGAGGGGGGATGTCGAATCAGGAGACACAATTGGCAAAGGTCCCGATCTCTTTCAAGGTCAACGGCGAGCAGCAGGAAATGCTTGTCGAGCCGGACTGGACGCTGCTTGAAACCCTGCGCGACAGGCTGCGGCTGACAGGCACGAAGGAAGGCTGCTCCAACGGCAACTGCGGAGCGTGCACCGTCATGCTGGACGGCCGCACCGCCTGCTCGTGCCTCGTGCTCGCAGGAGAGGCCGACGGCCGCGAGGTGGTCACTGTCGAAGGACTGGCAGACCACGGCCACCTAACTGCGCTTCAGGATGCCTTCATCAAAGAGGGCGGACTTCAGTGCGGCTTCTGCACGCCGGGTTTTCTGATTTCGGCCACCGCCCTTCTCAAGCGCAACCCGGATCCCACGGAGCATGAGATCCGTTTGAACGTGGCGGGCAACCTGTGCCGCTGCACAGGCTACGACAAGATCGTGCGCTCCATCCAGGACGCCGCGCAGAAGATGGGCAAGGGCGCGGCGAGCTAAGTAGCTGTCTCAACAATCCCCTCTCCTGCCGGGAGAAGGTTTAGGGTGAGGGCATCTTCAGCCACACCCACCGCCGTCAGCGCGTCACCACGTCACAGCCAGCCGGCCTTCCGGAATATGAAAAACATCCCGATGAGCAGAGCGAACTGACCGACGACGACTGCTAGATAAGCCCAGGCGTAATTCAGCTCCGGCATGTGCGTGAAGTTCATGCCGAAGTGGCTTGAAATAGCCGTCGGCACCGCCAGCAAGATGGTGATGGCAGTGAGGCGGCGCAGCACCACGTTCAGGTGCTCGATCCGCTTGTTCAATTCGGCTGCGGCCTTCATTTCCTGATCGCGCGCGATTTCCCGGATGTTGTTCAGGCGTCGCCTGACCCTGTCCAAAAGCGTCTGGCTCTCTGCAAGCAGCACGTTCCAGTCAAAGGACAGGTAGCGAGTCTCCACCTGTTTGAAAGAGCGTTCCTGCAATCTCACGAGGAGTTCGTGGAAGTCTTCCAGCCTGTCCTGGAGGCGGTCGTTGGTGTTCAGCAGGTCGCGGTAGCGGACCTGGTCGAAGTTCTGGTCCAGGTCACGCGTGGCGGGCAGGAGCACATCGAGGCGCGCCTTGTAACTCATGAGGGCCTTGTTCAGCAGAAGAAACGCCAGGACAGTCGTGCGGCCAAATGGGCGCGAATAGAGCCGTTCAAACTCCCGGAAGGACTCCGGCTTGGGCTGGCGTTTCGTATAGACGAAAGAGCCTTCGGCGCGCAGAAACATGAGGTTATTGGGGTCCGGGTCCGCCTCTTCCTTGACGTTCATCACCAAATACTGTTCATTCTGCTCAAGGAAGTTCGTATTGAGCTGGACTACCTCGCCGAAGTCAACTGACACGCCTGCCGCCGCTTCCACCGCTTTTGAAAACTCGGCGAGGTCGTCGAAGAACACGACATCGCTTCTGCCGTTGAATGCCCGTGTCGCCAACGTTGACGCCCCCTGTGCGCTGTCTCCACCTTGATGCAACTCCGGAAGTTTAGACCCGTACAGGCCCGCGGGATACGCCATTCGGGCCTGGTTTTCGCCAAGCAGGGCCCATGTCTGAAGGTCTTCGTGCTTGGCGTTTCCCGGCGGCTTTGCCAGAGGGCGCTGTGCTATTCTCGGCCTTAGATGCGCCGCGCTCCCCGCCCCTGCAGGAGGGGCCGTCCCGGGGGATGCGCGACCCACACCCTGACCCTTTCCCTTGCAGGGAGAGGGGATTTTGGACACTCCCCACATGGAACCAGTCTTTCGCGCCGCGCTTGAGGAACTCAAGGCAGGACGGCAGGCCGTGGTCGCCTCCGTCGTAAAAACTTCGGGCTCTACCCCGCAGAAGCCGGGGGCGAAGCTGCTCGTGCGGGCCGACGGCTCTGGAGTGGGCACGCTGGGGGGAGGCTGCGTCGAGGGTGACATCTGGTTCGCGGCGAAGCAGTTGATGAAGCGTGGCGGCGCGGCGGAAATGCGGGACTACGTCCTGAACGAAGACCTTGCAGCCAAGGACGGCCTCATCTGCGGCGGGACGATGTACTTCCTGATCGACCCCCTACGCGCTGAAGGCGCGGTTGAATATGAGGGCTTTACCCGCGAGGTCATCTCGGCGTACCAGGGCGGCGCCCCTGTCGCCATCGTCAACCTGATGGTCCCTCCCGCAGGCTCAGACAGCACGCATGTGGGAGCGAAGATGCTTGTGCGCGAGGACGGCTCGCCCAAAGGCACACTCGGCCTGGCCGCGCTGGACGAGGAGGCCCGCAGGCGCGCTCGTGACTTGATGGCCCTGGGCAAGACGGACTACGTCACCTCGCCCACTGGCGCGGAGTATTTCATCGAGGCGTACACGACGCCCCCGACGCTCGTACTGGCAGGCGGCGGTCACGTGAGCCGGGCCATCGCCTCCATTGCAAAGACGGTGGGCTTCCGGCTGTTCGTCGTTGACGACCGGCCCGAGTTCGCAAACAAGGAGCGGTTCCCGGAGGCCGAAGAACTGCGCGTGGGCGAATATGCGGCGACGATCAAGGATCTTCCCATCAACCCGAACACGTTCATCATCATCGCCACACGCGGCCACAGGTATGACGACGCTGCGCTCGCCGCCGCGCTGGAAACTCCCGCAAGCTACGTTGGCCTGCTGGGCAGCAAGCGCAAGACAATCCTGATCTACGAGGAACTGCTGAAGCGGGGCTTCACCGCCGAGCGTCTCAAACAGGTCCACGCGCCCATCGGCCTGGACATCAGCGGGAGGACGCCCGAGGAAATCGCCATCTCGATCATGGCCGAGGTGCTGATGTTCCGCCTGGGCGGGAACGGCGGCCCGCTGAAGCTCGACGATAAGCAGTTCCAGCGCATGGAAGAACGCCTCGCACGACGGCGGGAGCCTGCCGCAGCGACGTAAGGCCGCGGCTTGAAGCATGTCATCCTGAGCGAAGCGAAGAACCTCTTTTCGGTTCGCACACTTTCCGGGAACAGCATTGATGTCTCGCGAAAACGCGAAAGAGGCCCTTCGTCCCGATTTCACCGGGGCGAAGGATGGCAAGACCCGGCACACTACGTCTGGTGAATACGCCCTGATTTGAACGCTCACCCTCCTGCTCGCCACCAGCGCACCGCCGCCATCCTGCTCTCTGCGGGCGAGTCAACGCGCATGGGGTCGGCCAAGCCCCTGTTGCCGTGGTTCGGAGCGACGCTCGTCGAGCGGCAGGTTGAAGCCCTCCTCCAGGCCGGGGTGGACATAGTCTGCGTGGTCACGGGCCACCACGGGAGCGAGGTCGCCGATGCAGTGGGCGGCTCCGCCCTGTTCACAAACGCTGTGCTCAATGGGGACCGCAGGATCGTCATCGCCCACAACCCCCGCTACAAAGAAGGCAAGACGACCTCCATCAAGGCCGGGCTTGCCGCGATACCGCCCCGGCTCGGCACAATCGCCATCCTGGCCGTGGACCAGCCCAGGCCGTCGCACGTGACGCGGAGAGTCCTGGAGTCTCACGCCGCCTCGGGCAGGCCCGCCACGTCGCCACGCTTCGACGGCCACGGCGGGCACCCGCTGGTCTTCGACGCCGCGCTGATGGCGGAACTCGAAGCGGTCTCCGAAGAGAAAGAGGGCCTGCGCGAGGTCATGCGGAGGCACGCCCAGGAGATCAACTGGGTCCCCTTCGACGACCCGGTCGTCCGCCTCGATCTGAACACCCCCGAGGCCTACTGGTCCGCGCTGAAGACATTCCAGGACCCGCGCTCCTCCCGATAGCTGCCGCCGCGGGCACAACAGGCCAGCGACGCCGGATGTGCGGCGCGGCCAGCGGCATTAGAATCTCTCGTCATGTCCACCTTCTCTGCCGCCCAGGAATACTTGTACAAGTCCGGCCTCGACGGCTGGCTCACCCGCGACTACCGCTACACCAACCCCGTCTTCGAAGCTGCACTCGGCGCGCACGTCCAGAACCTGACGCGCCCCGTCTGGCTCTTCATCCCGCGTGAGGGCGAGCCTGTCATCCTCGCCCACGACGTTGACGCTGGCCGCTTCCCGCAGGGCGCGCCGAAGGTCGTCCGCTTCTCGGACCGCCGTTCGATGGTCAACGGCCTCGAAAAGCTCCTGCCCAGGGGCGGCAGGGTGGCGATGGAGTACTCGCCCATGTACGAGCTGCCGCGCGTGGGCCGCGTGGACGCCGGGACAATCGAGCTTGTGCGCAGCCTGGGCGTGGAGCCAGTCCCTTCGGGCGATGTGCTGCAGTACGCCACGGAGCGGTGGTCACCAGAACAGCATGCGTCGCACACGTACGCAGTCGAGTCGCTGGTCAAGGTCGTCAAAGAGGCGTTCAAGTTCGCCGGCGAGAACATCCGCTGGAAGCTGACCGAGCACGACGTGGCGGAGTTCATCCGGGGCCGCTATGACCGGCTGGGCCTCGTCGCAGAGGACGGGCCCATCGTGGCGTTCAACGCTCATTCCTCTGACCCGCACTACGAGCCGCGGCCGAAGGACTCAGCCGTGATCCGCAGGCAGGGCTGGCTGCTGATAGACCTCTGGGCCCGGAAGTTCGGCCCGAAAGCCGGAACGGCTCTACAGGCGCGGGAGAGCGCACTGCTACCCGCTCAAGACAACATCTATGCGGACCTCACGTGGGTCGGCTCCCTTGGCGGCCAGCCATCGGAGAAAGAGCGGGAGGTGTTCAATGTCGTACGCGACGCCCGCGACGCCGCCTTCAGGTTCCTTGAGGACCGTGTGCTGGCCGGCAACAACCCGCAGGGCTGGGAAGTCGACCGCGCAGCACGCAACGTCATCGAGAAGGCGGGCTACGGCGAATTCTTCGTCCATCGGCTGGGCCACAGCCTCGGCCGCGAGGTCCATGCCAACGGGGTAAACCTTGACGATTGGGAGACGCACGACACCCGGACAGTCATACAGGGCGTCGGCATCACGATAGAGCCGGGGGTGTACCTGCCTGAGTTCGGCGTCCGCCTGGAGATGGACGTGCATATGGGCGATGAAGGCCCGGGGATCACCGCGGAGCATCAGACCGAGATAGTCATGGTGGACACGTCCGGCTGACGTTAGCGCCTGGGTGACTTCGCAGACCGTCTGCACCCGTCTCCCGGACTTGTTTGTAACTTCTCAGCAGATCCGGGCAAAGGCGCACTTGACCATTCCGCCCGCGCAGCGATAATTAGGACAGCGCGGAAGTAGCTCAGCGGTAGAGCTTCTCCTTGCCAAGGAGAGGGTCGCGAGTTCGAATCTCGTCTTCCGCTCCATCTGAAAGCAAAGAGGCGTCCCAATGACGGGGCGCCTCTTCGTTTTTGCATGGGCTGACGCTGTCAGGCTACCCGGCCTGGGGTCAGGCGCCCGCGTAGCCGCCGCGCCCTGCGCCGCGCTCCCCTTGCACACGCACGACGCGGCGCATACAGTCTCGGCGTCCACCGGTACGGCAATCCAAGATAAACCCCATCAGGGACAGAGGTCTCCATGCCCGAACCATCACCGAAGTACGACATCATCCTCCGTGGCGGCTGGGTCATAGACCCGGCCAACGGCCGCGACAGCGTCATGGACGTCGCCGTCTCGGGCGGCAAGGTCGCTGCGGTTGACCGCAGGCTCGCAGGCGCAACGGCGAAGAAGGAGGTCAACGTCTCCGGGCTTTACGTCACGCCCGGCCTCATCGATCTCCACGCCCATTTTTACGGCGGCGGGGGCGGATACCTGAACTTCGAGATGAACCCGGACATGTACGGCCTGCCCAATGGCACGACGACCGTCGTGGACGCAGGCGGCGCGGGCTGGACCAACTACGGCGGGTTCGTGGACAGGGTCGTCCACGCCTTCCGGGTGCGCGTGCTCGGCCTGATGAACATCTGCGCCTACGGGATGCACACGCACCACGAGAACGACCCGAAGTCGCTAATGGTGGAGGACTGCGCCCGCACGATACGCGAGAACAGCAAGATCTTCGTCGGCATCAAGACGGCGCACTACATGCTGCCGGACTACGCGTCGGTTGACGCCGCAGTGAAGGCGGGCGACCTCGCCGGCGTGCCGGTGATGATGGACTCGTGGCCGACCGAAGTCCGCAAGTACCCCGACATGATCCTGAAGCACCTCCGCCCCGGCGACATCCACACACACTTCTACGCCCAGCAGTTCCCGTGGCTGGAACGGGTCCCTTCGAAGACCCCCACCCCCGCCCCTTCGACAGGCCCAGGACAACGCCTCCCCCTATCCAGGGGGAGGGGGTACGGGGTCGCCACCTACATGCGGCAGGCCCGCAAGCGCGGCGTCATTTTTGACGTCGGCCACGGCGCAGGCAGCTTCTGGTTCCGCATCGCCGCGCCTGCCATGGAGCAGGGCTTCGGACCGGACACGATCTCTACCGACGCACACTCGACATCGCTCTACATGCCGCGGGCGACGATGCCCGTCACGATCTCGAAGCTCCTGTGCCTGGGCATGCCCCTCCAGGAGGCGATAGACCGTTCGACGCGCGTGCCTGCAAAGGTCATAGGCCGCAGTGACATCGGCACGCTCAGCGTGGGCGCAGAGGCCGATGTGGCGGTGTTCGAGCTTGAGCGGGGCAGGTTCGGATACGTGGACTCAGGCGGCGCACGCATGGAGGGCGACAGCCGCCTCTCCTGCATGATGACCCTCCGCGCCGGAGAGGTCCTGTACGACCGCGAGGGCCTCTCCCGCCCCGACTACCGCACCCTCGGCGACTACAAGCGCGCGGAGTAGGAAGCGATGCCTCCACGAACTGCAAAATCTGTGCCAGTTGTGAAATCTGTGGATCGGTCCGCCGTCTCTCCCCGGGCGGCGCGCCTGCACGCGTCCTCCCTCGTCATAGACACACACATAGACACGCCCACGCACCTGCTCTACCGCGACCCTGACTTCGGGGCGCGCCTCAAAGAGGGCCACGTGGACATACCGCGCATGAGGGAGGGAGGAGTGGGCGCAGCCTTCTTCGCCGTTTGGATAGACGAGGTCTATGACGAAGAGGCCGCATTCAAGTACGCGGTGCGCGAGATCGACGTCATCCGCCGCACGGTCGAAAAACACCCGGAGGACCTTGCCCTCGCCGTCAACGCAGCAGACATAGAGAAGGCGCACACCGAAGGCAAGATCGCCGTGCTGATCTCGATAGAAGGCGGGCGGGCCGTCGCAGACGACCTCGCCTGCCTGCGCGCCCTGCACCGGCTCGGCGTGCGGTCGATCACCCTCGCCTGGTACAAGTCAACGAACTGGTGCGACTCCCACAACGACAACCGGCACGGCGGCCTGACGCCATTTGGCAGAGACGTCGTGCGCGAGATGAACCGGCTGGGCATGCTCGTGGACATCTCGCACGTCTCGGACGCCGCCTTCTGGGACGTGCTGGAGACAAGCGAGAAGCCGGTGTTCGCGTCGCACTCGTGCTGCCGGGCGCTCTGCGAACACACGCGCAACATGACGGACGAGATGATCAGCGCACTGGCGGAAAAAGACGGCGTGATGAATGTGACGTTCGTATCCGGGTTCGTCACCGGCCCGCCGTCGTCCGAGTTCAAGCCGCCGGTCATCCCGCCGCGGGAAAAGCTGCGCGACCCGTTCGACTACATCGGCTGGCCCTGCCCGGAGCCGGGGCCGCCCTTCGGCTCGTTGATGGCCCAGTTCAACCACGCGATCAAGCTGGCCGGGCCTGACCACGTCGGCATCGGATCGGACTACGACGGCACGGTGCAGACGCCGCAGGGCGTGGAGGACATATCGAAGCTGCCGCGCGTGACCGAGGGGCTGCTTGCCGCCGGGCACTCAGAGGCCGCAGTGCGAGGAATCCTCGGCCTCAACAACATGCGGCTTTTCAGGGAGACGCTGCTCTAACGGTCATCAAGAAATTGCCCACGGCTAGCGAGGCCGGGATGCTGAAACAAGTTCAGCGTGACATTCCAGGGACAGCCTTCAGCCTCGCAGCCACCCGGTTGACGTCTCCACTTGAAGCAGGCCTTGTTGACGTTTACGGCGTATCACTCGCATGCCGCGCCCGCCCGGTCCGGTGCGGCAATCGTTATCATCGGGTACTTGCCGGAAACACCCAGCAGGCCTCGCAAGGCCTGAAGCTCGACGCACAGGTGGAAATGAAAACTCTCACGCCCATCGCCGCAATCACCCTGATAAGCCTCGTCGCGCTCGCCGCGGCCTGCGGCGGCAGCACGGCCCAGCCGGACGAGACGAAGGCTTCCGAGTACGCGCTCGCGCCCGGTGCTGTCATCACGGTACGTACCGGGAACGCGGCCATCACGGTCCGGCCGTCCCACACCGACGCGTTCAAGGTCAAGGCCACGCTGCACAACCCGTCCCTGTACCAGTTCTACATCCTTCCCGCAGGCGCCGCGCCGAACCGTGAAGTCCTGGTCTCCGCGCAGCTGGTGCCGGACAAGAAGGGGGACGCGAGCGCAGAAATCGTGCTGGAAATCCCTGACGGCGTGACCCTGCGCCTGGACGGCGCCAACGGCACCATAGACGCAGAAGGGCTGAACGTGGAGGACGCCAACCTCATCACTACAAACGGCGCGGTCACGCTGAAGTCATCCACCGGCAACTTCACGGCGAACACGACGAATGGCGCGCTCACGATCACAGGCTCCGAAGGCACATTCTGGACCCAGACTACAAACGCCCCGGTCGAGTTCGACGGCATCATAAGCGGAGGTCCTGTCAACCGGTTCAAGACGACGAACGGCGACGTGACGGTCCGGCTTGGCGGCACGCCTGACCTGCGTGTGTCCATGAAGACCGAAACCGGCACAGCGGCGGCCGATGGGTCAACTCCCGTGAGCGAGGCCAACGGCGCCGTCGTCGTCCGCTACGGCCAGGGCATCGGGCAGTTAGACACGGAGACGACGAGCGGCAACATCCGCATCTCGCTTGCGCCCTGACGTTCACGCAGGTCTCACTCCTGCGGCGTTGCCGCTCCCGGAAGTGGTGACACACTGAAAGGGTGGTCCTACGTTGGTGGGACCGCCGCCCCTGGAGCCTGCCTGTCCCTTCCGCCCTGCCGGACGCAAGCTGGAGGGCCTGAAGCCGGAACCTGTATGCCTGAATTTCCGCCTGAACTGCAGCGCACCCTGCGGGAAAGTTTTTTCATCCGCATCACCATGACGCGGCGCAAGTCAGGCACGCCCCGCACCGTGGAGCTGACCTATGTCTGGGACGGGGGAGACAAGGTGGTCCTGTCAGGCTATCCCGGCAAGCGCGACTGGGCGGCCAGCATGGCCGCCAACCCCGCCGTGACTGTGCACACCGTCGAGTCCGAGGTGTGGTTCGACATACCGGCGCGGGCGCGCATCATCCGCGACCGCAAAGAGCGCCTCCCCCACCTGCTGGCCTACATTGAACACTGGTCGAAGCGCCCCGGTTACAGGCGGCCGCTGATTCTGCTCGTCATCCGGGCAGTGCGGATCAACAGGGCGATGCGCCTGCCCATGTGGGGCCCGTTCTGGCTGCTCCGCCGGAACATCTTCGACCACATGCCATGTGTCGAAATCACGTTCACCGGCGAGCCTGTGCCGCACACGGCAGGCGGCCCGCCCCCGCTGTCAGAGCAGCGCGAAGGCCGCCCGTAAAGCCCCGCTCTCCCTGGGAGAACCTGGCCCAAAAACTCCCCTTGTCCCGGCTTGCAGGGACAAGGGACGGAGTACCCGCGAAGACGGGTCGCAGGGTGAGCGTTGAAGCGTCACTCCCACGTACACACCCCGTCCTGACATACAATGGCCCGTCCTCTCACGCCTGCTGACGGAGCCTCATCCAACATGACACACATGCGCCGCGTCCTTCTTGCCGTGCTCGCCGCGGCAGTCCTCAGCATTGGGATAATCGGCCCCGGTCAGGCCCCCGCGCAGGCGCAGACGCCTCCGCCCGGCACGGACGGGGCGCTCGTCGTCAACGCCGGGGTCTACGTGTTGAGCGTGGGCCAGTTCAACATCTCGACGGGCTCCTACGTCGTCGACATGTACTTGACGCTGCAGTGCTCGCAGCCGTGCACGCCGAACCGCTTCGAGTTCATGAACGGGCGCGCCACCTCCACCGACCTTGTGGAAGACGAGCCCGACTACAAGTCGTACCGCATCCAGGCTGCGCTCCAGACCGACCCCGACGTGCGCCAGTACCCATTCGATGAGCAGACCCTGACCATACAGTTCGAGGACAAGTCCCTCTCCCGGACACACCTCGTGTACGTCGCAGACCCCACGCTGAACGGCGTGGACCCGTCGGTGATCATTGCCGGCTGGCAGATGCGTGACTGGAAGGCGCAGGTCCAGGACCACGACTACCCGACCTTTGACGCCACATATTCCCGGTTCCAATTTGACGTCGTGATCGCCCGCGGCACCATGTCGTCAGTGTTCAAGGCCATCCTGCCGGCGATCTTCATCGTCCTCGGCGGCTTCCTGGCACTGCTGCTCGGGCCGGATAAGGCACTGCAACGGCTGGGCATCAACACATCCGCCCTCATCGGCGGGATCATGTTCCACATCAACCTGACGTCTCAGCTTCCGCCCGTCGGCTACCTGACGCTGGCCGACAAGTACATGATCGTCAACTACATCGGCCTGGTGGGCACGCTCGCTGCAACGGTCGTCCTGCTTGCGTTGACAAACACTGGCAACAACGACAAGGCCAAAGTGATGACCGAGCGGATCCATCGCTACACAGCGATTTCGCTACCGGCGGTCTGGCTTGTGGGTCAGGTACTCGTATTGACGCTGCGCTGATCTCAGGCGGCTTTGTCTGCATCCGTGGCAAACCATCCCTTCTCCCCTTGAGAGAGGCGATCGGGACGCGTAGATAATGTCCTGTTTTCAGTTTCGCCGATGCTTCCTAGTCGATGGCGTTGAGCTACGCCCGGTCGCGTTTGCCTGCGCGTAGTCATCAGTCGACGGGATGTGGAATCGTGCGGAAACAGGACTTGCCTCCACTCCCAGGCAAACGAAACCCCCACCGCCCAAGGTCCCTCACTACGTTCGGGACGACGGAGGCACCCACACACCAACAGTTAATGACAGCGTAGTCAACGCCCGCCGTCCCCGGGGGTGCCACTTTGTTGACGGTGACAGTCACGTCCCCGGCATCACCTGCTCCTCACGCATTTCCGGAACTGAAAAACAAGGGGCGCCATTTCGTGAAATGGCGCCCCAGTGGTTCCGTTCGATCTGACTTCGTTTACGACTTGTGGATCTGAACGTTGCCTCCGGTGAGCTTGCCATCACCGTTTTGCAGAACGCCGTCGACCCACATCCTGAACACGTCCGTCCGACCGGGTTCGCCGTTGTCTTCCACGTAGGCGACGAACTTGCGCCCGTCGGTGAGCACACCTGCGAACCAACCCTTGGTGCGGTCAGGTGAAACGGCAATGGCCGTCATCGTGTGAGCGTGGAGGTTGGCCGAGCCGTTCTGGTACTCCAACTCACCCTTGACAGTAACGCCGTCCGTTGACTGGACGTTGAAGCCTCCGCGTCCGTTGTTGCCGAACCGCAGCACGCCCGCCGTGATCTTTCCGGTCGTGCTGATGAACGTGATCGAGACCGTCTTGCAGACACTGCCCAGGTCATCGTCCTTCACGCACACAGTCACGGTCTGGTCACCCGCCACCACGTACTGGTGACTGCCAGTGATGGGGCTGGATGACCCGGTCTGGACGGGGCTCCCATCGCCCCAGCTGATGGTCGTGGTCCACGTGTCCTGTGTTCCGGGATCTGTGAATGTCGCGTTGATGTTCACCACGCTGCCAAACGGCAGCGTCTGCGCCAGGCCGGCGTTCAGTGTGGGAGCGACGTTGTTGACCGTCACGGTGGCCGACGCCGACCCGCTGCCGCTGTCATCGTCCGTCGCCGTGACGCCAATCGCGTACACGTCGGACGCCGTGGCCGTCGGGTTGTCATCAAGGTACTGGTGCGTCGCGCTGTAACCCAGCGTACCGGCGACGAGGTTCAGCGTCGTCGTCCCTTCACCGGGACCCCAGCTGATCGTCACCGTGTGAGCGTCCAGCGTGCCAGGGTCGGTAATGTTGCCGCTGACTGTCACGCTGCCGTTCTCGTTTATTGATGCAGCATCCACACTTGCCGTCACCGCGGGCGCCACGTTGTTGACGGTGACCGTCGCGGAGGCGCTGCCCACGCCGGTGTCGTCGTCGCCGACCTCGACGCTGACCGTGTACAGGTCGGAGGCGGTGCCGTTGCCGGGCGAGACGCCGTCGTCGGGGTACTGGTGGCTGAGCGTCACGCTGCCGTTGCAGGACACAGCCTGCGTCACGGGGGCGCCTTCGCCCCAGTTGATGGTCAGCGTGCAGGTGTCAGGCGTGCCCGGGTCGGACACGGTGACGGTGATTGAAGCGGTGTCGTTTTCGTTGATGGACGCGGTGCCGGGCAACACCGTGACGGTCGGAGCCACGTTGTTGACAGTGACAGCCACGTCCCTGTCGTCAGCGCCGGTGTCGTCATCGCCGACCTTGACGTTGACCGTGTACAGGTCGGAGGCGGTGCCGTTGCCAGGCGAAGCGCCGTCATCAAGGTACTGGTGCGTCGCGCTGAAGCTCCGTGCGCCCACAGGCAGCACGATGGACTCAGACGCGCCGTCGCCCCAGGTTATGTAGACGGTGTGCACGTCCGGCGTGCCGGGGTCGGTGAACGTGCCGTTCACGCTCGCCACGCCGTTCTCGTTGATGGGCGACGTCGCGCCAAGGTCAGTGATCACCGGCGCCACGTTGTTGATGTTGACTGTGCCCTGCGAGGTGGCGCAGGCCCCGAACGGGTCGCACACCTTCAGGACGATTATCTGCGAGCTGGGGCCGTCGCGCCCGGCCGCCGAGAACGCAGGCGTCTGGCCCGGTGTCTCGAACGTGCCGTTGTTGTCCAGGTCCCATGAGAAAGTGAGGGGGGCATCAAAGTCGGGGTCGCTGCCTCCGCCGTTGAGACCCACGCTTCCGCCTTCAGGCACTGCGTACGGCCCGTTGGCCTCAGCCACCGGGCGGCGGTTCGGGATGTCGAAGTCAACCACCGAAGCGCGGTCGCAGGTTATGTTGACCACTACTGACGCCGGAGCGATCAGGTTCGGCGGGGTGATGACCTGCACCGTGTAGCTGCCAGCCGGCAACTTGACCGCCGAGTACGAGCCTGTGACACCCGGGAATGTCTGGACTGCGCCTGTCAGGTTGTTGGTCACTACTACCGTGACCGGCGTCCCATTGGGCAGACCGGCCCGGGTGATCGCCCCGGACAGGTCGCCGTAGCCCCATGTCTTCCAGTTCACGTAGACGCCGCGGTCAGGGCCGCTCGTCTTGTTGATGACGTAGTGTCCATCCGAGCCAAGCACCGAGAGGGTCCAGGCACCGGCGTTGGCGGCAGTTGCCGCGGCTGAAAGCGTCGAGCCCATTGGGCCGCTGGCGACAACCGCCCCGTTGGCGTCCCGCAGTTCGACGGTCCCGGTCGTCGCTCCGGCCTCAGGGCCGGGCGTCACCGCCAACGACACTGTCTCTCCGGCGGCGGCATTCACCTGCCAGTTTGCTTCTTCGTGTTCAGCCTGCGCCTGCAGAGGGCTGTTGGCGCCCAGCAGTGAGGCGGCGTGCAGCTTCAGGCGGTAGTGACGCGCCACTGGTGTATTCGGCACACCGGCCACTTGCACTTTGATGCGGTAAAGCTGGCCTGCCGTTGCGCCGGTGATGGTGACCGGCGTGCCTGCCACCTCAGTTCCCGTAGTGGTTGGCTGCGGAATGACCACAGTGCCAATCACTACATTGGACGGGTTGTAGACGGTGAACGTGAGCGTGCCTGCTTCGCTGTTGTTCACGCTGATGCCGTACGGTGTGATGACGAGGTTGCCGGCACCGGTGGCGCGTGCCCACCAGAAGTGAGACCTCGCGGGGTCCTGCACCATGAACGGCGGCAGGCACAGACAGGCGTCTGCATCCGGCAGCGGCGTGTCAACGCTGAATGGCGGCGGCACTGCGGCCGTGATGGTCACAGTCCGTGTGTACGTGTTGAAGCCGCCGTCCTTGTCCTGGACCTTGCCTCTGACCGTGACCGACCCTGGACTCCCGGCAGTACAGGTAGCGTTATTGCTGGGGCCCAGAGGGCCGAAGCCAGAGCCGCAGTCAAAGGCATACTGCAGGGTGGGCAGATCAGCGGGGACGTCGGAGGCGCCGGTCAAAGAAAGGGCGATGATCTCGGTCTCAATGACGGATGTCGGTGCGTTGAAGGTCGCGGTCGGCGGGACGTTGTTGACGGTGACCGTCGTCGAGTTAGTGCCCGACGCGCCATTCTTATCGGTAATGGTGACGGTGACGGTGAACACACCGTTGTCGCCGTACAGGTGGCTCAGGCTGAAGGTCTTGGTCGCCTGGTTGATGGTCAGCGGCTGAATGCCCGTGCCGTCGCCGTAGTTGACGGTGCCAGTCCACGGCGAGTCGGCGCCGGGGTCAGCGAATGACCCCTGAGTGCCGCCTGCATCGAACTCGACCACGTATCCGGGGAAGGTGTACCCGGCGGTGTCAGCGTCATTCCACCCGCCAACGGGGAAGGACCCCATGCCGAAGAAGTGGATACCCTCATTCGGAGAGCCGGCGCCGTTCGGTTCGCCCGGGTTCCAACTCGTATAGGCGAAGGGCTCTCCCGTGACCCACGCCATTGGACCGAAGCCGGTTTCTCTCGCCCCGATCCAATAGCCAAAGACGCCAGGAGCGCCGAATGTGATGGCCGGCAGGTTGCCTAGCAGGAAGGACTGCTCAGCAGCCGAGGTGATGGTGACCAGGTGGCCCGCGCCGTCGCAGGTCATTGCATTAGCGGCCGCGTT
>ORMF012195405.1_pt1 | contig 14898 bp, 12 predicted proteins | sample 1779871 | NCBI WGS metagenome assembly ORMF01 (sample SAMEA104232316, study PRJEB22302) | groundwater metagenome | biome: forest; feature: aquifer; material: groundwater | place: USA | collected 2011-08-07 | depth 5.4 m | reverse complement strand
GCGGCCCGCCGGGCGGCATGGCTCAGGAAAATGCGAAGACGCCGTACCATGCAGTGGTCGCAGGGATAATCAGACCCGATTCCGGGCGGCGGGACGCCCGACGCTACAGTCCGATAGGGTGCCACGCGGTCTTAAACTCCACGGTGTCGAGAATCCAATACGGGTTTTCGGCCTTGACGGTGAACCAATCGGCGGCGGCGAGCGCGTGGTTCGCGTAACGTTTCAGATTGATGGCCGTGCCCGCTTGCAACTTCGCGGCGATCCCGGCATCGCCCGTGCCGTCCACAATCGCGTTCACGTCCAGGTGACCGGCGATGTGCGGCAACAGTTCGGCGCGTCGGCCGGTGAGTAGGTTCACCACGCCACCGGGCAGATCGCTCGTGGCGAGAATTTCGCTGAACGTCACGGCGGGCAGCGGTGACTGGTCGGACGCAATGACAATGGCGGTGTTGCCGCTCAGAATCACGGGCGCGGTGAGCGCGACGAGGGCAACCAGGGACGGCTGCTCCGGCGCGAGCACCACCACCACTCCCATCGGATCGGGCGTCGTGAAGTTGAAATGGGCGGAGGCCACCGGATTCACACTGCCGAAAATCGGCTGATACTTGTCCGTCCAGCCGGCAAAATGTACCAACCGGTCAATCGCCGCCTTCACTTCGCGTTTCGCGGCCGCCCCGGTGCTGCCGGTGGAGCGCGAAATCTCGGTGACGAGTTCACTCGCGCGGTTTTGCAGCAGTTCGCCGGCGCGATAAAGGATTTGTCCGCGGTTATAGGCCGTCGCCTGGCTCCAACCGTCCACCGCCGACCGCGCGGCCACGACGGCATCCCGGAAATCCTTGCGCGAGGCGTGGCAGTAGTTGTCGAGATGGTCGCCGCTCGGGGACTTCGCGGGTAGATAGCGTCCGCTTTCACTGCGCGGAAATTTCCCACCGATGTAGAGCTTGTAGGTCTTGTTAACGTCAAGGCGCGGGCGACTCATGGTGCGGGCAGCTTTACACGCACGGCGATGGGAGACAACCCAAAACCGCTCCGGTTTAACTCGCCCGCTTCCCGGCCCCGTGACATACTGGCCGCGCTGATGCCGAACCTCGAACCCGCCGAACAAATCTGCACGAAGCTGGCCGAGAGCCTGACGAAGGGCACCTTTGCCCGGCTCGTCCTGTCCGCACCGGTGGCGCGGGGCGACACGCCTCAGAAGATTCTGGGCCGCTTCATCATGTTGAAAGGCGCGCCCCATCTCTCGCTCACGCTCCGCCACGCCACGCGCGATGTGACGAAGAATATGCCGGTCGCCGAGGGAGCCGCGTGGTTGCGCGAACAGCTCGATCGTCAGTTCCGCAGCGCGCTGCTTTGCACGACGGCCCGCGACTGGCAGTTCATCTCGAACGAAGCCGGCGAAGCGCGCCTCATTGATCACCAGCCGTCCGCGAAAAAAACGCCGTCGCGCGAACACGACCAGCGGCACGCGGGGATTCTCGATGCGTCAGCGCGCGATTGGTTGCAGGGTTTGGACGTGCTGGACGTGGCCGGCAAAGTGCGCGTCTCGATGGCGGACAAACACCGGCAAATTAATCATTACCTGGCAATCCTCTCGCACCTGGCGAAAGAGTGCGGGTGGATCGGAGCGCTGGTCTCCGACCCGGCGCGAACCGGGAACGGAGACGAGCCGAATCGGAATTCGGCGCTCCACCTGGCGGACATGGGTTGTGGCAAGGGCTATCTCACGTTCGGCGCCTGGCATTTATTTCACCGCGTGTGGAAACAGCCGGTTCGCATTATTGGTGTCGAAACGCGGGCGGAGCTGGTCGCGACGACCAACAAACTCGCGCAGCAGATCGGCGCGGAGGGATTGGAGTTTGTTGCCGGCACGATTGAATCCGCCCGGTTGCCGCGCGTGGACGCGCTCATCGCCTTGCACGCGTGCAACACTGCGACTGACGACGCCATCCGTCGTGGCATCGAACTGGGCGCAAAGCTCATCGTCGTGGCGCCCTGTTGCCACAAGGAACTGCGCCCGCAATTCGGCAAACCCGCGCCCCTCGCGTCGGTGCTGCGCCACGGCGTCATGGAGGAGCGCATGGCCGAATGGGTGACGGACGGGCTGCGCGCGCTGTTTCTCGAATGGGCGGGCTATCGCACGAAGGTGATGGAATTTGTCGCGGGCGAACACACGCCGAAGAATCTAATGATCGCCGCCGTGCGCGAGCGCGAAGCGTTCACGGACGAGGCCGCCCGGAAGCGGATTGAAGAACTCAAGGCGTTCTTCGGCGTGGAACGGCACGCGCTGGACCCTTTGCTTGTAGGAGGCGACGTGAGGAGGCTCTAATTTTTTTGGCCGAGTAAGTTTGAGCCTCCTTACGTCGGCTGCTACATGAACAAGAATGAACTGGGACGCCATTGATTGGACGGCGCTCGGACGGCTGCGGACCGCATTTCTGGCCGGTTCGGCGGGCGGGTGCGACTACTGGCAAAGCGAATCCGACCTCGTCAGTTACAACGCCACGTTCGCCCAGCGCATTGGTTGGAAGTGGGATTACGTACTTGCGGAGCTTACGCGGCGCGGTTGGGGACCACCGGTGGGTGAGTTGCTGGACTGGGGCTGTGGCAGCGGCATCGCGGGCCGCGCGTTTCTGGATCACTTCGGCGCCAAGTCGGTGACGGCGCTGCGGGTTTGGGATCGCTCCCCGCTCGCGATGCAATTCGCGGCCAAGCGGGCGCGGCAAAAATATCCGGGACTGGAAGTGCAGGTGGGGTTGGGTGCGCCGCAACGCGCCGATTCAGAGATCAGCGCTCCCATCGTGCCGGTTCCAGGTAGGGCGGGCAGTCCTCTGCCCGTCGCTGGACGGCATGAGGATGACGGCGCGCACGGAGTGACGTGCCCTACCTTCACCCTCCTCATCAGTCATGTGCTTACCGAACTGAACCCGGAACAGACCGGGGCGCTGATGGATTTGGCCGCGCGGGCGCAGTGTGTTCTCTGGGTTGAACCGGGAACTTACGAGGCCAGCCGCCGGCTCATCGCCATGCGTGAGCGATTGCGGGAACGCTTCCATGTGATCGCCCCTTGCCCCCATTCGGCGCCGTGCGGGATGCTGGCGCCCGGAAATGAACGGCACTGGTGTCATCACTTCGCCGCGCCGCCCCGGGAGATTTTCACCGACGGCAACTGGTCGCGTTTTGCGCGGTTGACGGGGATTGATTTGCGCGATCTGCCCTTGAGTTTCCTGGTCTTGGACCAACGGCCAGCGCCGCCGTTGCCAGCCGGCGCGGGGCGCGTGATCGGGCATCCGCGTCTCTACAAGGCGCATGCGCTGTTGCTGGGCTGCGATGCGACCGGCGTGCGTGAACGCAAACTCCGCCAGCGGACGTTGCCCGCTGAGTTTCGGGCGTTGAAAAAGTCAGCGGCCGAGGGGCTGCGCGTGTGGGAGTGCGCGGGGGATGAGATTGTGGCAACCCAGCCGTTACCAAAGAGGTGAAGTTCCCCCGAAACGGTGGACCGAGACTGGTCGGGATCCGTTCAGATGGAGCGCGGGCGGTCCCGCGCCCGCAGCAGGTAATTGCGCGAGGAGAGGCTCGGGTTATCCAACGCGCTTTCGGCTGTTCACGCGCTGCGACCGTGGGACCGGTCGCGCTCCTTGGTGCAAAGAAAACCCCCTTCCGGTTTCCCGGAAGGGGTTTCTGAATTTCAACTCCGATTAGAACTTGTAGATCACGTTCGCCGCAATCATAACGGCGTTCTTCAGACAGTGGGTGGGGGTGCTTTCGTTCGGAAGTGTGTAGGTGAAGCCGTTCCCCGCTTGCCGACTTCATTGAGCCGGATGGGTTGGCCCGGCTTGGCGCACTTCGTTCGGTCTGGCCAAATCGCAACAGCGATTCGCCGGGGCCAGCCGAGCGGCAAAAGAGTGGAATCTTTTCCGCCCAAACGACTTGACTCATTGGAGCCGGGAGTGGCATGGCGCTTGCCTTGGTCTGCGCAATGGCCGACCCAGATCGGAATTTGTTCCTTCGTGAAGCTGTTGTGCAGGCATGGCCCCACACCTTTGCTTTGGAACGGAGGCCGAAGGCAGGACGAGCCGAGTCAGCAAAAAATCGAAACCCAAAATGAAAAGGAATAAACCGTATGCGAATTAGCAAACAAACAGCCATCACGTTGTCGGTGGCGGTAACCCTCTTCGCCGGGGCGGGGATGGCCCGCGCCGACGAGGCAGCGATGTTGGAGAAAATCAAGGCGCTGGAAAAGCGGCTGGACGAAAAAGAAATGGCCGGGACAAACGCGCCGACAACCCCGGAGGAGAAAGGAGGCCACCTTTTCAAGGCCGACGCCGATACCTTCAACGCCAAGATGGCGGAGTATTTCGGCAAGGTCCACTTCAACGGATTCGCATCGGCTTCCTATCTCTTCAATTTCAACCGGCCCGGCAACTTGACGCCTTCGGTTGGCGGGGTTGGCGGCGGCGGTGCTGGCGCGACGGACTATACGCGTGGCCGCTCATTCGATGGCGCGCACAACGAATTTGCGCTCAACAAACTCAAGCTCGTTCTGGAAAAGCCGGTGGACCCCAGCGCCACGAACTGGGATGCGGGCTTTCGGGCGGACGTGATCTTTGGACAGGATGCGCCCCTGATTCAATCCAGCGGCCTGGCGCTTGGCTCGCATGGCGACTTGGAACAGTTGTTCGCGACGGTGAACGTGCCCGTGGGGAGCGGATTGCAAGTGTGTGTCGGCAAAATGGTCACCTTGATGGGCGTTGAAGTCATTGAGGAAACGGTTAATCCCAATTGGTCCGAGGGAAATCAGTTCCTGTTTGTGGAAAACTTCACGGGCACGGGCGTGCAACTCGCCTACAAATGGACGGACAAAATTGACACGCAATTCCGCGTGTTCAACGGCTGGGACGTCGTCAAGGACAACAACAACGCGCTCTCGTACATGGGCCGCATCGGCTATGCGCCCGATGACAAGCCCAGCATCGGCCTGGTCGGTTACGGCGGACCCGAGGAAACGGGTAATACCAGCGCCTGGCGCAAAGGCGTCAACCTGGTGGTCAGTCGCAAGCTCACGCCGAAATTGACCTTGTGGGCGCAGGGTGATTACGGCAACGAAGACGCCAGCCCGCAGTTGGCGGCGGCGACCGGCAATGCGGCGCTCGCGACCAAAAGCGCCTCGTGGTGGGCCGCAGGATTGTGGTTGTCCTACGATTTCACGGAGAAAGTTGGCCTCGCGTTGCGAGGAGATTATTTGAATGACAAAGACGGCGCGCGCACCTCGGGCACGCCGCTCACGTCACCGTTCCCAGCCAACACGGGCCAGGATTTGACCAGCTATACGGCGACGCTGAACCTGAAACCTTGCAAAGGTTTCCAAGTCCGGCCGGAGATCCGCTGGGATCGCTCCAGTGGTCATTTGTTTGGCGCGCGCAACAGCGACATCGGTCGCGAAAACCAGGTCACCGCCGCGCTCAGCGTGGCCTACCTGTTCTAAATCAACCAATGCAAAGAAAAACCCCTTCCGGTTTCCCGGAAGGGGTTTCTGAATTTCAACTCCGATTAGAACTTGTAGATCACGTTCGCCGCAACCAGGACGGCGTTCTTCAGATAGGGGGAGCTACTGTTCCCGTATAGGCCGGATGTCGAGTGATCCCAGCGGATTTCCAAACGGCTGAGTACGTTCTGCCACAGGTCGTATTGAACGGTACCGGTCAGCGCGTAAACCTTGTTGTCCGGGTCGACGCCGGCGACAACTGCGCCGCCTTGCTGGCGATACATCTCGGCGCGACCATGCAGGCTCATCTTTTCCGTGGCTTGGTACGACACATAGAGGGCACCCGCATACTGGTTGTTTACGGCACTTGTACTAGGATTTACATCAACACCAGCCCGAGTGCCGCCATGCCGAATGTGACCGTAGTCCAGGGAAATCCCGGTCTTCAAACCTGCCACCGGAGTGGTCATCGTCGCACCGAGGTAATAATTGTTCCGAACCGGATTGATTGAGCTGGCGCCGGAGTCGAAGCCGGCAATAAAGCCGGAATACAACGAGGAGCCGGCGAACCAACCCCAATTGCTCGGAGCCGTAAGCGCAACGGAGCCGGTATAGGCTTTGTAGGATTCTGCCATGGGCGGATTGGCCCGACCGTTGATGGTGGGTCCGACCGTATTCGCAATCCCAAACGAGGCGGAAACCACGTCACAGAAGCGGTAAGTGGCGAGCAAACCCGTTAACGTAGTAGGCTCGATCGAGAAACCGTAGGAACGGGTCATGTTCGGGTTGTTGCCGCTTTCGAGTGTTTCGTAACCGATAATGCTGTCGAACACGCCGATTTTCCAGTCAATGCCGTTGCCCACCGGCGTGCGCAGGGCCACATAGGCTTGGCGAATGGCAAGGCCGTTTATGGTGGGGACGCTGTAGTTAGTGCCGCCGACCGAAAAGGTGCCCGACGCCGTATTCAACGTGTTCGCATCCGGGCCGAACCACAGGTCCGCGCGATAACCTGACGCCCATTCGCTCTCATCCAGCGGCTTGGCGATGGTGAGTTGAACGACGTTCAGGTTGAACCCATCGGCCTTGCCGGGACCGCCGAACTTGTAACCCGGCAGGTTCATGTTGCCTGTGCCCAGGTTCCATTGCATCGAGGTGTCAATGTAACCACTGATGGTGGTGGAGGTCATGGCCGTCTGTAAGACGTTCATTTTCTCCTCGGCCTGTGCCACGGATGTAAGGCTGACCGCTCCGACCGCTGCGAGACCCAATGTCCATTTATTAAACTTCATTTTAGTTCCTCCGATGTTTGTGTTTGTTTGTTTCGTGACTGTCGTTTTCATTGCATTGATGAGGTAAAACCCGTTTACCTCGGCACCAAACCGGTGCATTTGCGGGCAGTGATAAAGAAAGCGGGACAGTTTGACAACAAGTATTTTTTGCCGGGGGGCAGGAAATCCGGGACGCCGCCCAGTCTCCAGTCGGAAGGCTAACCCGCAGATTTCACAAACTTTCGGGCGGAGCGCCGGCTTGCAGCCGGCTTAGGAGGCTTGCGCCCGCAAAGCCGGTCACAGACCGGCGTTCCACGCTGTCACGGTTTTACACAGCGTGTGAAATTTTCCGTCTAACGCCTAATGCCGCCGTTCCTTCCGGCCCCGACCTTAGACTTCAGACTTCAGACTTTTACGCCGTGGAATGGGGTTTGCTAATTCAAGCGTGGCGACAGCCGTTTGGTTGTCGTTCCGGGGTTGGTTTTGAATGATTGCGATCTAACAAGTAAACGATTCTACAACAATATGCCGTCCTTTGTTTATGTAGCCCGGGAAACCGGCACCGGTCGGGAATTCCGCAGTTCGGTTGACGCCGCGACGGAGCCGGCGGCCATTGCCGCGCTGCTGAACCGCAATCTCCTGGTCGTTTCCATCCATGAAAAGATCGCCAAAAAAGGGCGCACGGCCGGGGGCAGTGTGCCGTTGTCTGACCTGGTCATGTTCACCCGGCAGTTGGCGACGATGATTGATGCGGGTCTGGCGATGGTGCAATCGCTGCAAGCCCTGGCGGATCAGACGCAAAACAAGGTGATGCGCGACGTCATCAAGGACGTGTGTACGCGCGTCGAGGGCGGGGATAGTTTTTCCGAAGCGTTGCAAAAGCATCCCAAGGCGTTCAACCGTCTTTATGTGGCCATGGTCGGCGCGGGCGAAAAAGGCGGACTGCTGTCGGAAATTCTGGCGCGGCTCGCCGTCTATCTCGAAAACACCGCCCGCCTGCGCAAGAAGGTCAAGTCGGCCATGATGTATCCGACGGTGGTGACCGTGGTGGCCATTGCGATCACCGTCTTCCTGCTCGTTAAAGTCATTCCGGTGTTCGGCGACATTTATACGGGCTTCGGCGCCAAACTGCCCGCGCCGACACAATTCCTCATTGATCTGAGCAATCTGCTCCAAAGATTCTTCCTAGTGTTCATCTTGGTTGCCGGTGGCGGGGTTTACGGTTGGCTGTATTTCATCAAGACGCCCATGGGCCGCCACTTTTGGGACTCGCAACGCATCAAACTGCCCATCTTTGGCGTCATCGCCCACAAGATTTGCCTCGCCCGCTTCACCCGCACGCTCTCCTCGCTCATCCGTAGCGGCGTGCCGATCCTGGAAGTTCTGCACATCGTCTCGCAAACCGTCGGCAATGTGGTCATGGAAAAAGCCATCAAGGTGGCATCCACGGACATCGAGCGCGGCGAAAGCATTTCCGCGGCGCTGGGCAAACACCCCGTCTTCCCCAACATGATCATCCGCATGGTCAGCGCCGGCGAGCAAACCGGCAAAATTGACAACATGCTCGAGCGCATCTCCGACTTTCTCGATGAGGAAATCGAAACCACACTCGCCGGTTTGACCTCGCTCATCGAACCCATCCTCATCGTCGTCCTCGGCGTGGTCATCGGCGGCATGGTGATTTGCATGTTCCTGCCGATCTTCAAAATGTCCGAGATCGTCAACCCGAAGCGGTAACGGGAAGTTCCGGTCGGATTTCAAACCGCCAATCTGCCCGCGCAGGTTGGCGGTTTTTTGGTGGGCACGGCTCAAGCCAGAACTTGGCGGTGCTGCAGTCGCGTTCGACGTGAACATGCGGCGGTTCATCACGGTCTCCCGCGTAAAAGAAAAAGCGATCCGGCCCGATGCGCAGAACAGTCGGCATATCAATCCAACCGGCAATACGCCGCCAGCCCCTGCAAGCCGCCCTCGCGACCGAAGCCGCTTTCCTTGTAGCCGCCGAATGGGCTCGTCGGGTCGAACTTGTTGTAGGTGTTCGCCCAGATGACGCCGGCGCGCAGCTTGAAAAACTTCTCCCTCTCCGCCTCGAACGGGGAGAGGGCCGGGGTGAGGTGTCGAAACCTCCTTGTCCGTCCACACGCCCGCGCTCAAGCCGTAGGGGATGTTGTTCGCGCGCTCGAACGCCTCCTCCGGCGTGCGGAACGTCATCACGCTCAACACCGGTCCGAAAATTTCCTCCGCCGCCACGCGATGCGCGTGCGTGACGCCCGCCTGCGCGGACGAAGCCGCTCCGTCGCGGCGAAGGCCCGTGAGAAACGCTTGCGGGACAACTCGGTTGAAAATTCCGTTAAACATTTTCAATTCAATGCGAACTGGCGAAAACTTTTCGGCGAACTCGGTCAAATCTTTTTAACCGAAACCGTCCTCGCGCTCAATTAAAACTCGTGAAAAGTTCAACCGTGCTTATGCCAAGCCGTCAGTAGGTGAATGAGTTGGTTGAGCTTAATGTAAAGGTTGGAACTCCATTGGTAGCTGTGACGCTAGACTGGTAGGCCACGATAGTAACTTTTCTGGTGTTTGGGTCATTCACCGTAATAATTCCTCCTCCTTGAAAGTAAGATGAGCCAGTAAAACCCTGCGCATACGCACTGACAATTGTTGCAACAGCACCGGGTGCGGCGGCAATGGCTTGCGCTTGCGCTTTGGTCGGGTTGAAGAATGTGGACACAGAAACAATTACGGCGATAGTAATAATCGCCCCGGTTATCATCAGGCTTATGTCGCGAACTTTCATGGTGTGTTCCTTTCGGTTTTGTTTGGTTGATGTTTGAATTTGAATCAGTCGGCAAATTGCTGGTCTCCCGCTCCAAAGAAGGCGTAGATGACGTAGTTGTTAAAATCGGATTCGGAGAGGATTGTTTTCAGCGTGCCAAGGAGCGCGAACAGCGATTGATCCTGAAAATCCAAATTGATGGTTGCGCTCGTGTTGGTCGGATACGCTGTCATCCGACCATCCGTTCCTTGTCGCAATGCCCAGCCAGAATTGGGATAGGCAATTTTCCGCCCGTCAGCACCATTGGTGGTTGCAAAATCAGATGAGAGATAGGCGATGCTCCTTCCGTCAGTGCCACGGCTGTTAGTCCAGCTTCCTGAATAGAACGCGATGATGCGTCCGTCAGTTCCATTGGTGGTCGAAAAATTGGTGGAAGGAAACGCGACTCTCCTGCCGTCAGCACCCAAACGATTTGTCCAGCCGGACGAGGGAAAAGCCACGAGCCTGCCATCGCTGCCCTGCACATTTGTGAATCCAGTTTGGTAATAAGCCACCATTCTTCCATCAGCCCCGGCTTTGTTGGTGAAACCGGGCGGGAAAGCAATCAGGCGTCCGTCACCGCCTTTCGCAGTATTTCAGCCAGAAGGAAATGCGATGGTTCTGCCATCTGTTCCTTTGGCTGTCTGCCAACCGGATGGAAATGTAAGTTGTCGTCCGCTGCCGCTGTTGGTCGTCTGCCAAGTCGGATAAATGTTCGGAACGATGGCGGTGTAATAAAGATTTCCGCGATAAAACCGAAGCTGCAATTGCGAGGCATTTGAATCCACAAACGAGGCCAACCCGTTAGGAGCTATGTTGGTCGTGATCGGATTCCAAGCAGTCAAGTTTGTGCTGGCATTGATGACGTAGGTGCGACCAAGCGGGGCTGAAACGCTGGAACTGAACGAGCCGTTGGTGACTGTTCCACCAGTGCTGAATTGAAACGGCTGCGCTTGAGAGAGCGCCGTCAGCAACAAGCTGCAAGTGCCAATGAAAGTAATTTTCATGCTCGCCTTCACAATTCGGATTCTGCCGGGATGTGAGGCGGGCGTCAATTCCCATCGGCCAACATTTCCCATATGTGGGAACACCGCAAGCGCACACTGCCGTCATGGCAGCGTCCATGCAAAAGCAACTCGGTCAATACCTGCGGCAGCGTCGCGGGGAAATGACCCTGCCCGCTTTCGCTCGCAAGCTTGGTATTTCATCGTCGTCATTGCATCGGATGGAAATGGGCGAGCAAAACGTCACGCTCACAACTCTGGAACGCCTGTTAAAACGGCTCAAATGCAATGCGGCTGACGTGTTCAACAATCGGAACGCTTAATCAGTCCAGTCGGCAGTAAGCGGAGAGTCCTTGCAAACCACCTTCACGGCCAAACCCACTTTCTTTGTATCCACCAAACGGACTGGTTGGATCAAATTTGTTATAGGTGTTCGCCCACACCACGCCCGCGCGGAGTTTGTTCACCATTTTGAAAATTTTACTGCCTTTGTCCGTCCAGACTCCGGCGCTCAAGCCGTAAGGAATGTTGTTCGCGCGCTCGAACGCCTCCTCCGGCGTGCGGAACGTCATCACGCTCAACACCGGCCCGAAAATTTCCTCCGACGCCACACGATGCGCGTGCGTGACACCCGTGAGAAACGACGGCGCGAACCAATATCCTTTTGCGGGGAGGACGCACTGCGTCTGCGTCAACTCCGCGCCTTCGTCCACGCCGCTTTGCACCAGCTCGCGGATCTTTTCGAGCTGCGGCCGCGAATTGATCGCGCCGATGTCGGTGTTTTTGTCGAGCGGATTGCCGACGCGCAACGTCTGGATGCGGTCGCGCAGTTTCTTGATGACCTTGGAATAAATTCCTTCCTGCACGAACAACCGCGAGCCCGCGCAACAAACGTGGCCTTGATTGAAATAAATTCCGTTGATGACGCCTTCGATGGCCTGATCAATCGGCGCGTCCTCGAACAAAATGTTCGCCGCCTTGCCGCCGAGTTCGAGCGTGAGCCGCGGAGCGCCGCTCTCCGAGCCGGCGCGTTTTGATTCGCTTTGTAACGTGCCGGGTCGGAGACCGGCACTCCTATTCGCGATTGCCTTCGCAATCGCCTTCCCAACTTCCGTGCTGCCGGTGAACGCGAGCTTGTCAATGTCCGGATGATTGACGAGCGCCGCGCCGGTCTCGCCCGCGCCGGTGACGATGTTCACCACGCCTTCGGGCAGTTCCGCCTCCTGAAAAATCTGCGCCAGCCGCAGCGCCGTGAGGCTCGTAGTCTCGGCAGGCTTGAGCACGACGGTATTGCCGCACGCCAGCGCGGGCGCGATTTTCCACGCGGCCATGAGCAGCGGAAAATTCCACGGGATGATCTGACCTGCGACGCCGAGCGGCTGCGGCGTTTTTCCGGGGAACGCGTATTTCAACTTGTCCGCCCAGCCCGCGTAATAAAAGAAGTGCGCGGCCACGAGCGGCAAATCCACATCGCGGCTTTCCTTGATGGTCTTGCCGCCGTCCATCGTTTCGAGCACGGCCAGCTCGCGCGACTTCTCCTGGATGATGCGCGCGATGCGATAAAGATATTTGCCCCGCTCGCGACCCGGCATTTTGCTCCAGACTTTTTCGTAGGCCCGCCGCGCGGCCTTCACCGCGTTGTCCACGTCCACTTCATCGGCCGCGGCGATTTCCGTGAGCTTTTCCTCCGTGGCTGGATTGAGGGACTCAAAGTATTTGCCTGAGTGCGGCGCGACCATTTTGCCGTTGATGAACAGCCCATGTCGCGGCGCGATAGCATAATTCTTTGACTCCTCCGGCGCGGGCGCGAAGTTCCACTTGTGGCCAAACGTCAGGCGGCGCTCTTTGAGCGGGACCACGGGGTGAGCTGAAATCGTGGCGACCGTGCGCCGTGCGGAGGCTTTGCGGGAGACGGATTTAAGCTTCGTCTTCATGGCAACAATCATTGCTGGATTGTTTGTCGGGAGCAAGCATGGCGCACTCTGATGAGGACCGGTGTGATCGGGAGTGATGATCCAACGCGGTAGCGGTGCGCCACGGCGCGGTGATAAAACCCAGCCCTGTTCGGTGAGAACTCCGTTTTCCCGTCGCGTACCTCGACAAAGCTGCTGCCTTCCAGGTTCAAACAAAGCTCGGCGCCCAGTCGAACTCGCGCTTGGCCACGAAGTCATGCCACTCGATGCTGTAACCCACCCCGCGAAAACTGCCGAAAAGTTTCTGCCAGCCCGCGCCCACGTCACGCCACGCGCCGGCCTCGGAAAAATGTGCCGCTCCGTCGGTGGGACGGGGACTCGATGACGCGATGGGCGCCAGACCGGCGATGATGACGCACGCGGTCATGGCTTTCGGACGAACGCGTTTCACGGCACCGTGATAAATCGCGTCGCACAGATCGGTGACGGTGCGCATCTGGCCCTTCTTGATCCACTGGTCGTAGGCGAGATCGAGGTAGAGCAACATTACTACGCCGGTTTCCGCGTCGAGACCGGCCAGCGCAATGATGCCGACCCAGACCGCGATGCTGAGGTTATAGTTCAGCCAGTGCAGCAACGCGAACGCGCCGACCAGCGAGAACGGCACGGCCAGTAGCACGATGACCGTTATTTGACCGTAGTCATCTTCGCGAGTTCCGTTTCGTGTTCCTTCTTCTCAATCTCGACGAAGATTTCGCTGAGTTCCGGCCATGATTTTTTCTTCGGTTTCGGGCCTTTGACCCATTCCACCTGACGACCACGCCAGAGGGAGTAGATGGCGGGCACAATTTCGAGCGTGAGGATGGTGCTGGTGATAAGGCCACCGATCATCGGGGCGGCGATGCGTTGGATGGCTTCGGCCCCGGCCCCATGCGCCCAGAGCGCGGGCACGAGGCCGAGGGTGATCATGGAGACCGTCATCACCTTCGGGCGGACGCGCTGGACGGCGCCGTAGGTGATGGACTCAAAGAGATCGTGCTGGGTCTTCATGCGCCCCGCCTTTTGATAGGCGTGAAAAGATTCGTCGAGGTAAATGATCATCACCGTGCCGGTCTGTGCCGCGAGGCCAGCGAGCGCGATGATGCCGACCCAGACAGCGATGCTCAAGTTGTAGCCCAGTATCCAGAGCAGCCAGACGCTGCCGGTCATGGCGAACGGAATGGACAACAGGATGATAAACGTTTCGGGGATACTCTTGAAGTTCATGTAGAGCAGCACAAAAATGAGCGCCAGCGTGATCGGCACCACTAGCTTGAGGCGTTCGCGCACCCGGAGCATGTGCTCGTATTGCCCGGACCACTCGAACCGATAGCCCGTGGGCAACAGCCCGGCCTTCTCGATCTTTTCCGACACGAGCTTTTTGGCCTCATCAACGTAGCCGCCGATGTCCCGACCGGCCATGTCCACATAAACCCAGCCAGTGAGGGCGCCGTTTTCATTGCGAATGACCGGCGGGCCGCTGGTGGTGCGGATGTCCACCAGTTGGCCAAGAGGGATTTGCTGGAGCCCGCTCGCGTTGGCCGCCGAACCACCGCCGGCCATCCCGCCGGCAGCGCCAATAGCCCCGCCCTCGCCCAGCGGCGCGGACATGACGGGGACGAGAACGCGTTTGAGTTTGTCCACGTCGTCGCGCAACTCGCGGCTGTAGCGGACGTTGATGGTGTAACGCTCGCGGCCCTCGATGGTGCGGGCGATGGCCATGCCGCCAATCGAAATTTCCACCTGCATGAGGACGTCCTCGACGTTGAGGCCATAACGGGCGATTTCCGCGCGGTTGGGTGTGATGTCGAGGTAGTAGCCACCGGTGGTGCGCTCGGCAAACACGCTGCGGGTGCCGGGAACCCCGCGCATGACGGATTCGAGATGCTCGCCCAGTTTGCGAATCTGCTCCAGGTCGGGACCGAAAATCTTGATGCCGATGGGCGTGCGGATGCCGGTGGTAAGCATGTCAATCCGCCCTTTGATCGGCATGGTCCAGGCGTTGACCTGGCCGGGGATTTGCAGCGCCTCGTCCATTTCCGTGATCAACTCGTCCCAAATCATCGGGCGCGCGTCGGGCCAGATTTTGCGCAGGCCCTTCTGCGTCCATTCGGGTGCCCAAGACGAATACCAGCGCGGGTTGGGAACGTGCCGCCATTCCTTCTCCGGCTTCAACTGCACGACGGTTTCGAACATTTCCATCGGCGCAGGATCGGTGGCGGTTTCGGAACGGCCCGCCTTGCCATGCACAGTGAGAACCTCGGGGAACTGCTTGAGGATGCGGTCTTGAATTTGCATCACGCGCGTGGCCTCGGTGACAGACATCGTGGGGAGCGAGGCGGGCATGTAGAGGATGGTCCCTTCATTGAGCGGCGGCATG
>ORMF010951207.1_pt1 | contig 14899 bp, 13 predicted proteins | sample 1779871 | NCBI WGS metagenome assembly ORMF01 (sample SAMEA104232316, study PRJEB22302) | groundwater metagenome | biome: forest; feature: aquifer; material: groundwater | place: USA | collected 2011-08-07 | depth 5.4 m | reverse complement strand
TAGGTAACACTACTCGCATGAGTGGCGACGCCGTCCCACGAGCGTGCTAGTCTCCGAAAGACACGAAACGTACTTCGTGTTTCAAAGCTGGTGATGCTCAAGCAGGATTTAGAAACAGGTCATGAGACGTCTTGGGGCAAGCTTGGCGCCGGCGACCTCTTCCGGGGCGTTGCTGGTGCAGCTAGAGACCCTGGGGACACCAGACCATCGCGCGTCCGGGGCACCGCAATCTCGGAACATCCGAAACCAGAGCCGTCGGCCATAGGGCTCGTAGCCGACACTGCCTGACACGACATGGACGTCATCGTTTCTTCTTGTGAGCTGTGGCCGCAGGATGGCCTAGTCGAAACAGCGTAACAACCACGAAAGGTGAAAAAGGAGGACCCATGCGACGCATAACGGTTGCTCTGTTCGGAGTGCTGGCGGTTCTTTCACTTCTTGCGGGGGCGTGTAGCGGGGGTGGGGGCGGCGGTGGGAAGGGGAGCGCGGTGTTCGCCATCTCGGACACGGCGGTGGACATGGGCGCCGTTACCAGCATCAAGCTCACGGTTGACTCCGTGAATGTCCACGCCCAGGGTGGCGCTTGGACGACGGTCAGCAGCTCCGCCAAAACCTTTGACCTTCTGGAGCTCCGCGCCAAGGGCACTACACAGTTGATGGCTCAGGCCGACCTGCAAGCGGGCACGTACGACCAGATGGAGCTGAACGTCTCCAAGGTGGTCGTGGTGGACGCGAAAGGGGAGCATGAGGCCAAGTTGCCGAGCGGCAAGCTGCAGATCAAAGGCTCGCTAGAAGTCAAGCCGGAGGCCACAGCAACGGCGAACTTTGACTTCCTGGCCGACCAGTCCCTTCACGTGACCGGAGAGGGCCGCTACATCCTCGCGCCGGTGATCCAGTTGGAGACCAAGGCGGACGCAAAGGTCACAGTACATGAGGCTGACGTCAAGTCCAACAACGAGGTCGTGATTAGCGGGGGCACCACGACCACGAGCGCCCAAGTGGGGATGGACATTGAGGGCAACGTTGACGCCGGCCTTCGGGTCACCCCGGACGCCGTTCTGAGCATAGGGGCTTCCGGAAAGCTGGTTCAGCTCAAGGGACAGGCGTTGGTGCTCGGCACCGTCAAGGCTGTGGATACCGCCAACGGCACCGTGACGGTTACGACCAAGGGCGGATCCGAGCTGGTGCTCCACATAGCGAGCGACAGCAAGCTCACCCTCAAGGGTTCTTCCACCACACTGGCAAACCTGGGTTCAAACATCGGCGCCGAGGTGGTCGCCAAATACAACGCTGAGACCAAGGCGATGGGCGGCCTTGCCGCCAACGGCGATGCCAAGGCAAAGGCGGATGTTGGCGCCCAGTTGGACCTCAGCGGGACCATTAAGTCCGTGGATGCAACAAAGGGCACGATCACCGTCACCACGGACACTGGCGCCGACGTCGTGCTCAAGACGAGCTCTGACGCGAAGCTCAACATCGGCGGCGCGGTGTCCAGCCTCGCCGGACTAGGAGCCAAGGTGGGCTCGCACATTGAGGGCGATTACGACGCCAGCACCGGCGTGACTGGAAAGCTGGCTGTAGAGACAGAGGCAACCGTCAAAGCGAGCGGCACGATCAAGGCTGTGGATGCCGCGGCGGGCACATTGACGGTCACTACCCAGGGAGGGGCGGACGTCGCCCTGAAGGTCGCTTCCGACAGCAAGTTGCTGGTGAACGGCTCGCTTGCGACCCTCGCCACCCTCAAGGGCATGGTCGGCTCTGACATTAGCGTGGAGTACAACCAGGAGACCAAGGAAGTGAAGGAGCTGGACGCCAAGCTTAAGGCCGGCACGTCAGCGAGTGTCAGCGGGGTTATCAAGGCCGTCAACCCTGCTCAGGGGACCGTTACCATCGCCACGCAGAGCGGGCAGGACGTGGTCCTGAACGTGACGGCCAACAGCAGTGTAGTCGCCAACGGCACCATTGGCACGACGGCAGATCTAGCGTCAAGGTTGGGCGCCCAGGTCACGGCCAACTATGACGCGCAGACCAAAACGGCCACGAATGTAAGCGCCCAGGGCCAGGCGCAGGCTCAGACGTCAACTCAGACCCAGGCGCAGGCGCAAGCCCAGGCGTCGGCATCGGGCTCGCTGAAAGCGGTGAATGTGCTTGCGGGGACCATCACGGTCGCCACGCAGGGAGGGGCCGACTTGGTGCTGAACGTGAGCGGCAGCACCAAGATGACGCTCAACGGCTCGGTGTCTACGTTGGCTTCCCTGGCGGCCAGCATCGGCTCCAAGGTCACGGTAGACTACAGCGCGCAGACCAACGCCGCCACGAGTGTGAGTGCCCAGTCCCAGACCAGCGCAACGACGTCAACTCAGGCCCAAGCCCAGGCGTCGGCATCGGGCACGCTGAAAGCGGTGAACGTGCTTTCCGGGACCATCACGGTCGCGATGCAGGGAGGGGCCGACCTGGTGCTGAATGTGAGCGGCAGCACCAAGATGACGCTCAACGGCGCGGTGTCTACGTTGGCTTCCCTGGCGACCAGCATCGGCTCTAAGGTCACGGTGGACTACAACGCGCAGACCAACGCCGCCACGAGTGTGAGCGCTCAGTCCCAGACGAGCGCAACGACGACAACTCAGGCCCAGGCGTCGGCATCGGGCACGCTGAAAGCGGTGAACGGGCTTGCCGCGACCGTCACGGTCGCCACGCAGGGAGGGGCCGACCTGGTAACGAATGTAAGCGGCAGCACCAAGGTGATGGTCAACGACTCGTCGTCCACGCTGGCTTCCCTGGCAACCAGCATCGGCTCGCGCGCCACGGTGGAATACAATGCACAGACCAACGCTGCAACAAGCGTGAGTGTCATCCGATAAACGGGCGCAACGACCTCCGTCTCTGGGACGCTGACTGCTATGAACTCCACCACCAACACCGTGACGGTCACGACTGCCAGCTGAACACAAGGTGCGGACCGATGTGCCTATAACACCCAACGTTGAGGGCCAATGCCTACAGCATTACGTCGTGTTCTTGGCCAGGCGTTTCTCCCTGGCCAGGACTGCCGGTCTGGCTGGGCGGCTACCCCTCATCCGCCCAGCCAGACCTCGCCGTGTGTTTGCCGTTTGAGCGAGGCCTGAGGCAGGGATGGCAGGTAAAGGGAGGACAACGCTGTGTTGACCAAGCCGTTGCAAGACTTCAAGCGTTTCCTGCTGCGCGGCAACGTCGTTGACCTGGCGGTGGCGGTGGTCATTGGCGCGGCTTTTGGGGCGGTGGTCAAGTCTGCGGTGGAGGACCTGGTTACGCCGCTCATCGGCATCTTCGGCAAAAAAGACTTCTCCGACTTCGCCTTCACCATACGCGGAAGCACGTTCCGGTACGGGGAGTTTGTCAATGAAGTCGTGGCTCTGCTGATCGTGACTGCGGTGGTGTTCTTCCTGGTGGTGGCGCCCATAAACGCGCTCATCGCCAGACAGCGCTCCGCGCCACCGCCGGACCCCACCATGCAGAAGTGTCCCGAATGCCTCAGTGAGATCCCTATTTTGGCGCGCAGGTGTGCGCACTGCACCTCTCTCGTGTCGACCGGCTAGGTTGCCGAGCGCTCTGACGCGGACGTCGTTCGCTAGCGCGCGACGACGTGAAGGGCGCCATATCGTGTGACCCCAGCTGGGTTCGTACGCTCTGCTACGCTCGTCCCACGAAGCTCCGCATTGCGTCCACCACCTAGCGCGGCCGCTCCATCGGCACGCCCCCCCTCCCAGCACCACCAGCGTGGGGCACAACGCGGGCGCCGGACGCCGGACGCGGTGAGGTACAAGCTCGCTGGCTCGGTCAAAGAAGGACTCCTCTGTTGTTTGCGGGCACGGTCGCAAAGGTGCTGACGGCAAGCAGCCTGCGCAACATGGCCTGGAACGCCTCGTTGATGGTATAATTCCGCGTGGCGTTCACCAAATAAACACCAGGCGTTGTAAAGCCGCGAGCGCAGCCAACACGGCCAGGGCGAACCAAGCACGTCAGCACTGAAACGAATAGGGCTTTAGCTATCTATACAAGCGCGTCCATGAACGACTGCTTGCCCTCTTGAGTACGCTACGGACAAGAAATGTTGGAAGGCGCGACCATGGTCAGCGTGGTTGGAGTCATCCCTGCTCGTGGCGGCTCGAAGAGCATCCCACGCAAGAACGTTCGGGTGTTCCTTGGGAAGCCGCTCCTCGCCTGGACCATTGAGGCGACAAGGGAGAGCGGAGTGTTTGACCGGCTCGTCCTGAGCACCGATGACGCCGCGATTGCCGAGACCGGACGCCGGCTTGGGGCCGAGGCGCCCGCGCTCCGTCCCAAGGAGCTTGCTCAAGACACGTCACCCACGGCGCCCGCCGTCAAACACATCCTGCAGGTCTTGCAGCAGCAAGGAGGAGTCGCGGACATCGTGGTGATCTTGGAGCCAACCTCGCCGGGCCGGAGGCCGTTCCACCTGCGCGAAGTGGTAGAGCTTATGCTCTCCTCGGCGCCGTTTCCGTGGCGAGCGTGTCGCCGATCCCGCACCACTCATTGCCTCGCTAAGGAGGCAGGGGCGGCCAACGAAAGGTTTAGTACCCAGCTGTCTACATTGACAAGAAACTTGGTCAGCGCTATGCTTGGGGACTAGTCATCATGGCCGACTATGCTGTCGTGGGACATCCCGAGGGTGGCGGGGCGACCTCTTGTTCGAATGCGCGTGAGGAGACTCAGATGGCTACGCAAGAGTTCAAGCTTGAGAGTCTCAAATCGTATACTACCGATAACAAGGTCATCCACGTTTCGAAAGACGAGGAAATCAACCAGAAGCTCATACGGATACTCGGGCCAACATTTGCCGAATACCGGAAGCTTTGGGACGCCGCCAACGCTTTTGAACTCGAAACGGACTTCCCTCTCTTCCTCCATATAGAACTTGCGCAGAAGTGCAACCTTCGGTGTCCATATTGCAGCCAAGGCATCCCAGAAGTTAGAAAAAAATACTTGGACCCGCGTGCAAAAATGGACTGGGACACCTATCAACGCATTATCTTGGAAGGCGAAGAGCACAAGTGTCCATCCATGTCCCCCCAGGGCATTGACGAACCCCTTCTGAATCCGGAGCTGGAAAAGTTCATATCCTTTGCGCACCACCATGGATATATGGACATCATGATGAACACGAACGCCACTCACCTCACGGAGGAGCGTTCAAGAAAACTGCTGGACTCCGGCTTGACCCGCTTGCGGTTTAGCCTGGATGCCGTTACCCCAGAGACCTATAAAAAGGTTCGCATCGGCGCCGATTACACCAAGGTACATCGCAACATCGAGCGGTTCCTTGAGCTAAAAGCAAGCGGCGGCTACCAGCTTCCCATCGTTGGAGTGAGCTTCGTAAGAAACAAACTTAACGAGCACGAAGTGGACGAGTTTATCGCTCGATGGGAGGACAAAGTTGACATTGTGACCATCCAAGAGTTTATTCCGCCGGAGACCGACGGCGACTATTCACGGTTTTATCCGACCAAATCGCGGGTCCGCGACGATATGATGGACGGCTTCAAATGCGTTCAGCCTTGGCAGCGCGTCCTCATCCGCAACACCGGCGAAGTGTGTCCCTGCTGCGCCATGTTCAGCAAAGACCTCTCGGTAGGGAACGTACGTGACCATACCATCCACTCTCTGTGGAACAGCCCTGAGATGAAACAGATGAGGGGCATCCATAAAGCGGGCAAGTACTGGGAAAACACGATATGTCTCAAGTGCGTCAACTCGATCCTTATGAAGCCCGGTTCCACGGAGCTTTTTCGCTTAGACCCGCTCGGTAAAGGGCCGGGCCGGTAGGCGCTGAGGACGGATATCGGTGACGAAGCTCGAGCGAATAGGCGATCGCCTGGTGGGACCGGGGCAGCCGTGTTTCATCATCGGCGAAATAGGCATCAACCACAATGGGAGCGTCGATGTTGCGAAAAAACTGATTGACGCCGCGGCCGAGTGTGGTTGCGACGCGGTCAAGTTTCAGAAACGCACCATCGAGATAGTGTTTACCCCCAAGCAGCTGGCTGAACCCAGGGAGAGCCCGTTTGGGGCAACGTACGGGGACGCCAAGCGGGGATTGGAGTTTGGCTACGATCAATATGCTGAGATTGATGAACATTGCCGGAAGCGCGGCATCTTATGGTCGGCCTCTTGCTGGGACGAAGCCTCGGTCGACTTTATTGAGCAATTCAACCCGCCGTTCTTTAAAATAGCGTCCGCCTGCTTGACAGATGACGCGCTCTTACGCCACATGCGCACAAAAGGTAGACTCGTGATTCTCTCAACTGGGATGAGCACGGATGAGGAGATCCAGCGGGCGGTATCCATCCTTGGTGTGAATAATCTCATACTGCTCCACTGCACGAGTTCCTACCCGGCGAAACTGGAAGAGCTGAACCTGATGATGATCAAAACTTTGCAAAAGCGATATGAGTGTCCAATTGGGTACTCAGGACATGAAGTTGGTTTGTACACGTCCCTGGCGGCCATCGTTCTGGGCGCCTGCGTGCTGGAACGCCACATTACCTTGGATCGCGCGATGTGGGGAACCGACCAAGCAGCGTCGGTTGAGATAGGCGGGCTGCGCCGGTTGGTCCGTGACATTAGATCTGTTGAGTTGGCTCTTGGTGACGGAATAAAACGCGTTTATGCTGGCGAGATCCCCGTAATGGCGCGGCATCGGCGGGTGGGCGCCAAACTCGCGTGACATGAACGTCGTTGCCGTAATCCCTGCTCGCGGTGGCTCCAAACGTTTGCCGAGAAAAAACTTGCTTCCACTGCAAGGCAAACCACTCATAACCCACACCATTGAGCACGCTAGGTTCGCCACTATGGTAACAAAGGTTGTCGTCTCCACTGACGATCCGGAAATTGCTTCCACCGCGGAGGCAGCTGGTGCGCAGGCTATTCTTAGACCCAGCGAACTTGCCTCTGACACAGCCACTTCCGAATCAGCCCTCTCACATGCCTTACAAGTACTGGATCAACAGGAGCATTTTATTCCTGATGTCGTACTCTTTTTACAGTGCACATCGCCCGTCCGAAAGCCCTCAGACGTGGACAATGCCATCGCAGCGCTAACCACCGCAGGGGCCGACTCCCTAGTATCGGTCGTACGCTGGCCGCGATTTCTCTGGCGGTCGCAAAACGGTGTAGCCGCGCCTATGAATTACGACCCCGTTCATCGCCCGCGGTCTCAAGACATGGAGGGGCAATTTTTGGAGAACGGCTCCATATATGCGTTTAGGCCATGGGTATTGCGACAGTACAACAGCCGGCTCGGCGGCAAGATCGGTATCTACGAGATGGATTTTTGGAGCTCGTTTGAGATTGATACCATAGAGGACCTTGAAATTTGCCGCTGGATCCTTGAAAAACAAGCTGACCATGACCGGGAGAAGGCCCTGCCACATCCTGTTCACGCCATCTTTTTCGACTTTGATGGCGTGTTTACCAATAACATGGTTCTCACCCTCCAAGATGGCACCGAAGGGATACTTGCCGACCGGAGAGACGGCTACGGCATTGGACTCTTGAGAGCGGCCGGCGTGTTCGCCGGCGTGCTCTCCACAGAGCGCAATCCGGTTGTGGCGGCGCGTTGCACAAAAATGGGCATCCCTCTCCATCAAGGCCTGGACAACAAGCTGCAGGCTCTTGTGCGGCTGGCGGAAGCCAACAAATTGGACCTCAAGCATGTTATGTATGTGGGCAACGACCTGAACGACTTGGAGTGTATTCAGGCGGTAGGCTGCGGAATCGCAGTTGCCGATGCGCACCCGTCAGTCCGCGCTGCGGCACGTGTAGTGCTGCAATGCAAAGGCGGCTACGGAGCAGTGCGGGAAGTATGTGAACTTGTCCTCAGTCGCATGCACCGGAACGCTTAAAGCGGGTCATGGTAGAAGCTTCAGTGGCGTGAGGTCCCGATAGGATCATAACTTTCAGGCAAGACGGCCCCCCCGGCTTCGGCCAAGCCGCACCTCCCGGTGAGACCCACGTCGTTACCACGGGAGAGGACCGCATCTCGCGACTGTCCCAGAGAAGATGATTGGGCGCTTCAGCGCCCGAGAACAGCACATTCATTCGCGGTGAGCGAACGCAGCGAACGTGGGGTAATGAATGACAACACCAGCACCTAGCAAAATCAGGTCTATTCAGGCAGCAACGCAGGACGAAGCGGTCAGGGTCTATCGAGAGCTGTACGGAGACCCAGCCGTCCACATTCGCATGAAGTTGAAGTGGCGCGGGATCAACTCATTGATCTACGGCCTCATTCGCAAGGACTTACCAGGCAAGAGCGTGGTTGACCTAGGCTGCGGTCATGGGCGGCTAGCCCTCCTGTGCAGTCGCCAGGCGCGGCACGTCACCGGCGTGGAGCTTGAGGATGCGGCTGTCAGGCTTGCCCGCATTTTGAAAGATACTCTGGACGTCTCTAACGTGGACTTCCAAAACGGGGACCTCGGTTCGTTCCGAGCTGAAGGAAGGAAGTTTGATTACATCCTCCTGAACGGCGTGCTGAGACACCTTGTCGACCCAGACATCGCATTCAAGACCGGGGCCGAAATCCTCGCGCCGGGCGGCACGTTCGTTATTGGGACCACGTTGGAGGCCAACTTCCGTGGCAGTGTCTCGGACGGCTTCCGAACGTTGCTGAACTGGCCCATGTCGCTCAACGACTTCCACACGGCGACGCATGCCTGGATGTCCCGCAAGGCGGATGAGTTCGGGTTCACCGTCACAAAAGTGGTCGGCGCGTCGTATAACTATGGATGGGCCGAGCTCGGGGCGCAAGACCTCAAGCAGCGCATGAACAATGTCCTTGTGGATATCAAAGACCAGGTCCGGCTGTTGGGTGTAAACAAGGCCGCTTTTGACGGCTGGGTGGACGAGCGAGGGGAAGAGGGCCGCGCCGTGGTGGACGAGCTCTACCGACGCCGCATCCTCAAGCGCATTCCACGCCGCGAACCATTCAAGATTGACCAGACGAAGCTACGAGCGAGCGGACTGTCTGTGGATACGGTGAGCGCGATCACGGAATACCTGACGGAGGACACCTCCGATGACCCGTATTGCTGCGAAGTCCACCCCTTCAATCTTATGGGCGGCCAGGCAATCTACCTTCTGCGCAGAAAGGGACGCTAGGAGCCCCTGCCGGTTATGCCCGCGCGGAATGTGCTGGAGCGAGCCCATCGTGTAGCTTCGTGAGGTCGTGGTAGAGACCTGCCGCGCCTTGGGCCTCCAACTCGGCTTTACCATGAACCGCGGTTACTTTCAAACTGATACACTACCCGGGCTCCCTCGCCCTCAACCGCGCGGACACCAATGACGCGCTGGGGGGCAAGGCTCCCCGCTTCATGTTTGGCGAGGCTGCATGAACGTAGCCTTGTTCACCTCGGATGAGCAGCGCCATCGTTTTTTCGTGAACTACCTGGCCGAGCGATTGCCGGTCTCGCTCGCGGTCATGGAACCCAAGACGCTGCGCCCGGACGAGGCGGGGAAAACGCCGGACGAAACCCGGATGGTCAAGGCGTACTTCGCAGACCGGGCTTGCACGGAAGAGCAGTTCTTTCCCGACGCAGGGCGGATCAAGGCGCCGTCACGCACCAGGGTGCTGACGATCGCCCGGGGGCCGTTAACAGCCCAGAAGTGCTTGAAGCCGTGAGGGATGCAAGGGCGACCCTCGGCGTTGTCTTCGGGACAGGCATCATCCGCGAGCCGCTCGTCTCCTCCCTCCGGATGGTCAACATCCACCTGGGCGTGTCGCCATACTACCGGGGCAGCGGGACGAACTTCTGGGCGATGTACAACGGCGACTTTCACCTTGTGGGCGCAACCATCCATTACCTGGACCCCGGCATAGATACCGGCGATATCATCTGCCACGTCACTGTCGAGCCGGAAACGCGCGACACGGCCCACACGCTGGGGAACCGCGTGATCCAGAAGGCTGTTGGGCGTGTTGCAGAGGTGGTGCTCGCGCTCATGGAACGTGAGGTCCCGGCCACGCCGCAATGGCCGGAAGCCAACGCGCACGTGTACCGGAACTGAGACTTCATTCCGGCGGTTCTCGCGGACTTCCTTGGGAAGTGGGACGACGGGTGGGTGGCCGAGTACCTGGCCCACAGTGCAGAGAGCAACGGTCAGTGCAGTTGGTGGAATGGTAGGAGCCGCGAGGCGGACTTATAAACAAGGGAGGCTAATCGCACCTCATCATGTCCGGGCCCGGGTACCGAGGTTTGAAAAGCATACGGTCAGCAAGTCATGCTGTTTATGGTGAAGCGCCGCATTTTGACCGCGATTTGGCTCTCCTGCCCCTTGACGAGCCTCTTGCCGAACGAAGATAGTAGTAAGTCAAAGCGCGCCACGGAAAGCCGCCAGAGGATTCCCCAGAAGGTTGAGCGCCATGCCGACGAAACCGCAACGTGGAGGGCTCGCGTGGTAAAAGCTAAGGAGAAGAGGGTGGTTGCCGATCCCGCTGAAGAGGCCGTCGCAGCGAGGAAGCGTGACGCGGTCTTTGCTGAGAAGATGGAGAGCATGCGGGATTTCGCGTTTGACAAGTCGGTCGCCACGGTCTTTGACGACATGGTGAACCGGAGCGTTCCACTCTACGGCGAGCAGCAGCGCATGATGCTGGAACTGAGCTTGAAGTATTTGCAGCCGGGCACCACGTTTTACGATTTGGGCTGCGCCTCCGGTTCCACCATCCTCGCAGTCGCCCAAAGCCACAAAAATCCGGCAACGCGCTTTGTTGGCTTTGACCTCTCGGAGCCCATGCTGGACGAAGCGAGGAAAAAGCTCGGGGCCGCAGGGGTCCTGAACCGGTGCGAGCTGCGGAAAGCCGACATCGCCGATCGTCTTGACATGGGCAACGCAAGCGTGGTGGTGATGGCCTGGACGATGCAGTTTATCCGACCCATGCATCGGGCCCGCGTGGCAGAGAACGTTTACCGGAACCTCCGCCCCGGTGGCTGCTTCCTCCTGACCGAGAAGCTTGTGGTGAAAGACCCAGACTTGAACCGGCTCTACATTGAGAAGTACTACGATTACAAACGCCGCCAAGGGTACTCGGAAATGGAGATAGTACAGAAGCGAGAGGCCCTGGAGAATATCCTGATCCCCTATCAGGCGGAAGAGAACGTCAAGATGCTCCAGGACGTTGGCTTTGCTACAGTGGACACCTTTTTCCGCTGGTACAACTGGTGCGGCATCCTTGCGGTGAAGTCGTAGGCACTCGCGGAGTCGCCTGCTCATCCCTCCTCTTAGGCGAACATGCCGGCTCCTCGCCTTCCGAACCCCCAACGGCGAGGTTCGTGCGGCCTCGTCCGTCAGGCCGCTCTTGGCGCCGCACGGCACTTCATTTACCTCCGCCCAGGAAATTCTTCAAAGAGACTGAACCCCACAGCACCGTGCCTGCCTACAGCTCCTCCCTTGCTGTGTAGAGAGACGCAGAGAGGGACCCAACGACACGCGCCAAAAGTCTTCGGGCTTCAGGGCTCCGTCCAACAGAATTGGTATACTTACTGAGTTTGGCTCTGGGGAAAACCTGCCCCAGAAGGCGGGCTTCGGAATACCTTGCCGAGCAAGAGCACCTGGGCGCGCCTTGAAAGCTGAACCGGGCGGCCAGCCTTTTCGAGAGACTCGCTTTTCTCAGTCCAGTGGGGACCGCGCGCGTTCACCATTTGACGCTAGACTTCAAGGAGCATGCGAGCGTGACGAATAAGTCCGCCGAAAGGCAGCTGCAGAACATCCTCTTTGCCGTGGGATTAGACTACCCACGCCAATTCCCCATCCGTCGGCTCTTTCACACGGCTGGCATGCGGTATGACGTTGCGGCAGATATCCTCCATCAGATTCACGAGACCATGGACCGCAGCCGTGACCTGCTGGAATCCTCGGCGAAACTTGGTCCAGACGCCCCATTGGTCATCGTGTGGGCAATCCGGGGCGGGCTCCTCGGCAATACCATTGAAGCCGTCCTCGCTCACGCCCTTCGTCTCCGTGGCGCCCGGGTCTTGGTCGTGCAGTGCGACTCCTTTTTGCCTGTGTGCGAGAACCGCAGCAGTACCACGTTCGATCGCTCGGATCAGGTGTGCTCTGGCTGCATGTTTGGTTCCTACAAGGTGTTCGAAGCCTTCCAACTACCTTTCGTGAGACTTGGCTCACTGGTCAGCAAGAGCGAAGCGAGGGCCATTGACGGAGACGTCCAGAAACTCTCCATTGCTGACATTTTTTCACTCCAGTACAAGGGAGCGGCGCTTGGAGAGCATATTGAGAGTTCGGTCATCCGTCACTATTACAGCTCCGACGTGGTTGAGGCGCCCGACTCGTTGAAGGTGATCCGGCTCTATGCGGCGGCGGCGCTCAGGCTGGCGCGTGCTTCTGAGCGGCTTATCCAGGAGAGGAGGCCTGCGGCGGTCCTCACCTCCCACGGGCTGTACATGATGTTCGGAGTCATGACGGAACTCGCCAAGCAGGCTGGCATACCTGTGGGCGTTTGGGCCAGGGGGCATCGGAACCGCAACCTCAGATTTGGGAACGGCCTTCACCATAACGAGGATGCATTCAGAGAGCCGGACGAGCTTTGGGAAGGGCTCGTGCTCACCAAAGAGCGGGAAGACCGGCTGGACCAATACCTCGGACGCCGCTGGCAGGATAGCGCGGAGAAAGCGGTTGTGTTTCAGGGGGCAGAGGAGCGTCCTGACCAGATCAAGAAGCTCATTGGCCTCGACCCATCCAAGCCCACTCTGGCGCTTTTTCCAAACATCGCGTGGGACGCACACCGACACTATCGGAGTGTTGCTTTCCGCACCATCGCAGAATCATTGGTCTACACCGTGGACTATTTCAGCAAGCACCCCGATAAGCAACTGGTAATCCGGGGGCATCCCATGGAGGTAGAGCTGGGCACGAAGCAAAGCGTCGCAAGCGTCCTTGCGGGTCGTTTTCCCACCTTGCCAGACAACGTGCGCTTGATTGCGCCCGCCGAAGCAATCAATTCATATGCGCTGGCCTCGGTGGCCACCGCTTCCGCAGTTGAAGCAAGCCAGATCGGCCTGGAGTTGGCCTACCGGGCAATGCCGGTTATCGTTACGGGCGGCCCCCCGTATAGAAACAAAGGCTTTACGCTGGATGTTTCCACGCCTGAAGAATACTCAGCCATGCTTGACCGCCTGGACCAGCTCGCCCCACTATCGCCGGAGCAGCAGCGGCGCGCGCGGCAGTACGCGTATCACTTTTACTTCCGGCGCGAAATCCCGTTCCCGTACGCCGTGGGCAAAGACCGCAGTGGGATGGAAAAACTGGACCTGAATAGCCTTGCCGACCTCCTCCCCGGCAAGAACCCAGACCTGGACCTCATCACCACCGGCATCCTGGAGGGCAAGCGGTTCATCCGTGAGCCCCTAAGCGGCTAGCGCTTCGGACCCCTTCACGATTGTATGATTGCGCGAGGCGTACGCTCATGATCGTGGTGTGCCATCAGCCGGACTTTCTACCGTACCTTGGCTATTTTGACCGGCTGCTCAAGGCGGACGTGTTCGTGATCATGGATGACGTGCAATTGGTCCACCCATTCTGGCATACCCGCAACCAAGTGAAAGGGCCTTCCGGTCCTCTCTGGATCAGCGTTCCCGTCCTGCGAAAGGACACGGGCTTCCAGTTGATCAACGAGGCGAGAATTGATCGCACCCAGCCGTGGCAGCGGCGAATCATCAAGACCATCCGCTCTCACTATCTTAAGGCACCGTATTTCAACACGTATTTCCCCGCCATTGAGCAGATGCTGCAAGAGGAAACGGACCTGCTGGTGGACCTGAATCTCCGGCTGCTAGCGTTTTTTCTGGACGTTCTTCAGATAAAGGTCCGGAGCGTGCGGGCTTCGCAACTTGGGATTGGCGCAAAGAGCAACGAATACCTTGCCGATGCTGTGCACGCTGTTGGCGGAGATACTTACCTGTCAGGGCCGGGGGCCGGCGAATACCTGGACGCGGAGATCTTTCGCCAGCGTGGGCTCCAGGTCCAGATACACGAGTTTCGCCACCCGGTGTATCGCCAGTGCTTGGGCGATTTTGTTCCCAACCTTTCTGTTGTTGACCTGCTCCTTAACTGCGGACCAGACAGCGCCACTATCCTGCGGAACGCCGCGGGACCGTCAGCTTTGCCAACTGGTCTGCCAAAGGACGGGCCATGAAAAGCCATTCGTCCGGAGCGCTTTTTGCCCGCGTTTAGGGTGGACGCGGCGCACGTTAGACCGATTGCACCGTAGCAATGAGAGCAGCGCATCGTACATGCTGGGCGGCAACTGGTTGTTGTTCGCCAGCGCCCTCTCAGGATTCATCGTTCGAAGATTAGTTCCGCCGGAAGTGTCCGGGCGTGTTTTTTCGCCGTGAGGCGAGCGGCGGGGAGGAAGAACCTCGGGGGCCTACCCACCCCCACCTTTCCTGACTGCACGCACGGCGCCCAGCAAGTAGGTCACCCACGCCGGAAGGGCCGCAACGGCGAACGCCAGGTTCTCTCCCGGCGGACGCGGGTTCTCAAACTCGTTGAGCGGCTCCAGCACATAAAACCTGACCAGCCCAAAGATCGCCTGGGGTAGGTTGACCAGGACGATGATGAAGAAGATGGCGGCCACAAGCACCAGGTATCCCCGGCTTAGCGAGCCTTCTCGCTCTTCCGCCGTCTCAAGGCGACGGCGCGCCAGCACATGGACGCCCCAAATCACCACACCCACGACGGTGTAGCTGATGCCGTTGAGCAGGCCCTCCTTGGCGGCGCGGTCCAGGCCCTTGGCTCGCATCTCTCGCTCCTCCTCCTGGCTGGGAGGGCCGGGGGGCTGAGCCGGGGCTGGACCGGCGGGAGCTACCCCCGGTGGGGTCTCACCTGCCGG
>ORMF011165743.1_pt1 | contig 14903 bp, 6 predicted proteins | sample 1779871 | NCBI WGS metagenome assembly ORMF01 (sample SAMEA104232316, study PRJEB22302) | groundwater metagenome | biome: forest; feature: aquifer; material: groundwater | place: USA | collected 2011-08-07 | depth 5.4 m | reverse complement strand
TAATACAAACAACCAAACCGATTCCTGCAGCTGCAGCTTCCAAAATGGCGTCTTTTGAAAATTTTGCGGGAACATAAATGACGCTCGCGTTCGCTCCTGTTTTGTCCACTGCTTCCTGAACGGAATTAAACACGGGAACTGTTTCCACAGTTTGTCCGCCTTTTCCGGGTGTCACACCGCCTACTACTTTGGTGCCGTATTCCACCATCTGCTTAGCGTGAAAAGACCCATGCTGTCCTGTGATTCCCTGCACGATTACTTTTGTATTTTGATCAACCAGAATAGCCATTGCTCGCCTTCACCACTTTTTTTGCTGCATCCGTTAAATCATTCGCCATAATCATTTTTAGTTCGGATTTAGAAATAATTTGCTTTCCTTCTTTAACATTTGTTCCTTCAAGCCGAACAACAAGCGGAACTTTTAAATTAATTTCACGCACCGCGGCTAAAATTCCTTCGGCAATAATATCACACTTCATGATACCGCCAAAAATATTGACAAGAATTGCTTTGACATGCGGATCTCTTAAAATAATTTTAAATGCGGCTGCCACTTTCTCTTTACTGGCACCTCCGCCCACATCCAGAAAGTTTGCGGGTTCACCGCCATGAAGCTTGATTAAGTCCATCGTCGCCATCGCAAGTCCGGCGCCATTTACCATGCAGCCGATATTTCCTTCAAGCCCCACATAGCTCAAATCAAATTTTTTGGCTTCCACTTCACGTGCGTCTTCCTGAGCAATATCGCGAAGCGGCACAATGTCGGGGTGACGGTAAAGTGCGTTATCATCAAACACAATTTTAGCGTCCACAATTCCGACTTCTCCTGATTTCAAAATGCCGAGCGGATTAATCTCAATTAATGAAGCGTCTTTTTCAACAAGTATTTTTCCAAGCGTCATAATGATTGTGACAATTTCTTTTTTATTGCTTTCTGAAACTGAAGTTTTTGAAAGCAGATTAGCTGCGTCTTTTTCTGAGACAAGTTTGGACGGCTCAAAATGGAGTTTTAAAATTTTCTCAGGGTGAAGGTGCGCTACTTCTTCAATTTCCATCCCGCCCGCTTCTGAAAAAATAATGCACGGAAGTGCGCGTTCGCGGTCAATTGTAATCGCAAGATAAAGTTCCTTATCAATGAAACTCGCTCTTTCAACTAAGACTTGGTTGATCGGTTGACCTGCGCCACCGGATTGAAACGTCACGAGATTTTGGCCTAAAAGACTTTTCGCTGCTTGGTACGCTTCTTCGGCTGTCTTCACAATCTTCACGCCACCCGCTTTTCCGCGTCCGCCTGCGTGAACTTGCGCTTTCACAACAAACGAAGAATCTGAAACCGGACGAATAGCATCTAGAGATAAATTTTTCTCATCAAATACTTTGCCCGCCGGGACTTTGAGTCCGTACGATTTGAAAACTTCTTTGGATTGATATTCGTGTATTTTCATCGCTTAAAGACTTTGAAATATTCCTTGTTTGTGTACTGCTGCGAGCCGAACATATTTTTCTGCCCAATCTCTATGGTGTTTCACTTCTTTTTTCGTGAGTTTCCGGATAAATTTTGCAGGCGAACCCAGATAAAGGCTCTCAGGTTTCACTTTCGTTCCTTCCGTCACAAGTGATTTCGCCCCAATTAACGAACCTTCCCCGATCACAGAATGATTTAATATCACAGAACCCATTCCGATTAAAGCGCTGTCTTTTACTGTGCAAGCGTGCAAAATAACGCTGTGTCCAACGACACAATAGTCGCCCACATAACAGCCACGTTCACTTTCCAAATGCACAACAGACAAATCCTGAATATTCGAATAACGGCCGATCACAATTTCATTAATATCACCGCGGAGAACGACTCCGGGCCAAATATTTGCATAATCTTTGAGTGTGACACGCCCTATCACCTGCGCCGACGAATGGACCCAAACATTTTTTCCGATCTTTGGGTGAAATGGATTTTTCATCCCTTTTTTTAACATCTTAAGATTGGGATCAATCATTCCGGGCATGATGCGATCAATTATTTCTTGAGTAAATCAAAAATGTTGAGGGTGATTTGACGGTTAACTTCGACAATAGAAGTGACTAGAGGAATGCTTTTTGGACACGCCTTCACGCAATTCTGTGCATTACCGCAATCTTCAATACCGCCTTTTCCCATCAGTGCTTTCAAACGATCTTTTTTTAAAACCTCTCCGGTAGGGTGAGAATTAAAAAGCCGGACTTGATTGATCACAGCCGCTCCTACAAAGTCGGAACGATCATTAATTTGCGGGCACGCATCCATGCAACAGCCGCAGGCAATACAGCGTGAGAGCTCGTAACGCATGAGCGCGTCTTCCGGACTCATCTTGGGTCCTGCGCCAAGCGCATAAGTTCCATCAATAGGCACCCAGGCTTTTACCCGTTTTAAATTCTTGAAAAGGATTCCTCGGTCTACGATTAAATCCCGAACGACAGGAAATTTGGTCATGGGTTCTATCGTGATTTGTTCGCCGAGCGAATCAACTAGAGTTGAACAGGATTGTCTCACCTTCCCATTAATCACCATCGTGCAGGTTCCGCAAACTTCTTCCAAACAGCTTGACTCCCAAGTAATCGGTGACGTCAAACGGCCGTCAAACGTGCGCGGATTTTTCCGGATATCCTGAAGAACAGTAATCACATTCATATAGGGACGGTACTGCAATTGAAACGTTTCCCAATAAGAAGGGCTGTTTGTATTGTCCTGTCTTTTGACTTTAACTGAAATGTGTTCCAGTTTTTGCATTAATATTTCCGTTCGCGCGCCCACCAAAAACACATGGTGGACAGTACATTTATTAGTATTTTCGTTCTCTCGGCTGCATTAATGAAGTATCGACGGATTCGTAGGAAAACTTGGGACCGTCCACGCTGAATTTGGCGATGGTGGTCTTCAACCACTCTTTATCATTCCGCTCCGGAAAATCGGGTTTGAAATGCGATCCCCTGCTTTCATTGCGGAGAAGAGCGCCTTGCGTAATTACGCGAGCAAGGAAAAGCATGTTCCTCAGTTCGCGCGTAAAAATGAGCGGCTGATTGGCCCATTCGGATAAATCATTAATGTTCACGTCGTTTAAGCGCTCGGTGAGTTCCGCTAATTTTGCGTCCGTTGCTTTTAATTTATCGTTGTAACGAACCACGGTCACATGTTCGGTCATCCATTTCGCCATTTCTTCCCAAAGCTGATACGGATTTTCTTTTCCCCGGAGACGCATGAAGTGTTCGTTGAATTCTTTCTGGCGTTTCACTTCCAAATCAAAAATTTTTGAACCGTTTTCAAAACTCGCGAGCCCTTCCACATATTTTACAGCGGACTTTGCCGCGACTTCTCCGCCATAAATGCACGAGAGAAGAGAATTCGCGCCCAAACGATTCGCGCCATGATATTGATAGTCGCATTCTCCCGTCGCCAAAATTCCCTTCACATTACTCATATGATTTTGATCAATATAAATTCCGCCCATCGTGTAATGAACTGCCGGAAAAACCCGCATGGGAACTTTGGCGGGATTTTCGCCTACAAACTTTTCATAAATCTCAATCACACCACCTAATTTTTCGTCGAGAACTTTCCGGTCAATATGGGAAATATCGAGATACACCATGTCTTTCCCGTCGACTCCAAGTTTCAGTTCGCGGCAAACTTTGATAATGGCGCGGCTTGCGATATCCCGCGGAACCAAATTCCCGTATTTGGGATACCACTCTTCCAAAAAGTACCAGGGTTTTCCGTTTTTATAGGTCCAAACACGTCCGCCCTCACCGCGGATTGCTTCCGACATCAAACGATTTTTGTCTTCGCCCGGAATTGCCGTCGGATGAATTTGAACAAATTCACCGTTTGCGTATGAAACTCCTTGCTCAAAAAGCGCGCCAGCTGCGGAACCTGTGCAAATCGTGGAGTTTGTGCTGCGGCCATAAATCATTCCGACGCCACCCGTTGCCATAATGACTGCATCTCCCTTGAAAGATTTTAATTCCATGGAAGATAAATTAATGGCGACTACTCCGCGTGCAATTCCGTTTTCATCCAAAACCGCGGACAAAAATTCCCAACCCTCAAAACGCGTGATAAATCCATCCACTTCAAAACGTCTCGTTTGTTCGTCAAGCGCATAAAGAAGCTGTTGGCCGGTTGTGGAACCTGCGTAAGCTGTTCTGTGAAACTTGGTACCGCCGAAACGTCTAAAATCAAGCAGGCCTTCTGGAGTTCGGTTAAACGCAACGCCCATCCGGTCAAACATGTTTACAATATTAGGAGCGGCTTCACACATCCCGAGAACAAGCGCTTGATTGGCGAGAAAATCTCCGCCATAAATCGTTTCTTCAAAATGCATCCGAGGAGAATCGCCTTCGCCTTTCGTATTGACAGAGGCATTGATTCCGCCTTGCGCGCACACAGAATGAGAACGCCTGCACGGAACAATGGAAAGAATATCTACATATTTTCCCATTTCAGCAAGTTTGACTGCGGCCATTAAGCCCGCGAGTCCACCACCAACCACAATATATTTTTCGCCTGATTTCATGAGATTACCGGATTAAATGAATGAGTGAGTTTGTGCCGACAACAAAAATGGTAAGACCGAGAATTGAAAAAATAATTCCGCTTGTGCGCTGCGCCTTGGGACCCACCGTAATTCCCCAGCTGATGCAAAATCCCCAAAGTCCGTTCGCGAAATGAAAACAAGTTGACAGAAGTCCTACGATGTAAAACCAAAACACGAGTGGGTTTTGCATAATTTGTTGCATCCGTGCATAACTCACTTCAGTCCCGTACATCGCGTTCACAATTCTGGTTTCATACACATGATACAAAATGTAAACGAAAGTAATGAGCCCGGTCCAACGCTGAAGCGTGTACAAATAATTCGCCGCGTGCGGATACCAGCGAAGATTGCTTTTTCCCGAAAACCAAATGTAAAAGCCGTAAAACGCGTGATACAAAATTGGGAGGCCGATGACGGTAATCTCTATAATAGGAAGATAGGGGATGCTGCGTAAAAATTCTATTTTTTCGTTGTAAGCGTCCGGCCCCTGAATGATGAACGCATTTGTGAACATGTGTTCAAGGAGGAATGCACCAATCGGAAGTACGCCTGCAAGAGAATGGAGGCGTTTCAGCCAGAACGATGGGGAAATTTTTGCTGGTTCGCTCATGAGAGTTTCAATTTCGCGATGTTTTCTTTAACGGCTACGGCTGATTTTTGAAGCGCAGTGAGATCTGCGGGTTTTAGTTTAAGTTCCACCACTTTTTGAAGGCCCGCTCGGCCAAGACTCACAGGAACCCCGCAGTAAGTGCCCGAAATTCCGTACGCTCCTTCCAAATAAACACAGCATGGAAGAACACGCCCTGAATCTTTTAAAATAGCTTCCGCCATCGCAACTGCGGATGAAGAGGGTGCGTAATAAGCGCTGCCGGTTTTAAGCAAATTTACAATTTCGATTCCGCCGTCACGCGCTCTTTGATTAATCGCTTCAATTTTATCTTGCGCAAGTAGTTCGGTAACGGGTTTCCCTTTCACTTTGGTAAATTCAGGTGTCGGAACCATTAAATCTCCATGTCCGCCCAACACCATGGCTTCAATTTCATTTGGAGCCACTTTCAGTTCAAGCGAAAGAAAGTAAGCGTAACGCGCTGAATCCAAAACGCCCGCCATGCCAATCACTCGTTTCGCGTCAAACCCGGATTTTTTCCAGGCGAGATAGCTCATGACATCCAAAGGATTGGTCACGATAATCAAAATAGCATTTGGGGAGTATCGAACAATTTCGGTAACAATCCCGCCCACGATCTCGGCGTTCTTGGCTTGAAGATCATCGCGGCTCATTCCGGGCTTACGGGCAAGACCTGCTGTAATAATGACAATATCGGAATCTTTTGTATCTGCGTAGGAGTTGGTTCCAAGAATTGCGGTTTTAAATCCTTCAATGGACGCTGACTCCATCATATCGAGCGCTTTTCCCTGCGGCATTCCTTCAACCACGTCGACTAAAACAACATCTGCGAGTTCTTTTTCGAGAATTCTTTGTGCGCATGTCGCCCCAACAAATCCTGCTCCCACTACTGTCACTTTATGGCGTTTCATTGATAAACCCTTTATATGGAGGGTGCACTATAAATTAGTAGTTACGGATTTATATTATCTCTTTATTTGGCAATAGTTTCAAGAAATACTATCCCATCTTTCCCCATTTAATGAGAAACGCTTTCTTTTATCTGAAGGAACGTCTGAGCCCGAATTTCCGATGGAATGGGAAATTCGAGGCGAAGTCGAATGAGAATTGCACAATCCGGAATTCAATTTTTGCAATTCGAATATTTCTGGAAGATAAAAGAAAGTATTTCGAAGACTATGCCGCTTGAGCGACTCTAAGTTCGCTTCTAACGTCTTGGAGAATGGCTTCGTACTTGGCTAGGAGGCCTGTGATTTGTTGATTGGAAAGAACAATCACTTTACCGAGGCCGTTCAGACCTTCGGGCGTTGCATCATCTTCGGAAAGTAGGAAAATAAAATTGGTGTATCCGCGTTTTCTAAGCTCGCTACGTACTGTTTGGTAGCTCCCTGCGACAACAATTTCTTTTTTGTAACGGGACATGGCGTCAATTGCGGGCTGATCTGATTCATTGGTGTAAACAACACCGCCAGCTTCACCTCCGAAAGCAGTAATCAATTGGGGCGCTATGGCATAGGCCCCTTTATGTGCCAAACGATCACCCAAGATAATTGCAGTCTTTGCGCCAAAATTGCTTTCATCCGGAATTGTGAGTAAGCGCTTGATATTTTGAGTAACTACTGCTGCATCCTGCTGAATGGTTTGAATCGCTTCATCTGTTTTGTTTCGAAGCCGTTCCATTACGGGAGCCGGAATAATTTCTCTTGCGTTTAATTCGGTAAATGCTTTTTCATTCACTGTGTAACGGGCTTCTGAACGTTTCTTGAAACGTTCCGGAAGTTTGTATGAAGAAGGTTTTGTATCCGGAATCATTTTTTTGACCGGCCTCCTGGCTTCAGATGTCACTACTTTCTTCTTTGACTTTCCTTCTTCCCGTACTTCGGATCGGGAAATAATATTTCGGATTTCTTTTAAAAGCTCGAGTGCATTTCGCATGTCAACAGTGTAATCTGTATGTGCTGCTGTTTTGGATGTTACAGAAAATCCTTCAATGAGAGCGCTTAGAATTTCCACTAACTCCGTCAAATAAATTATTCTTTCATCGATATCCAAAATAAACGTTTCAATTTTGTATTCTTCCGGCATTGATAAATCAGAAAACATTTTAGCCATCTCCTGATTTACAGGATCAATCCCCAAACGTTTAAAATACGATGAAGCACTAAATCCCTCTAAGGCTTTTTTGAGGTAAGAATTTACAAGTTTGATTTTCTCCTCAGATCCTGAATACCGTGCTTCGGAACGGCGAATGATAGACTCTTTCAAGCTGAGCGCATTCAAAATACCGGACCTTACATTTAAATTTCCACCGATGACAAGAACATTAAATTCTTCATTACTCCTCAATAAAGATTCTAATCGCTTTCGATTCAACTCATGCGCACCGACAAGAGTTCCTTCGCGCATGACAAATATCCCAAGCCCCGTAGCCTCTTCAAGAGCAATCACAAGATCGATCCATGCATTTAGAGGCATGAAACGTTTCACCTGTTTCCTGCCAAATTTATCTGGGAATAAAATTAGATCCTGTATCGCAGCCGCTATATCTATTAATTCTTCATAATGAATCCCAAATTTCGGGCTTTCTGCTCTGGGTATTGAATGAGTTTTATTGTACGCTTCTGAGCCCTGTATGCTTATGTCAACTTTTGTACCTTGAGTAATTGCCAGCCCTATCAAAGAAAGTATTGAGTTAGCAGCAGCTGTTTTTTGATTTGCGGTGATATAAATATCAAATGTTCCAAATTCCTTCACAAAATCGACAATATCATATGCCGGACGAGCGTGAATCGGAGTGGGACTTGATGCAGTAAAATTCTCATGGATAATGCTATAAGCGTATCCGCTCCCCGGATCACTCTCAAGGGTGGTTAAACTGCTAGCTTGCTGACGTAGCATAGCGACGTCTTGCGCCATTTTTAGCTCATCACTTCCTAAATTTGATGTCAGAATTTGTTTTGTTTCATGCGCATGGTATTCCTCTCCTGTCATAACGTGTTTTGTGGTAACTTCAAAACTTTTCAAATCCAGAACATCTTCCACAAATATAGTTCTGGGTCCATGAGTATGACCCGTATCCCGCCGGAAAGAAATTCTTAGGAGCTCATCATTGTCCCCGTCTCGTTTAAACCTTATGTCGCTTAATGTATCTCGAAAAAATACAGGGCTTACCGTCGAAAAATGCTGAATGACAAATTTGGAACCTGATTCATAACGACTTGACTGTAACAATTGAGATGAGACATTCTTAAGCCACTTCAAGAAAGCATCAGCATCATTACCACCAATGTCGTCTTTTGTGTATCCGAAGATACTGCTCAATAATACGTTATATAATTTCTCCACTTGATCATCTAATGGAGAAAGATGATTTTCTGTTTGCTCATTACGCGCTTCGGCCCTCGATTTAGAAAGCATCGAGGACACTTGTCCGCTTTCATTCATTTTATTTTGATTTGATTCGGAGAAGCGGACTTCGGAACGGTTCCGAGATACAAATTCATAGGCGTGGTACGACCCTTTGTATTTATAAGCCATCGTTTCATCTGCTGATTTTGGCAAAAGCCATTGGCCTTTTCGCTCGCTGTAATGTTCCAGATCAACAAGACCATAACGATGGTGTTTTTTTCCTTCAACTATTTCAATTTGATGACTGAGCGCAATTGTGTGATTATGCATTCTGAGCCGCTGCTCCAAATCCATAAAAAATTGAACTGACGGGCTGTTATCATTTCTACGCAAAGCCTCTTTTAGAATAAATTTCAGTGCTTCCAATGCATGTTCGCGGTTTTCAAGCAAGCGACTTAATTCCCTAAATTCATGGATATCGTCCGGGGTTAAAAGTGAACCATGATTTAATCTTGTTTCAATCGATTGCAAAATTAAATAGAAGGCACGTGCATGGCCGGAGAGGTGGCTTGCCCCCGAGCTAATGATCGGATAGGAGCCATAATGGGAAACTGCGTCGTGAGTTTCGTGTTCGGCAGGTTTTGCTTCTTCAGAATTTTCCGGTACTTTCGTCTCTGCCAAATCTTCCTCTGAAGGTTTAAATTTTGGCGTTTCTTTCTTAGTCCGCGCTTCGGAGCGGAGAAGTGTTTCATAATTTAGTCCTGCAAGGTTTTTTAATGCTTCTTGAGCATCTGGATGATCAAGAAACCACATCACTTGAAGAACTTTCGTCGGATTAAAAGTCATGAGTGACGTTACAAAGAGTTGGACATTTGCATCCGGGTGGTTGATTAGCATATCGCCATAATCATCTAAATAACGCTCTAAATCATTCGAATAATCATGCAGCCTCCATAATAATTCATCAGCATCGTCTTCATCAAATCTTGGAGTTTTTAGATACAAACGAACAGAAGGCAAAATACTTTCAATATTCTGAACGATTCTTTTAAATCGTGGACTATCTATAAATTTATCAGCTTCATTCCGCACTTCGGAGCGAAAGGGGGTTGGTTTTGTAGAATCCGGTTCCTTAAACGCTTTGAGCTCCGGCCAAAGAAGAAGAGGATCAAAGCTATGTTTGATTGCCAGCCGCTCAATCATCTGGCCGGCTACTACCTGATAATAAAAGTTAGATCCCTGAAAAGTTTTTTCATCATGCAGAGAAATCTTTGCATTCACCAACTCAAGGTGAAGATGGGGAATAGCGCGCGGAAAAACACTGGAACGTCCAAATTTTGCAATTTCACTTCCCTGTTTAACATTTTCCCCAATTGTTAATGCTGCATTGGGCTGAACATGTCCGTAACGGACGATTTTACGGCCCTGTAATTTCATCCAAATTTCATCATCACCAATAAAAATGATCTCTCCGTCAGACAAAGCCAGAAGTGGTGTCCCTGTTGGAATGTTGGCAACGGAACCATCTGTCTTTTGGTACTGAAAAATATCGAGACCTTTGTGAAAATGCGCAGAATCATTGTTTGCTATTTGCTGATTCCAGTTCCATCGCGATCCGTATTCACTTCCCTTCTGAAAATAAAACCTTTTAAAACCATCTAATTTTAGATCTTCAAGTGGGAAAATTGGCTTTAGCGCTGTCCATGAAGATAAATTATATACTGTCCGCACTTCGGCCCTCTTCACTTCGTTTGAGGACACTTGCGCGCCTTTATTCATATCAGTTTCTTCGGTATCAAGGATGCGAGCTTCGGAGCGGAAAACGTATTCGGGTTTAAAGCTTACGGAATTAAAAATTTCCCGGTAACTTGACAATAAAAAGTCTGCAAGATCAGATTGTAAATCGGGACGTTGCCCAGTTGAGAAAACCCGGTTCAGTTCGCGAGCAAAATCTCCCCTTCTTTTAGCTTGCTCAGAAAGACCAACCAGTTCAGCCAAAAATGCTGAGTACGTCTCGTCGCCAATGTATTTTTGTGCGTTTTTTAAACGGAAGTCCATCGCGCGCATAAACTCAAGCCAGGATTCCATTTGAGCTTGGCTGCGTAGTTTACTCATGTCTAGTCTTCTCAGGACATCTTGAGTGAAATTTGGATTGAGAAATTGCTGCATCTTTAAGACAACTATTTCTTCAAAAAGAAAACGAACTTCATGTTTTTTGAGAAATGCTTTCATTCGTTTTGCAATCATTGGATTCAGCGAAGCCATTTTTAGATATTGATGTGCATTTCTTCGATTTTGTTTTAATCCACGCGCAATAGAGCGCTCGCGCTCCCTTTCCATCCGAAGGTTGGCAGGCAAACCATTGGCAAACAAACGATGCGCGATCTCTTCATACAAAGTATTCTCATAATCATTAAAATTTAATTCCGAATCGCCAACCAAATTAATTAGAAGTGCATCTTTCTCCGGGTCATAAGCCATAATGGCACGTTGATCGGTTATGAAAATTCTGGGGAATTGCACCTCTTCCACAGGAATTCCTAATTTTTCACTGACTTTTCTTTCAACATTTGGAATGGTTTCTCTTAGAAACCAATCGAGAGTTTCGGTATTCCATCCAACTTGTTTTGCAGAATCTTCTTGAAAATAATCATAAATTTTTGAAAAAATCAAAGAATCGTCTTTTCCGATTTCAAGATACACGGGCCCTGTGTGCCTGTGTGTATCCAATAGGCCGATGAAACGAGGATTTGAATGAAAAAGCGTTTGGATTTTGCCTAGCTCTTCTTCTCTTGCCACTCTCTCACGCTTCTCATCTTCCGTTTCAGTAATTTCGAAATCGAGTAAGAAATCTTCAGCATCCCTGAATCCATCAGACGAATTATCATTCCGCGCTTCGGCCCTCGATTTAGAAAATATCGAGGACACTTGCGCGCTTTGATTCATATCAGTTTCTTTAGTGTCAAAGATACGCGCTTCGGAGCGCAAATTAAAAACGATTTTGGAACCTTCTTCAATTTTTGAATGCATCCATCCGACTTCGTGAATGAATTCAAGCTCTTTGGCGGAATAAATTAAATTTTTCTTTGAAACATCTCTGTATTTCTCTGCTAATTTTTGAAAAGCACTTAAAACATCCGGAGAAATATCTCCCAGAACCCGAAGTAACGTAACGTGAATAAAATTCTTTGGATATTTGGTGTCATCAATCTTTGAAGTTACTTGATGCCCTGCTTCTACCAAACGTTTGCGCAACTCATCTGTTTCACCGTCATCTTCAAAAACGGCAATCACAGCGCCGTCGGTCGGCGAAAATCGAATCCCAACAAGTTTCAGTCTGTAATCTTTTGTTTTCTGAAATTCTTTTGAAAGTTCGGAAAGAAGCCCGTTTCTTTCATCAACTGTCAAAATTGATTGGACAATCTGAGGATCATTTAGATCTTGGGGTCTTAGATCCTGTGCCATAAATACGGACACATGATAACTTTCAGGAGATAGGACGTAGTAAGGAACATTTTTAGGAATATAAGCAATAATTTCCTGAACAGCGTTCGAAAGAAATGTTTTTACCGAATCATCCCCCCGTGATAAAAAGGGAATATAAAGAGAGTAAACCTCGGACGCACGTGGAACCATTTTGGCATCCACAAAACGAAATGTACCGTCTGGATTCAATTCAAAGTTACTTCGTGCAACAGCCAGCTTCTCGGGATCATAAACAGAAATGCCTTTTTCCGTTTGCTTTGGCTTGAGAACCATAAAATCTTGAAACATTTTCTGATACTGATTTCTTAAATCACTCACGCCTTGCCGCGCTTCGGCCCTCCTCACTTCGTTTGAGGACGGGCGCACGTCTTCAATTAAATCACCTTTGTTTAACTCAGGGAAACGTGCTTCCGAGCGGGGATTATTTTTCGCATAATTCATAATGGCGGGAATATTGCTGAGAAGTTTTAAGGCTTCTTTATGTTTTCTCACGTCAAACTTCTGCTCAAGCTCGGAAAACGAACTGTCTACTTTGCGTAAGGCAGAAACAACGGACTCGTATCCGGAAAGAAATCCGTTTTGAATAAGCGTTTCGATGATATTCCGAGCTTCCCTGTAATTATCCGCGTGGGCAACATGCACTTTTTCTCTCGCCCGATTGACCTCATGAATAATTTCCCAATGACGCTTGGATGTTCGGATGGAAACAAGAACGTGATTGCGCCATGCGCTGGAAATAAGCCCTAAGGCCTGGCTCAAAGAATAGACCGACTTCACTGGGTCAAATTCAGAAATAGCGGTTTCTAAAAATCCGGACGCTTGTTTCTTTTGCTTCTCTCTCGTACTGCGTTTTGTCCACTGATGCGCACCGGCTAAGATTTCTTCAAGTTTGCTTCGATCGGGATTTTTATTTTCGCCGAGGTATTGGAGGGCTCGTTCAATATCGCGCGCATATCGATCAATCCGAACAAGCTCTTTAAGCTCGCCCGCGAATTGAGCGCGGTAAACACGCTCCGCTCTTTCGAGTTTGAGTGCCTGAGCGGTTGGTTTCTTTCTATTAATTTCATTTTCTTTTCCTTTTTCCGGTTGAGCCTCAATATTTATTTTTCCTTGAGGTGTGATGTTGACGTTATGGTTTCCTAAAAATTGAATTTGCAATTGATTATTAACTCTTTGTACCAAATTTGGCCCTAAAACCTTTTCGTCTTTAAGCACCCGTTCAAGATCATCTAAACTGGGCTCTTTTTTCAGATCATCTAAATCATGATCAAAATTAATAAATAATTGTTCCTCCCGCGCTTCGGCCCTCTTCACTTCGTTCGAGGACACTTGCTCGCCATTATTTATTTCAATCTTGTTAGTTGCATTGACGCGAGCTTCGGAGCGACTGTTTAGCCGATCGACGATGCGCCGCATATTGCGATACACAAGGGCGCTTGAATGACGGAAGTTTCTTTCTAAATCCGCTCTCGCCTTTCCGAGCTCGTCCCAAACCTCGGTGGAAATATTTCTACTTGAAATTAAATTCTCCAAAGCCTTTGCGGCTTCTATTTGAATATCAAAGTCGTCCGTGTTTAATTGCTCAATCAAAATAGGAACTACTTGGGGATCCTTCCTTTTAACAAGCGCTTTTAAAACTGCTTTCCGAACTGATAAATCCAGATTAGGGCTCTCCAATAACTTCTTATAAACTGGAATCACCGGACCTTCCATGTGCGTCAGCATATGCAAAATATTTAAACGAACCCGAATTGACTTTGTCCTTTGCCAAAGACGACTTAGAGCAGGTACGAGTGAATCAACTAATTGGCTTGAGGTCGCTAAACTATGTAGCGCTTGAGATTGCACTGCTGGATTATCCGAATCAAGATCCCTCAGTAATGATTCGATTCTTCTGTGATCCTTGCCCTCTTTTATGTTACCCTCCGTCTCTTCCCGATCATCTGCTGGCTCTAATTCGTTCTGAACTGCTCCCGGATACTGGTAGTTTCTTTTTGAATTATCAAGTCCGACAGGTTGGCTCACATTAGGAAATGAAATAGTTCCCTGGAACTCAATTTCTTCGTCACTAGACTCACGCTCCATCATTTCCAATTCTTCTTCGATGGCAGCATAGCGGCCATGCAAAAGATAATCTTCTACTGAAAAGAAAGGTCCGCCTTCTTCCCGAATGATCTCAACCACATTTTCAAAACGTCTGAAATAGATCTCATTGGTCATTTTAATAATATTTCTTTCTACATATTCACGGTCATGACCGCCGAATGCCCTGTTTTCTTCTTCAGAAAGCGGCGTACTTAAAATAACTTCCATGACTTCCTCAACCGCTTCTATGGAGCCCACTTCTTCATAAAGCCGGAAAAGTTTTCTAACCGTATAAATATATTCTCCCCCTCTTTGACGTTTTATCTCGGCAGAAAGTTCTCTCAATCTCCAGGCAATACTTAAACCTTCCATCCTGTCTTCAATCGATGCAGCTTTCCATAATTCTTTTGCGTCCGAATCCTCAAATCCGGAACCGCGAACCAAAGCAACCGCCTGTTTCGTCCACTGGTTCACAAAGTGTGTATTCGATTTTTGCCCTTGGACAATTGCGATTAATTCATTGGTCATCGGCACGGAAAGAGAATGTTTCTTGGCAATCGCAAGCATTTTGGTTGCTTCAATTCCAAGTTGAGGCGATTTTTTAATTGCGAACGCAACTTCCCCTTCTGTCCGCTCTCCGGAAACGATAAGTTCTTTTAAATGTTTTCTATCGACTTCTCCTACCCATTGACCGGATTTTTGGATGGCGTCTTCTATAACAGCTGGCAATTGCATGCTCTCCGGATTTACGGGATTTACGTTTGAACTATTGCGCACCTCAGAAC
>ORMF011658968.1_pt1 | contig 14904 bp, 15 predicted proteins | sample 1779871 | NCBI WGS metagenome assembly ORMF01 (sample SAMEA104232316, study PRJEB22302) | groundwater metagenome | biome: forest; feature: aquifer; material: groundwater | place: USA | collected 2011-08-07 | depth 5.4 m | reverse complement strand
TCCCGCCGCCGCCGAACGCGCTGGCGATGTCGCCACCCTTGCCCTGCTGGAGATACACCACCAGCATCATCGTGACGCAGACGAGTATGTAGAGTCCGGTGACGAGGTAGTACAGCATCTCTTTCGTCCTGTCTGAGAAAAACCGATTATACCGCCGCGTCGCGGCTTCGCGAAACGATGTCGAAAAAGGCGGTGACATCGAGGCTCGCGCCCCCCACCAGGGCTCCATCGACGTCCGGCTGACTCGCGAGCTCACCGATATTCTCCGGTTTGACGCTGCCGCCGTAGATCACGTGGCAGAGCTCGGCGGCATCGGCGCCGAACCAGTTCTGCAGCCGTTTTCGGATATGGCCGTGCGCCTCGGCCGCCTGCGCGGGCGTCGCATTGCGTCCCGTTCCGATCGCCCAGACCGGTTCGTAAGCGATCACGAGCTGCACGACCTGTGCGGAGGTGATGCCGTCGAGCCCTTCCTTGATTTGCCGATCGAGCACCGCGAACGTTTCGTTCCGCTCCCGCTGATCGAGTGTTTCGCCGATGCAGACGATCGGCGTCAGGCCGCCGGCAAACGCGGCGGCAACCTTGCGGTTCACTGACGCATCGGTCTCACCGAACAGCGTCCTCCGCTCGGAGTGACCGATGATCACGTACTCAGCGCCCGCCTCGGCGATCATCGTCGCGCTGATTTCGCCGGTGAAGGCCCCTTCGCGCTCCCAGTACAGATTCTGCGCGGCTACTCCGACGTTGCTGTTGCGCGCCGCTTCAGCGGCGGCGTGCAGCGCGGTGAACGGCGGGGCGACCACGATCTCCACGCCGATGACGTCCTTGACCATCACGCGAAACTCTTTGACATATTTCACGGTCTCCGCGACCGTCTTGTACATCTTCCAGTTTCCGGCAATGAAGGGTGTTCGCATGTAATTCACTTCTCGGGTAACACGGCCACGCCCGGCAGGGTTCGACCGCCGAGGAACTCGAGCGACGCGCCACCGCCGGTGGAGATGTGCGTGATCCGATCGCCCACGCCGGCCTTTTTCACCGCCGCGATCGAGTCTCCACCCCCGATGATCGTTGTCCCCTGCACTTCGGCGACAGCTCTTGCGACCGCGATGGTTCCCTGCGCGAAGGCATCGATCTCGAACACGCCCATCGGACCGTTCCAGACGACGGTGCTGGCGTCGTGCAACGCGTCGGCAAATGCCCTGGCTGCCTGCGGGCCGATGTCGAGTCCCATACGATCGCCTATCCTGGGATCGTCGACGCCGAGGATCTCCGTCGGCACGCCCGCCTCTGGCTTCGGCGCTACGACGTGATCCACGGGAAACAGCAGCGTGAGCCCGCGCGCCTTTGCGCGCTCGATGATGTCCCTGGCTGCGGTCTGCTTGTCCTCCTCGACGAGCGACTTTCCAACAGGTTTGCCCTGCGCTTTGAAGAACGTGTACGCCATGGCGCCGCCGACGAGGAGCCGGTCTACGCGCGGGATCAGATTCTCGATGACGTCGATCTTGTCGGACACCTTTGCGCCGCCGAGCACCGCCACGTACGGCCGCGCGGGAGTGCCGACCGCCTCACCAAGGTACCGCAGCTCGGTCTCCATCAGGAGCCCGGCGCCCGCTTCCGGCAGCAGCCGCACGATCGCGTGCACGGACGCGTGCGCGCGATGCGCCGCGCCAAACGCGTCGTTGACGTACACGTCAGCAAGCGACGCCAGCTTCCTCGCAAAATCCTCGTCGTCTTTCTCTTCCTCGGGATGAAACCGCAGGTTCTCGAGGAGCACCACGCCCCCATCTGTTGCGCGCGCGACCGCCTGCTCGGCAGCCGCCCCGACGCAATCCTCGGCAAGTGATACGTCGCGCCCGAGCAGTTCGCCGGTGCGCTTTGCCACGGGACGAAGGCTCATCTCGGGGTTCGCCTTGCCTTTCGGGCGCCCGAGATGAGATGCGAGAACGACTACCGATGCGCCGGCATCGAGCGCGTATCGGATAGTCGGCAGCGATGCTTCAATGCGGGTGTCATCCCCGATCGTGCCGTTCTTGAGCGGGACGTTGAAATCGACGCGCAGGAACACGCGCCGGCCTTTGAGGTTGAGATCGCGGATCGATTTCTTGGCCACGTTGATTGGGGGTCGGGAGTCATTACGAAAATCGAAATGGCTCAGGAAGTCAATTATGTTCCCGGTAGCGTTTCGATTTTCGTAATGACTCCCGACCCCGTTACAACCCGCTTCTAACGAGCTTCAGCACCAGGTCGACGCAGCGGTTCGAATAGCCCCACTCGTTGTCGTACCACGAGAGGACCTTCACGAAGTCGCCGTCAATCACGGCCGTATACGCGCTGTCCACGATCGACGAGTTCGGATTGCCACGGAAATCGATCGACACGAGCTCGTCGTCCGACATCGCCAGGATGCCCTTCATCTTCCCATTCGCCGCCTCGCGGAGCGCGGCATTGACTTCTTCGCCGGTCGTTTTCTTCTCGACGATCGCGTTGAGATCGACGATCGACACGTTGGGCGTCGGCACGCGCATCGCGATCCCGTCAAAGCGGCCCTTCAGCTCGGGCATCACTTCGCCGACGGCGCTGGCCGCCCCGGTGGTCGTCGGAATGATCGAAAGCGCCGCTGCGCGCGCGCGCCGCAGATCCTTGTGGGGCAGATCGAGAAGATTCTGATCGTTGGTATACGAGTGCACCGTCGTCATCCACGCCTTCTTGATCGTGAACCGCTCGTGAAGCACCTTGGCGAGCGGCGCGAGACAGTTGGTGGTGCACGACGCATTGGAAATGATCTGGTGCTGTGCAGGGTTGTACTTGTCATCGTTGACGCCAAGCACGATCGTGATGTCGGGACCTTTCGCGGGCGCGGTGATGATCACCTTCTTTGCGCCGGCGGCCAGGTGCTTGGCGGCGCCGTCGCGGTTGGTGAAGATACCTGTGGATTCGAGCACGATGTCGACGCCCAAGTCCTTCCACGGCAGTTGCGCAGGATCCTTCACGGACAGCACCTTGAACTCGTCTCCCGCCACAGTAATGCCGTCGGCGGTCGCGCGCACCTCCGCGTGGAGATTGCCGAGTACCGAGTCGTACTTGAGGAGGTGGGCCAGCGTGGCGGCGTTGGTCAGGTCGTTGACCGCGACGAAATCGATCTCCTCGTTCCCCATCGCGGCTCGCATGATGTTGCGCCCGATCCGCCCGAACCCATTGATCCCCACTTTGATCGCCATGCGACGTCTCCCTGCCGCGCGCCATCCGTGGCACGCCCAAAACAATCGATTCTATCGACGCGCATTGAACGCGGTCAATTGCCGCGATATACTTCGTCCACCTTAAGGGCTGCGTTTCCCGCAACTTACCGTGTATCTCCTCTACAGCATCGTCACGCTCGTGGTGTTCGTGGCGGCGTCACCGTACTTTCTGTACCAGGCGCTGCGTCACAACAAGTACGTCGGCAGCATCGGGCAGCGGCTCGGGTATCTCCCGGTGTCGTTCAATCTCGATGGCGACGAGTCGATCTGGGTACATGCCGTGTCCGTAGGCGAAGTGCTCAGCGCGCGTCCTCTGATCTCCGAGCTGCGTGCACGTTATCCGAAGCTGCGCGTGTTCCTGTCAACGACCACGTTGAGCGGGCAGCAGCTGGCGCGCCGCAGCGTGTCCGACGTCGACGCGGTCTTCTACTTTCCATTCGACTGGACCTTCACCGCGCGCCGCACGCTGAACGTCGTCAAGCCGCGGCTGTTCGTGATGATCGAGACCGAGATCTGGCCCAACCTGCTTCGTGAATGCCGGCGGCGCCACATCAAGACGGCGATGGTGAACGGACGCATCTCCTACCGTTCGTACCCGCGCTACCGGCTGATCCGTCCGTTCATGAAGCGTGTGCTCGCGGACATCGACCGCTTCTGCGTGCAGGGCGACGAAACCGCCCGCCGCCTGGTCGAACTTGGCGCCGATCCGGCGCGGGTGACGGTCACCGGCAGCCTGAAGTTCGATTCCGTCGACGCATCGCCGACGCCGGGGCGCGGCCGCGATCGGGTCCTGCGCTTCTTCCGCATCTCGCCGAATCGCCCGGTCATCATCGCCGGCAGCACGCTCAAAGGCGAGGAGGAGCCGGTGATCCGCGCGTTCAACCGCGTGAGGACCACCGGTGCCAACGCATTGCTGATCATCGCCGCGCGCCATCCCGAGCGCTTCGACGAGGTCGAGCGCATCTGTCGCCACGAAGGGCTCTCGACGGTCAGGCGCAGCGAGCTGCCGATCGATGCCGAGCCGCGTGCCGACGCCGTCGTGCTCGACTCGATCGGTGAGCTGGCGCAGCTCTATCAGGTTGCGACGGCCGTGTTCATCGGAGGAAGTCTCGTGCCCGCCGGCGGTCACAACATCCTCGAGCCTGCGTTGTACGGCAAGCCGATTGTCTTCGGGCCGCACATGCAGAACTTCGGCGAGATCGCCGAGACGTTCGTGGCCAACGGCGCGGCGATCCAGGTGCGATCGGAGGGCGAGTTCGAAGACACCTTGGTCAGCCTCATCGGCGATCCGGTGCGGCGGGCGCGTGTTGGCGCGGCCGCGCGTGCGCTCGTGGAATCCAACCGCGGGGCGGGGGACCGTACGCTGGCCGTGATCGGAGATCTTCTGCCCTCGGCCGAACGCGGTGTCGTCCGTCCGTTCCGCGTAGTCCATTGACGGGCGAGCATCGCCATGGATCGCGCACAGGACTGCTCAGCGGCGTCTACGGCCGCGTGACCCAGGCGCGCCGCGCCTGGTATTCCCGTCGCTCCGATCGTCGTCGCCGCCTGCACCACCCGGTTATCAGCGTCGGCAATCTCGTTTCAGGCGGCAGTGGCAAGACGCCGGCCGTCGCGGCGATCGCCCGGATGTTGCGTGAACGTGGCGAGCGGCCGGCCATTCTCACGCGCGGGTACGGCCGTCGCGAGCATGTGGAGGGCGTTCTGGTGGTGAGTGACGGTGAGCGCGTGCTCGAGCCAGTCACGCGCTCTGGCGACGAACCGCAGCTGCTTGCACGCACGCTGGGCGGGATTCCGGTGCTCGTGTCACCCGATCGCTATCTCGCCGGATCGCTGGCCGAGCGACAGTTCGGCGCCACCGTCAGCCTGCTGGACGACGGTTTTCAGCATGTGCAGCTGGAGAGGGATATCGATCTGCTGCTCGTGTCGCCGGAGGATCTGCAGGATCGCGTGCTCCCATCGGGGCGTCTCCGCGAGCCGCTCGGCGCAGCCCGATTCGCGGACGCACTCCTCGTGACAGGCGGCGACGAGGATGTCACGCAGGTCGCGTGTGAGCTTGGACACGAGAGGGCGTTCCGCGTCGCGCCGCGGTACGCGGACCCGAGAGGTCCGCGCGCGGTGTCACCCTACGCGGACCTACAAGGTCCGCGCCGCGTGGTTGCCTTTGCCGGGATCGCGCGCCCGGAGCGTTTTTTTCTGGCACTGCGGACACTCGGCTGGGACGTCACGCGCGAGCTGTCATTTCGCGATCACTACTGGTTTACGGCACGGGACGTGGAGACGATCGAGCGCGCGGCCCGTGAGTCGGGCGCGTCGGCGATCATCACAACCGAGAAGGACGCGGTACGTCTTCCAGCGGAAACTCACGACATTCCAATCCTTGTCCTGCCCATGACCGTCGAGATCGAGCCGGCAGGCGTCTTCGAATCGTGGCTGCTCGAGCGGCTTGCGCGTGCACGCGCCTGTCCGCCGACTCGTCCCGCCGAAGCGCTGGAAGCGCCAAGGCGGAAGCTGCGGAGCAGCGAAGGCGGATGATTCGCGCAATCGAGTTGGCCGCGGTCCGCGTCGTTGCAGCCCTCATGTCGCTGCTGCCGATGCGCACCGTTCGGCGGTGCGGCGCGATACTCGGCCGCGTGGCTTATTCGGTGGACGGCGCGCATCGACGGATTGCCCTCGAGAACCTCGCGTCAGCGTTTCCGGCGCGACCCGAAACCGAACGGCGCGCGCTTGCACGCGCGATGTTCGGCCACTTCGGGAGCCTGCTGCTCGAGTTGTTGAAGTTCGGCACCTACACGCCGGATCAGATGCGCGCCGCGGTTGATCTGGAAGGGGAAGAGCGCGCGAGGCAGGCGTACCAGCAGGGCCGCGGCGTGCTGTACTTCACAGGCCACTTTGGTTACTGGGAGATCCACGCGATCGCTCAGCCGCTCAACATGCATCCCATCGCAGTGCTTGCGCGGCCGCTCGACAACGCCGGCCTGAACGAGATGCTGGAGCGGATCCGGACGCGCACCGGCAACTCGGTCATCTACCGGCAGGGCGCAGTACGGAAGGTGCTGCGCGAGCTCGCGGCGAATCACGCTGTGGCACTCCTGATCGATCAGCACCTGCACACGCCGGACGCGGTGTATGTCGACTTCTTCAGACGTCCAGCCGCCACCACGTCGGCGTTGGCGGCGCTGGCGCTGCGCACCGGTGCGCCGGTGGTTCCGGTGTTCGCGCTGCCGCTGCCGCACGGCCGATATCGACTCGTGTACGAGCGTCCCGTCGATCCGCCCACCGCCGACACGCCGGACGCGGTGCGAGAGTTCACCCAGCGCTGCACGGATGTCCTTGAAATGTACGTCCGCCGACATCCGGAACTGTGGTTGTGGATGCATCGGCGGTGGCGTGATCAGGACGTGACGGCGGCTGACGACCTGCTCATGCGGGACGAGCCGGACGCTGAGGCCGATGTCTGATTCACCTGTGGTCGTCGTGGCGCCGAACTGGCTCGGCGATGCGGTCATGGCGCTTCCGGCGATCGCAGACGTCAGGCGCCACTTCGCGCCCGCACCATTGATCGTCGCCGCCCGCCGCAGCGTCGCCGATCTGTTTCGCATGGTCCCCGGCGTCGACAGCGTGCTCGTAGTGGAGTGGAACGGGGCGTGGTGGCGCCGGCGCGCGCTGAACGAGGATGCGATCCGCCTGCGCGAGACCGGAGCGGCAACCGCGATTCTCCTCCCGAATTCATTCTCCAGCGCGCTGCTTTCCACGCGCGCGGGCGTTGCTGCCGTCTGGGGCTACGCATCCGATCTGCGAACGCGCCTGCTGTCGCGCGCGGTGCCACGGCCGAAGACCCCGCTGCATCAAGGGGACTACTACCAGCACCTCGTACGGGAGCTCGGAATCGAGACGGGACCGCTGGAGCCCGTCTTGTCGATCCCGGCGGCTGCGCTGATTGATGCGCGAGCGTTGCTTGCCGGCCATGGATGGGACTCCGTCAGCCCGCTGATCGTACTGGCACCGGGCGCAGCGTACGGAAAGGCGAAGCAGTGGATTCCCTCGCACGTGGTGCGCCTGGTGACGGATCTCAGCCGCGATCGTCACGTCACGTGCGCGCTGGTAGGCAGCCGCGGAGACGCGGCAACAACCGCCGCGATCCGTGCCGTCGTGCCACGCGACTGTCGATCGCGGGTCCTGGATCTGGCAGGAACGACGACCCTCCCCGTGCTCGCCGCGATTCTGAGCCTGTCTCGCACCTGTGTCGCGAACGATTCCGGCGCAATGCATCTTGCCGCCGCCGCGGGCGTGCCTGTCGTCGCGATTTTCGGATCGACCAACGAGCGCGCAACGCGTCCGCTGGCGCGCGGCGGCGTGCGGGCGGAGGTGCTGACCCATCCCGTCTGGTGCCGCCCCTGTATGCTTCGTGAATGCCCCATCGATCATCGCTGCATGACCGGCATTGAGCCCGGGCAGGTCCTGGCTGCCATCGATCGTGTCTGAGATGCGTCCAGCGGTATTTCTGGATCGCGACGGTACCATCATCGAAGAGCGCGGCTACCTCGATCGCATCGAACTGCTCGAACTGTATCCATTTACATGCGACGCCATCCGGCTGCTCAACCGCGCCGGCTTTGCGACGGTGGTCGTCACGAACCAGGGCGGCATCGGACGTGGCATCATCGACGAGCCGTTTCTGCGCCATGTCCACGCGACGATCGATGCGCGTCTGGAGGCCGGTCACGCGCGGATCGACCGCTACTACTTCTGCCCGCATCATCCCGATGCGGTCATCCCGGAACTGCGTCAGACGTGCGGGTGTCGCAAGCCGGCGCCAGGCATGATCGAGCAGGCGTGCCGCGATCTGTCGATCGATCCACGCCGTTCGGTGATGATTGGCGACCGGCGGCTCGATGTCCTCTCCGGCAACAGCGCCGGGACCCGATCGGTCCTCGTCCGCACCGGGCACGGTGGGCACGAAGAAGCGATGCCGCCCGGGGCGGCAAGGCCCGATGCTATTCTCAACAATTTGATGGAGGCGGTTGGTTGGATTCTGCAGACGTTCTCGCGCTGATCGACGCGCTTCCAGGCCGCCGGGTGGCGGTGGTCGGTGATGTTGTGGCCGATGAGTTCGTGTACGGGCGCGTCGCGCGCGTCTCGCGCGAGGCCCCCGTGCTGATCCTCGAGTACGACTCGACACAAGTGGTGCCTGGCGGCGCAGGAAATGCGGCGAACAACGTCGCCGCGATAGGCGGCTCCGCGCTCCTGGCCTCCGTCGTGGGCCGCGACGAGCCTGGGCGGAGACTGATCCAGGCGCTTCACCCGCGCGTGAATCCGCGGACGCTTGTTCGTCCCGCCCGCCGTACGACGACCATCAAGACACGCATCCTTGCGGGGGGCATTCATTCCGCAAAACAGCAGGTTGTCCGTATCGATCGCGTGTCGAGCGGCGCGCTCGACAAGACGACGCGCGAGGCCTTTTTCCGCGCCGCCGTATTGGCGGCGATTCGCTCGGATGCGGTGCTCGTGTCGGACTACGGCGGCGGCCTGGTGTCTCCCGCGCTTGTCTCGAGGCTTCGCGCCGAGCTGAAGCGGGCCGGTCATCCGGTGCCGATCCTCGTCGACTCCCGATACGGGCTCCTCACCTACAGCGGCTTGACCGCCTGCACCCCCAACGAATCCGAGGTGGAACAGGCGCTTGGCGTCAGAATCAATGACGACGCGCGGGTGCTCGAACGCGCGGGGCGCGACATCCTCGAGCAGACCAGGATGCAGGCGGTGCTCATCACCCGGGGCAGCCGTGGCATGGCGCTCTTTGTGCCGCACGAGCCGACCGTCCATATTCCGATTTTCGGATCCGACGAGATTGCGGATGTGACGGGCGCGGGGGATACCGTCATGGCGACGATGACGCTGGCGCTTGCCGCGGGCGCCACTTTCGAAATTGCGGCGCGGCTGGCGAACTACGCGGGCGGTCTCGTCGTCATGAAACGCGGCACCGCGACCGTGAGCGCCTCGGAGTTGCGCGACGCGGTACGGCGCGACAGCGCGCGCGGAGCGCGACGCCGTGGGTAGTGTCGTCTCACGAGACGAGCTTGTCCGTCGCGCCGGGGGCGAGCGTGCTGCCGGCCGAACCATCGCCTTCGCGAACGGCTGCTTCGATCTGCTTCACGTCGGCCACATCCGTTATCTCGAGTCGGCGTCACGCGAAGCGGACGTACTGGTCGTCGCCGTGAATGACGACGACTCGGTGAGGCACCTGAAGGGACCCGGACGGCCGATTCTCCCGGCGACGGACCGCGCGGAGCTCGTGGCGGCGCTTCGGTGCGTCGATTACGTCGTGATTTTTCCAGAGCCCACCGTGGGCCCGCTGTTGACCGCCCTCCGTCCGGACGTCCATTGCAAGGGCACCGATTACACCGTCGAATCCGTGCCGGAGCGCGACATAGTCGAGGCGTATGGCGGCCGCACGGCCATCGTCGGCGACCCGAAGGATCATTCGACGCGCGATCTCCTGTCGCGTATCGCCCGTTCGTCCACGTGAACAAATTTTTGATCGTCCGCCTCGGGTCGCTTGGAGATGTCATCCATGGCATTCCTGTGGCGGCCGCGTTGAAGCACGAGTTTCCAAGCGGGAGGGTGGACTGGATGGTCGATCCGCGCTATGTCGAACTGCTCGACCTCGTCACGTGCGTCGACCGGCGCATCGCGGTCGATCCGCGCGCGATCAAACGGGGCGACGGGCGCGAGCGGTTCCGCGAGACGATGCGCGAGCTTCGCGAGATGGATTACGACGCGGTCATCGACCTGCAGGGACTCTTGAAGTCGGCGATGCTCGCGCGGAGTGTCGGCGGCCGCAGAACGATCGGATTTCCACGAAAACATCTACGCGAACAACTGGCACGGGCCTTCTACACCGATACGCCAGACCCGGGAGATGCGACCCACGTCATCTACAAGAACCTCGCACTGCTCGCGCCGCTGAAGATCGAGGATCGCCGTATCCGATTTCCGCTGAGAATTTCGCAGACCGCGACGATCGAGCAGGTCGCGGGCCGCTTCCAGCCGAACGGGTACGTGCTGATCAATCCGGGCGCGGCCTGGCCGAACAAGCAGTGGCCTCCGGACAGATTCGGGGCGGTTGCCGCCGCGATCGCCCGCGACTTCGGGTCCAGATCGCTGGTGCTGTGGGGTCCCGGCGAACAGGAACTTGCGCATCGCGTCGTCGAGGCGTCGATGGGTGCCGCGGAAATGTCCCCGCCAACAACGATCATCGACCTGATTGGGATCTCTCGGGACGCCCGGCTGATGATCTCCGGAGACACCGGCCCGCTCCACATTGCCGGCGCCGTCAACACCCCGATCGTCGCGTTGTTCGGCCCGACGCGTCCGGATCGCAACGGGCCCTGGGGACTGTACGACGTGGCGATTTCGCGTGTGCAGCAGTGCTCCTGCATCTACCGACGGCACTGCAAGAAACCCGAGCGGTGTATCGATGACATCAGCATCGCGGAAGTGATGAGCGCCGTCCACACGCGGATGGGCGTGCGTGGCTGACGGCGAGCGGCGCCTGGGCGCGGACGCGCGTGCCAGCCATTCTTCACACACTCGCGCGCATGCGGGTCTGCCTCGCCGAAGCGCTCGTATGAAGGTTGCTTACATCCTCGCGCGAAGGCGGGTCGCCCTGGGATTCGCGGCCGCGCTTGCGACGATTGTCCTTGCACATCCCACGTGGGGCACGTGGCGCGCGGGGCTTCTCGTGGCGGTGGCGGGTGAAGCCGTGCGCATCTGGGCGGCCGGGCACCTGGAGAAGAGCCGCGAAGTCACGCGGTCTGGGCCGTATCGCTGGACGCGTCATCCGTTGTACGTGGGATCCACGATCATGGCGCTCGGGATCGTCATCGCAGCACGCAGCGCCAGCGTCGGGGCGCTTGCGGCGCTCTACATGGTCGCGACACTGACCGCCGCGATTCGGACCGAGGAGGCGTTTCTGCGCGGCGCGTTCGGTGATGACTACGATCGGTACCGCGACTCACGCGCCGAGCCGATGCCACGCTCATTCAGCTTCGGCCGCGCGATTCGCAACCGGGAGTATCGGGCGGCGGCTGGTTTGCTCGCGGGCTTCGCGCTTCTTGCGCTGAAGGTTGTGGGCTCCCTATAATTACGTGTTTGGGTTAACCTCGCTGAAGCCGCAAGGTGGAGGTGGGTTGGCCAGTGGGTTCACCCGCCGAAGCCCACCTCAGCCCGATTGATCCAAATCCGGGCTACGGGGGCGGCGAAGGCAGCTTGCCCGCCGAAGCGCAGAGTGCGAAGGCGGGGGCGGTTAGCTCAGTGGTAGAGCACCGGCTTTACACGCCGGCTGTCACAGGTTCGAATCCTGTACCGCCCACTCGAACGGAAGTGCGAAGGTCGAAGTTCGAGGTCTGAAGTAAGTTCGAACTTACTTCGAACTTTGAACTTCAAACTTCGAACTTGATTAATCGGGGTCGTAGTTCAGTTGGTTAGAACGCCGGCCTGTCACGCCGGAGGCCGCGGGTTCGAGTCCCGTCGACCCCGCCAATTTCGCTCCGCTCAATTGGCGTGATCCCCGACACTCAGGCGGTCAGCGGCTCACGCCGCTGACTGGCACGAGTCCCGTCGTGCGCTGATCCGGTTTGGTGGACACGTTCCGAAGGGCGGATACGATGTCCAGAATGGGATCAAGCAAAGCAGGAAGACGCGCGCGCCGACAGTTCACGGCGGAGTTCAAGACCGGCGCTCCCCCGCGCGCTTGTGCCGCTCAGGGGGAAGGTGTACTGTCAGGGTTCACGCTTTCCTGAGACCGCCACCACCTCGCTGGGCGTTCGCCAGCCTTGGCCCCTGCCCTCATCAAGGCTCGTTTCCCAAGAAATCAGGCTGCCATGATCACATCCTCCCTTCGCTCCGCACCACTTGCCGCACTGCTGCAGCGAGTCCGCGACCAATACCGAGAAACGCCGGGGCTCAAATTAACCAAGCCGCAGGCCATGCGGTTATTTGGGGTGGCACCCTCGGTGTGCGCCGCGATGCTCAGGGCACTCGTGATGGAGAACTTTCTGTCCCGCGCCGGAGATGGCCTGTTCGTGCGATCGGCCACACATTAAAGAACGAGCCCACAGCGACGCGTTTCACACACCTCGGAGATCGAGTCCGCTTTACCTGTTTGTACCTTGACCGCCTGTTCAGCGGTGCGTCGAACTCCTACGGGTTCGCGGACTGAAGGCGATCATCCGACCGCGTGCGAAGGGTGCGTGGCCGAAGGGGTATAGAGTGGGTGAACTGATGGCCACTCAGTCCGGAAGAATCCTGCTCGGCGCCTTGGATCGGATGGTCTACAGCTCTGCCAATTACTGGGTGGTGATGCTCAGCGATCTGGCCGCGGCGCTGGTATTTCTGGCCCTCGGGCTCGATCGATTCTCCGGTCCCTGGGTGGTGGCCGGCGGCGTCGTCATCGTGGGGTTCATGTCCTATGGATTGCTCGAGTACCTTGTACATCGGTGGGTCCTGCACGGCCCACCCTCTATGGCGAGGCGCGGTCACACGCAACACCACGCAGAGCCCAGAGCGCTCATCAGCACGCCACTCTTCGTCATCATGACCGGGGCACTGGCAATCTGGGGGCTGTTCGGGCTCGTGCTTCCGGCCGGGCTCGCCGCCCTTCTGGTCTTCGGGCTGTATGCCGGATACAACTATTTCGCCCTCCTGCACCACCGGCAACACCATCGCGGCACAGACCTCGCGTTCGGCGCCTACTGGCGACGACTCGAGCGACTCCATCACCTCCATCACCATCGACAGGTCGTGAACTTCGGCATCAGCACCACGATGTGGGACCGCTTGTTCGGCACGTTCCAGCCGACGAATGAGCCAGCGACTGAACTACTTCTTCTGAAGCACGATTAGATCGTATTGGATGAAGCTGACCTGCAAGCCGAGCGCGACGAGCTGAGAATAGAATGCCATCTTCATCCACTCGCGGCGTTCGGCAGCGCTCAGGCGCGAGAAGGGTGCGGTCTTGAGGATCTGCCAGACGGCCATCTGGGCGCCGGGCCGGGTTTGTTCATTGATGCCGCGCACGGATCGCGTGCGGAAATGCCTCTCCCACTCCGTACGATTCGACGATTGGGTGCCGACCCGTCTCAGGTCCTCAGCGCGTCGCGTCAGGCACGCGGCACGATCGGCGAAGGCGATGTCGGCCAGGACCACTAGGCCGCCCGGCTTCAGGACCTGCGCCGCGCGCTCGTAGAAGCGCGGCCGGTCGAAATAGAACGCGCACTCGATCGCCAGGACTCGGTCCACTGAAGATCCCTCGACACCGGAAAGACGCTCGGCCTCTCCCAGGCGGAACGAAAGCTTGTGTGTCAAGTTTTCGCGTATCGCCCGCTCGTTGGCGTAGCGAACCTGTCGTTCGGAGATATTGAAGCCAATCAGGCGCTCGAACTCGCACGTATTCGACAGGAGGAAGTCCTGTTCCCCGCTCCCGAAGCCGACGTCGATGAGGACGTCGGCTTTGCCGATCTCGGCCGCCTGAAACACCTCGAGGCAAAGCCGCTGCTGGCGCGCTTCGTAGGTCTCCGTGCCAGAGACCGTGTACCCGTAGTTCAAGAACTTGCGGTCCTTCTGGAGCAATTCCAGGGAGGTCTGGAACAGGTCGTACTGTCGCGCGACGGTCCGCGTGAGAGAGGAGGAGACGTCAGTCATGGGAGATTCGCCACGGGTCGGCACTCCTCGGCACACTGCCGCGAACGGCCGCCGACCCAACACGACCACATACAGGGGACGATATGCGTGATCGTTTATCTCGGCTTCGTCGCAGCCGACAGTTTGTCAGGATGTCTTGTTCTGTGAGCCGCCACCCGTCGTCGCTCCAGCACCTCTAACACCGTCTGCACGGCCTCATTCTCCTTGTGTCGGAGGTCACGCTGTGTGCCGGGCGTGACATACCAGGCTTTCAACGCCTTGTGCATGTCGTTCTCTTGGGTCTGAATGTCTGAGGTGCGTTTCTTGATGACAGCCATCCGTCGACGTTATCCCTTCTTCGCTGTGCGCCCGCGCCGTCCAGCGTGAGACAGGTGCTCTACACATTTACGGCTGACCTTCTCAGTACCTGCCGCCGCCCGGCGTCGCCGCGTTCTTGGGCTCTTCCGGAATCTGCGTGATGACCGCTTCGGTCGTGAGCAGGAGCGACGCGATCGACGCCGCGTGCTGCAGTGCGGAGCGAACCACCTTGGTCGGATCGATCACGCCCGCCTGCACGAGGTTCTCGTACTGCTCGGTCTGCGCGTTGAAGCCCTCGTCGTCCTTCATGTCTTTCACCTTCTGCACGACGATCGAGCCCTCGTGGCCGGCGTTGGTCGCGATCCAGCGCATGGGCTCCTCGATCGCGCGGGTGATGATGTTGACGCCGATTTGCTCCTCGCCTTCGAGCTTCAACTGGCGGAGCACCTTGGACGCCCGCAGCAGTGCCACACCGCCTCCCGGCACAATACCCTCTTCGACGGCCGCCTTCGTCGCGTGCATCGCATCCTCGACGCGCGCTTTCTTTTCGTGCATCTCGGTCTCGGTCGCCGCCCCGACCTTGGTGCTCCCCCCCCCCCGCCCCAACTTGGGGAGCCGCTCCTGCAGCTTCTCGCGGTCGTAGTCCGACGTCGTGTCCTCGACCTGCGCG
>ORMF012184131.1_pt1 | contig 14905 bp, 18 predicted proteins | sample 1779871 | NCBI WGS metagenome assembly ORMF01 (sample SAMEA104232316, study PRJEB22302) | groundwater metagenome | biome: forest; feature: aquifer; material: groundwater | place: USA | collected 2011-08-07 | depth 5.4 m | reverse complement strand
TGGATCGGGCCGGTCTTTGCTCATCGGATGTAGGTTCCTGGGAGAGCTTCCTCCCGACCCCTCTAACTTGGCGACCTGGCGCGGCCGGTGCAATGGGCTGGATGTCCCCCGGTGGGTTGGGCATCGGCCATCAATCGATCGGCTCTATCGTCGGCATCATCGCCATCCCCAGCGGTACCGCCGCGATGACGAGCGCGGCGATCCCTGCCGCCGGCAGGCCGTTCCATTCGATCAGGGGGCCGGTGATGAGCGCCATCACCACGCTCATGCCGCCGGCGAAGCTGTCATTGACGCCAATGGCGCGGCCACGCTCCGTCGTCTCGGCATGATCGGCGATGAGCGCCGTCGCAGAGACATTGGCTGCTGCCCATCCGAGCCCGGTGAGAAAGGTCCCGAGCGTGATCGACCAAAAGAAATCGGTGAAGGTGACAAGACCTGCGCCGACAAGCGCGGTCGCGACGCCCGGCAACATCACCTTGCCATAGCCGATGCGGTCGGCGAGCTTCCCAAGCGGGATCGTGAAGGCGAACATTCCCGCCGAGTGGAACATGTGCGAGAACGCGATCGCCCCGATGCCATGCCCGTGATGGGCGAGCACCAGCGAGGTCAGCACCATGACGATCGACATGTTGCCCTGGGTTGCGCAATTCGCGACGATGGCGAGACGCGTCGGCGCATGGCGCAATAGTGTACTGGCGCGGAAGGCCGAGCGGTAGGCTTCCGGCGGCTGCAGTGGCGGCGTGTAATCGGGGTAATAGCGCCGAAGATTCTGGCCGATCTCCTTCGGGTCGGGATGGATGAAGGCGACTATAACCATGCCCGCGACGATCAGCAGCGGCTGGATGAGCCAGGGCAGACTGAGCGGATCCATCCCGACGCGACGCGCGAAGATCTCGGAGCCGTGGACGATCAGCGGACTGATCACCAGGCCAACCAGCGACCCCATGGCGATATAGCCCAGTGCCCGCGCGCGCATATGCGGTAGAAACATGTCGGTCGCCGCGACGCGAAGCTGTTGCGCCGCGCTCATGCCCATGGCGAAAATCAGCATGCCGACAACAAAGACAATGAGGCTTTGGAAGGTTAGCGAGATGCCGAGAACGAGCGAGCCTACGAGCGCCAACGCGAGACCCAAGAAAATCCCGGGTTTGCGGCCAAAGGTGTCGGTGATCTTGCCGATGGGATAGGCAACGAGAAATCGGCTGAACCCGATGAGGCTGACCGAGAGGCCGGCGAGACTAGCGGAACCCGTGAGGCCGACAACCATGAGCGGCCCAAGCCCATAGGCGAACTGCATTCCCGCGCCGGTGAAGGACTGCGACAGCGCGAACAGTGCGGTGTTGCGCTTGATGAGCGACGGAATCCGGACGATGGCGGACCGCGTGACGGGTTCGGCAATAAGAACGGTCATAAATCTATCTCAGGGCATGTGGTCGGCGGTTTATAGGGTGCCGTCTATCAGCAATCCCAACATTCGTCGCCATGAAATCATCGCGCGAGCGCGCGATGCGAAAATCCACTCCTGGGTTGCACCATGTGATTCACTCGGCCGTATCTTCCGCCGTCACCTGAGGGTGCAAATCAAGAACCGCTCGGCATCAGATCGCCTAAGGCGCGAGCCATAAGCACGCAATTCGCAGCGTATGTCCGTTACAGACCTAAAGGCGGACGCAGGGGGAAGTCGAAGCGTCTTCCGACGATCGAGGCGGACGTGCCTCGCGCCGGTTAATCGGCGAGCACGTCGTGTAGTTCGAGCGGCTGATCGGCGGTAGAGCGCCATTCGGCGCGCGCCGCCGCCCGCTTCCGGCCGCGCTCGTCCAGCGGCAGCTTCAGCGCGGCCAGCAATTGCATGACCTCCTCGCGGGCGGTCACATGCGACATGTTGGGACGGGTGCCGAGCGTCGTTTCGTCGAGACTATCGAGGGCGGTGAGGCCGCGCGGGAAGAATTCGCGGTAGATCACGCGTTCGGCGAATCCGTCGGCGAAGCGGAAGCCCAGCCGTAGCGCCAGCTCGTTCAAGCCCTCGCCGACCAGGCGGCGGTTGCGCGAACCCAGCATGGACAGGCGGTTGCGCACCACGATCCAATCGGGCAGCGCGCCGTCGATCAGCCGCCGGTGACGGCGGGCCTCGCACACCATCTCCGCATATTGGCTTTCCCCGGTCACCGCGAAGGTTGTCGCATCGACGGTGCCGAGCACATCGAAATCCAGGAAACTGTCGTTGAGCGGGGTGAGCAGCGTATCGGCCATCGAATGCGCAAGCCGCATCAGATAATTGTCGGTCCCCGGCGTATCGACCACCACGAAATCGTGGGATTTCTCGACGGCGGTGACCGCCTCGGCAAAACCGGAGAACTCGACCGCCTCGTTCTCGTCAAGCTTGATGCTGGTCCCGCGCGCGACGCAATAATGCGTCGGAATTTCCAGCTTGATGCCGGCGAGCTTGGCCCAGGCGCGGCGGTTTTCGATATAGTGGGTGAAGCTTTTCTGCCGGGAGTCGAGATCGATCGTGGCGACGCGCTGGCCGGCCTTCATCAGCGCCACGGCGACATGCATGGCGGTCGTCGACTTCCCCGAACCGCCCTTCTCGTTTCCGAGCACGATAACGTGGGCTGACGCCGCTCGCTCCATACCGGCCTGGATACCCATGATGTGCCCTTTGAGACGCCGGATTCTTTAGGCGCAACGGCGGCTTGGTCAAGGTTTACAGCAAATTCTATGTGTTCATGATTAACTGGGGGCGTGTTCGGCCGGCGGCGGTTTGCTAGGGTCGACCCTGCCGCGATAATCCTCATAAGGAAGGTTCATGACACCTCGACCACGCATCGCGCGGACAATTCAGGCGTTGCGCCGCTCGATTACGGCATATCGGGCGGCCGGCGAGCGTGTCGCGCTGGTTCCCACCATGGGGGCCCTGCATGCCGGTCACCTGACCTTGGTGCGCCGCGCGCGGCGCGGCGGGGCGCGCGTGGTGGTCTCGATCTTCGTCAATCCCACCCAATTCGCCCCGCACGAGGATCTGGCAAGTTATCCGCGCAATTTCGACAGCGATCTCGCCGCGCTCGGTCATGAACGGGTCAACCTGGTTTGGGCGCCGTCGGTCGAGACGATGTATCCGCAAGGATTTGCCACCCGCATCGTGCCGCAGGGACCGGCGACGGCGGGGCTGGAAGACGCCTTCCGCCCGCATTTCTTTGCCGGCGTCGCCACCGTGGTCGGCAAGCTGCTGATCCAGTGTCTGCCCGACATGGCCGTGTTCGGCGAAAAGGATTTTCAGCAGCTTCGGGTCGTCACCCAACTCGCCAAGGATCTCGATATGCCGGTGAAGATCGTCGGCGTTCCCATCGTGCGGGAGAAAGACGGTCTCGCGCTGTCATCGCGCAACGTCTACCTCTCGGCGACAGAGCGCGCGATCGCCCCGACGCTGCATCGGGTGCTGGTCGACTGCGCGGGCAAGATCGCCAAAGGGCGGCCCATCGGCGGTGTGATGGCGGAGGGCCGCGCGGCGATCGCAGGCGCGGGCTTTGCGCTCGACTATCTTGAGGCCCGCCACGCGCAGACGCTCGCGCCGATAGCCGCGGCCGAGGATGGACCGCTGCGGCTGCTCGTCGCCGCCAGGCTGGGGAAGACGCGCCTGATCGACAACGTCGCCGTGGAACTATAGCAGCCCGAGTTCCCGCAATTGCCGCCGCAATTCCTCCGGCATGGCCGCGGCGCCGGGTGCCGCGCGGTCGAGATCGCGCGGCGCGCGCTCGGCCGCGAAATAGGGCCAGCCCTGGAATGCCCGCATCGGCCGGGGTTCAACCAGCACCACGGTTGGATCGAGCACCAGCCGGCAACGCCCGATCCCCTCGCGATCGGTAAAAGGACGCACGGCGAGCAGGGTTTGGCGGCACATGATTTGGCCGCGGATGACCCAATAGAGCGAACCGCCATCGACAAGCTCGGCCGATCGCTTCGGCACCATGCGCGTGGTGTGGATATGCTCCGGCGCGAGACGGCGTTTCTTTCTGTCCTTCAGCTTCTCGCGGATCCAGTCCTTGAGGTCCTGAACGGAGTCGCACCCGACACACAGCTTGACGAGATGCAGGGCCATCAGACCGTGTCATTCACGGCGAGCGCGGAGGATTGGCAGCGCTGGCGGTCGGCAGCGGCACGATCAGTATTGGCGCCGCATTGGTCGCGGGACGGCTGACCGGTGGCGCCGAGGCTGCGGTTTTCGGCGCTGGGCTGGCCTTGGGTTCGGCCGGCACGGCGGCGGCCGTCCCCGGCTCCGGAGTCATGATGCTGACCGGCGGGATCGATGCGGCGCTCGGAAAGTCGATGGACTTGGGCACGGCCGCGACGGCAGGCGCCGTAGCCGGCACTGCGGACAGCGCGGGCGCAGCCTTTTGCTCCGGCCACATCGCCGCATAACGGGCGACGTAATTCTCGTAAGTGCGCGCTTTTAAATTGGCCGTCACCATGCTGGCGTCGCGCAGCAGGGAAAGGCCATCGCATTGCTCGGGCGTGCAGGCGTCCCGCATCGCCAACACATGGGCGACAAGACCGAAACGGTCGGCCTCGAGTGCCCGGCGCAGGCCGGCGAGCGCGGTTTCGTAGCTGGGTTCGGCGCGGCTAGCATAGCTGAGGCCGTCGGCCAGCAGCAAAAGCCGGGCGCTCACGTAAGAATTCGCCGCGGCCACAGCCTCCGGTGTCGCGAACAAGGCTTTCTCGCAGGAATTTTCCACGGCCTCGCCGGCATTCGCGTCCAGGCAGGCGAGCGCCGACCCCGGCATGATCGCACGCGCGGTGAGTTCGCCGGCGCGCGCATCGAGCGCATGGCGCTCGGCGGCGCGCTCCTGCGTCGCCGAGCGATCTATCAGATTCCCCGCCAGCCATGCCGCGATCACGACCACGGCCAAGCGCGAGAGCGCCGCAATCGATCCGCCGGTGGCTGAACGCTGCAAGGCCATGACACCGGCAATCACAAACAGGACCGCGAAAGCCCCAGCCGCCCACACTGACAGGGGCACCGTCGCGGTTATAGCACCAAGATCCAGCATCCGGTCTCCGTATGGAATCTAGAGCCCGATCCGATTCCACCGGAATGGAATCGTGTTCGAGCGTTATTGTTCAATCTTGGCGCCGGAGACCTTCACCACCTCCGCCCATTTCACGATGTCGGCGCGCAAATATTTGTCAAACTCGGCGGGGCTCATCGGCATCGGCACGGCGCCCTGCTTCGCCCAAGTTTCTTTGATGTCTGGCCGGTTCATGACCTTGGTGATCTCGGCGTTGAGCTTATCGACAATCGGCTGGGGCGTCCCCTTCGGCGCCATGACGCCGAGCCAGATGGTGGCCTCGTAGCCGGGCACCCCCGCTTCGTCGACGGTCGGCACCTCTGGTGTGACCGGCGAGCGCTTTTTGCCGGTGGTGCCCAATGCGATCAGCTGGCCGGAGCGAACGCCCTCCGCCATGACCGTGATCGCATCGAACATCATCTGCACGTGTCCGCCCATGACGCTGGTGCGCATATCGCCCGAGCTCTTGTGCGGTATATGGACGATATTGGTCCCGCTCATGGCTTTAAACAGCTCGCCCGCCATGTGATACGGCGTACCGGGGCCGGATGAGGCATAATTAAGTTGGCCAGGCTTGGATTTGGCGAGCGCGATGAACTCCTTCAGGTTCTTCACCCCGACCGATGGGTGAGCGACCATGAGGAGATCGGAGTAGTTGATGGGCGAGATCGGAACGAAGTCACGCATCAGCTCATAGGGCTTGGTTGCGAACAGCGATTCATTCGTAGTCTGAGTATTCGACATCACCAGCAGCGTGTAGCCGTCGGGGGCCGACTTGGCGACCGCGTCGGTTCCGACGATCGCTCCAGCGCCGGGCCGGTTCTCGACAATTAACGACTGCTTCAATGACTCGGAGAGATATTGCGCGAGCGCGCGGGCAAACACGTCCGCAGGCCCGCCGGCGCCGAAGGGCACGATCAGGTGAACGGACTTGGTGGGATAATCCTGCGCCCGCGCCACGGACGACGGCAGCGTCACCGAGAAAATAGCAGCGGCTAGCGCGACAAAATTCCGTAAGACTTGCATTATTATTCCCTCCCCGAATGAACGAAAGCGCAATCCACGAACGCTCGATAGGGCTGTCTTATTCCCGGGAAGTGTATTGAACACGTCGGCGGGCGGATCCGGCAAGCCCTGCGATGACCTGGCGGTCCCCGATCGCGATCAGACGCCGCCGGCCGACCGGAACCCCGGTGCGAGGTCGCCAGCGGCGGCAAAAACCCCTTTTGCATCGGTTGAGGTCATCGCCACCGTCGTGCGCAGGTCCGTTATCCCGCCACCGGCAGCGGCGGCGAGCAGGACCGCGGCCACCTGCGTCTCGCTCGGGGCTTCCGCAATCGACAGAAAATCATATTCGCCGAACGTCACATAATAACTGATGAGGCGGCCCCCGGCCTTGGCGAACAGCCGCGACACCGCATCGGCCCGATCCTCGGGCTTGACGATCATGCCCTTGATGGCTTCACGGGTATAACGGCCTTGGGTGATATAGATCGGCATGGCTCATTCTCCCTGCGGCCCGCACGCATTCGCTGTGCAGGCGATGGACCAGAATGGCTCAGCGATCGCGGTCGAGCTGACTTTCCTTGGCCACGCGCTCGAAGGCTTCGCCGGCGCTCTTGATCCGATACTGGTAGTCGTCGCCTTCGGAGGGAAGCAGCTTCACAATCCGATAACTGCCGCTGGCGCCCGGGCGACCCATGGTGCCGGAGGTGAAATACACCGTCTGGCCGACATTGAATTTGTGCGTTTTCAATGTGATCTCACGCGCCGGAGCCGGCACGGGCGACTTTTCCGTTACGAGCTTTTTCTTCGCTGAATTTTTGTTCATGGAGGCACTATAGCAGCTAATTTCGCGCCCTGCTTCGAAAAATGCAGCGGCCGCAAAGTCGCGCTCGGGTGTCTGGAAAATCTTTTAAAGACAATTGGTTATCCTGGTAGAAGCGCTATCCTGCCGTGGCGCCGGAGCCCCGAAGGCAGCCGTAACATGCCGCGCTGGCCGCAGCCTTACCGCAGGTTGCATCGCTTGCCTCCCGCCATGCGCGCCTATGACGCGTGGCCCGAAGCATCCAATCTCCAACTCAGGCGTTGAGGTTACGAACTTCATCCCTACGGACTAGGGAGAGTTGCCATGGAACGCTTGGTTTTTACCTGCCCGCGTACGGGGCGACAGGTCGACGTAGGAATTGAAAGCGAATTGCAGACATTGCTGCGCATTCGCGCCAATACCCTGCGTGCGCGCTGCCCCGCTTGCGGGGAGCGGCATGAATGGCTCGTCGGCGAGGCCCAATTGTCGAAAGCGGCGTAATTCGCCGGGCATGCTCCGGCCGGCTTGCGGAACTTTGACCGCTTGCCTTGCGTTTCCTCAGTCGGGTGTTTTACGGAGAAGAAATAATGCGCGTCTTATTGGGAATGGTTCTCGGCGCTTTTTTTACCGTCAGCGCGGCCTATCTTTATGACTACGGTACGGTGGGATCCGCCGCAATCAGCGTCGAGCGGCCGGTTTCCAACGCCGATCGGCCGTTGGTGAATTGGAGCGTCCTCAACCGCGGTTGGCGACAGTTCGATACCCGCCTGCGCCAAGGATGGCACAAGCTCGCCGCCAACTGAGAGTTACGCGGAACGCGATGGTTGCGCAGCACGCGGTTGTTGAGCGTCGTCACGATGGCGCAAGGCGTTGGCGATCTCGCGCCTCGTCAAGCGCGTGCCATCGTCGCCCTCGATCAACAGCGCCGCGCGGCCGGTATCGCTGATGTGGCCGGCCCAGCTGAACGCTTCATCCAGGCTGGCGCATTCCTTGAACAGGAGATGCTCCTTCTCCAACGGAGAAATTTTGTCCTTGCCGCTAGGCCCACTGTAAACCTTGAACATGTGAGGTCCCTCCGACTGATAGATCAACCTAAGGCGGTAGAGCCCCCGGTTTTAACACCGGAGGCTCTTCCTTGCCCATCCATTTCGATTTCTCGATCTGTTCAGGCTTAAAGAAAACGCCCCAGGCCGCGATTTTGTTCCCCATCTTGGCGCGCAACGAAAAGCCCGCCGGGCTTGCGCCGGGCGGGCTTTTGCGACGCCTGTCTAATCCAACGACAGGTTACTCGATGATCTCGATGACTTTCCGCGTCTGCGGCTCGACGATCACGCGCCGGTCATTGACCACCGCGTAAACATATTCCTTGTGATTCGGAATCGGCCGCAGTTCGACAGTGGCCGGCAACGGCTCGCCCACCACCACTCGCTCGGTCACGCGCACGGATGGAACCCTTTCCCTGGTCACATAAGTGCGTACTTCCGCCGGCGGCTCGGCCGCCGAACCGACCGCCGCACCTACGGTACCGCCAATAACGGCACCGACCGGGCCTCCGACAACCGCGCCGGCCGCCGCGCCGCCAACCGCGCCGGTGGCGGTGGAAGCTTGGGCCAGACAAAGTGTCGGCGACAGAACCGCAATGGCTATTGCTGTGGCTAGCATGTGATTGCGCATAAGAATTCTCCTCTCTTTGCCGCATCGGGAGCAAAACGCTTCCTCTCCCAAAACGTTCCTCCTCGCATATCAACAATTCCACCCGGTCGGTTCCGCCGATTGGGAGTGTGGGTTTGCGCTTTTCTTCTGCACGATTTGGCGTGGAAAAATTCCAATGCGAAAAAATTATTCGCGCGGAGATGCACATTCGCGCCCGATGAATGAACGGCCATTAATCCGACCGACACATGACACAAAAACATCAAATGCGAGGAACCACCGCACCGAGAGGGAGTTGTCGTCGCGACCGATTATGATCGGTGTCACGAGGGGTGACATTAGGAGCTTTCAAATGAAGCATACATTCTTGATCACTACCGCGACGGCGGCACTTTTGGCCGGCACCGGCTTAGCGTCGGCGCAAGGCAGCTATGGACAGGCGCCGGCCGCCAGCGAACAAAAGGCTGCGCCGGAACTCGACAAGTCCAAGAGTGAAATAAACAAGTCCAAGGGCAACGAGCAAAAAAGCAACATGGGCGCGCAGAACAAGGCAGATCAGAAGCCCGCTGTGAACGCACAAGCGCCCGACAAGGCTGCCGGCTCCAATGCTGCCGGCTCCAAGTCGGAGACCAGCGGACAGGCCGCCCCTGCAAAAAGCGAGGACCTGAAGGCTCAGGACACCCAGAAGCCGGACAGCAAGGCTCAGGGCATGCAGAAGCAGGACAGCGCCGCGCCGCAGAATGCGCAGTCCAAGTCCGGCTCCGACAGCAAGGGCACCGCAGTCCAGGGCGAAGCGAAATCCGGAACTGCGAGCTCAGGTGCTGCCTCGGCGAACGTCACTCTGAACGCGGAGCAGAAGACCAAGATTCGCGAAACCGTCATCAAAGCGCCCAACGCCCCGCGCGTTGCCAGCGTGAACTTCTCGCTTTCGATCGGCACCGCGGTTCCCAAGACCGTGCGTTTTGCGCCGCTGCCCGTGACCCTGATCGAAATCCACCCGGCGTGGCGCGGCTATGAGTATTTCCTGGTCGGCGATGAGATCGTCGTGGTCGACCCGCGAACGATGCAGATTGTGGCCATCCTCCAGGTGTAAGCGTCAACAACACGGCAAGGAAAAGGGCGGCCGCATCGGCCGCCCTTTTTTATCGAGCGCGCGGCGCGTCCCGCAAGATCAGGCCCGGATTTCCTGGCGCTGGAACACGACATAGCCGAGGACGAACAGCAGGATCGTGCTGGCGATGAGGCCCACGATCTGCGGCCAGGCAATCATCACGCTCTCGCCCAACGGCAGCGGCGCGCCCATGACCGCCCCCTGGAGCTGGCTGAGATAGATCGGACCGAGCGTGCGCGTCGAAGGATTCAGCAGCGCCAGCACGACTTCGCCAAATAGCGTGCTGGGGGAGAGCCGCGCCAGCATCTGGGCGCCGAGGATGACGGTTGCGGGATCGTCCGCCGGCAGTATCGCCTCGGCGAGAGCCGGCGCCAGAGCCGGCCAGATCACGGTGAGGAACAGCCAGAGGCCGAGCGTGATCAGTGCCGCACTCGCCGCCGAGCGGAACAGGATCGAGAACAACATCGCCAGCGCCAGCCACACCGCCGCATAGGCAATCGTCACCAGGAAAAAAACGAGGCTGCGCGCCATTTCTTCCAGGCCCGGCGGCAGCCCGAGCAGGATCAAGCCGAGACCGATGACCAAAAGCCACAGCGCCATCAGGCTGATCGACAGCGTCGCCAGCCCGGCGAGGAATTTTCCGAACAGCAGCGCGTCGCGGTAGATCGGCTGCGCCAGGATGCGAGACAGCGTGCGCCGATTATGCTCGCCGTTCACCGCGTCGAAGCCGAGCCCGATCGCCATCAACGGCACCAGGAAGCCGAGGAAGGACACGAAGGACGGCAGCGGATCCCGCGAGGTGGTGAACAATCGCAGGAACAGGAAGGGGTCTTCCGCCGTGGAGTCCTTGATCTGCTGGATCGCGCCGTAGAGCGCGGCCAGCGCGGTGAGCACCACCAGTCCTTCCAGCACCCGCATCCGCGCACTGGAAAGATGATCGGACAATTCCTTCAGGATAACGACCCCGAGGCCGTGCCAGGGCGAACCTTCACGCCGCATCGCGAGCCTCCCCCGTTGTCGACACCGCATCCTGGAAATAGCGCGCATAGATGGCTTCCAGGCTCGGTTCCTCCACCGACAGGCGCGTGAGCCGCCCGCCCGCGCCGACCACCGCGGCGGCGGCCTCCGGCCGCACGTCGCGCTCGGCCAGCAGCCGCAGCCGGCCGGGACCTGTTTCCTCCACGGCCTGCACGCCGGGGATGGCGGCGAGGCATTGCGTGAGCCCCTCCCCTTGCGCCTCGACTTCGACGGCGAAACCGCCGCCGAGCACCTGGCGCCCAAGCTCCGCGACGGTGCCGAGCAGCACCACGCGCCCGGCCACAAACAGCGCGACGCGATCGCAGACGCTCTGCACCCGGTCGAGCAGATGCGAGGATAGCAGCACGCTCACGCCCTCGCGCTTGAGCGCGCGGATCATGTCGAGAAGCTCCGCGGTCGCCTGCGGGTCGAGGCCCGACGTCGGCTCGTCGAGGATGGCGATGCGCGCCTCTTTCATCACGATCTCGGCCAGGCCCAGGCGCTGGCGCATGCCGCGGGAGAAGGTGGCGACGCGCTTGTCGGCGACATCCTTGAGCCCCATCCGCGCCAGCGAGCTGGCAATGCGCTGTTCGCGATCGGCGGGCTCGATCCCCATGAGCCGCGCGGTATAGCGCAGGTTGTCGGCGGCGGTGAGGTTGTCATAGAAGCCCACCGCATCCGGCAGATACCCGACCCCGCGCTTGACCGCGAGCGGCTCATGCACCGGGTCGTGACCAAGCACACGCGCCTGCCCGCCCGAAATCTCGCTCAAGCCGAGCAGCATGAGGATCGTGGTGGTCTTGCCGGCGCCGTTGGGACCGAGCAAGCCGAAAATCTCGCCGGCGGCGACGGTGAAAGACACGCCATCGACGGCCGTCGCCGTCCCATAGCGCTTGGTGAGGCCCTGGGTCTCGATAACGATGTCACTCATCGCCGGCCGAACCTTGCCACCGCCCCGACCATGATGAGAAGCGCGATGCCGATGATGCCGACGCCGACGATACCCCACATCGTCGAGGTCGTCACCGTGATGCGGAAATTGGACGAGGCGGATTCCCCGCGCGAGGAGGCGCGCAGCACCGTGACATAATCGCCCGCGATCGCCTTCTCCGTCGGCGTGATCAGCGCCTGCACTTCCGTGGTTGCCCCCGGCGCGATGCGCTCCACCGTCTTCGGCTCGAAGCTCACCTTCCAGCCGCTCGGCCCCGACCCCGTGAGTTCCACGCCTTCCGCCGATGCGGTGCCGGAATTGCTCACGACGATCGGAATCGCGGATTCGACGCCGGCCGAGGCGCGGCCGCTGACCAGCCCTTCGCGGCCGCTGAGGTCGAGCTTCGGCTGGCCGCTGATGTCGAGGGCGACCTCGGCCGTGGCCGAGGCATCCTCGGCGGCCACCCGCACGGTGACCGGATAACGGCCGGCGCCGATCGTGCTCGGCGGACGCACCTTCAGTTTCACGTCCTTCGACTGACCGGGATCGATCGGGATCGCGGTGAGTTCCTGGGTGCCATAGACCTCGGTGAAGGAGGTATCGAAATTCTGCGGCGCCTGGGCGGCCAGGCTGACCAAGAGCCGTTTGCCGCTGTCGTTCTTGACGCCGAGCTGGTACTCGAAACTCGACCGCGACGAGCCGCGCAACTCGGGGAGTTGGGGCAGGATGGAGAGTTTGGCCGGCAAATCCTTGGCCAGCGTCACGGCGATCGGCAGGCTGGCGTGGACATCCGCACCCTCGGCATTGATCGTGAGCGTCTGCGTCCCCATGGGCGCCGTCTTCGGCACGTCGACGCGCAGCTCCAGGGCGACGTTGGAATTGGTCGCGGGCATCGCCGCGGCGACGGGCTGGCCGCCGCCGATCAAAGTGGTAGTCCATCCGGATGGAACGCCGGAAACCGTCAGCGCCAGCCGGTCGGGCGCCATGGCATAGTTCTGCAGGCGCAGGTTCAGGGTCTCCGTGGTCCCCGGGCGCACGGTGACGGCGGGGTAGTCGGTCAGCAGATAAATGCCCTTGACGTCGTGCGGCGGCTCCTGCGCGCGCGCTGCCATCAAACCGAGCACAAGGAAGGATAGAACGACCCATAGACCCCGCATCGAGACATCTCCTCAAAAGCTATGAAACGCCAAGAAATCGCTACGCTTAGTGCCGAAGAAAGCGGCACCCCCGAGCGCGGGTAATTTTTCTCCCGATCGTGACAAAATCATGCACAGCCGGAGAAATTTTTCGCATCTCGGCAATTCATCGTAAGACGTAGCCTGCCGGAAGGCCACAGCCGAGTCCTATCGAGACCTGCCAATGTCGCGGAGATTGCAAATCAGCGCCGGATTGCTCGCCTTTCGCCGCCATAGCGGCCTTGAGCTGCTCCTCGCGCATCCTGGCGGACCGTTCTGGGCGAAGAAGGACGACGGCGCCTGGACGATTCCCAAGGGTGTGGCCGATGCCGACCTCGACCCATTGTCGGCGGCGCGGCGGGAATTCACCGAGGAAACCGGCTTCGTCGCCACCGGCGCCGTCATCCCGCTGCAATCGGTCAAGCAAAGAAGCGGGAAAACCGTCCTGGCTTGGGCGTTTGAGGCGGATTTCGATCTGGCCGGTTTCAGCAGCAATGCCTTCGAGATGGAGTGGCCGCCTCGGTCCGGCCGGACGAAGAGTTTCCCCGAGATCGATCGACTGGCCTGGTTCGACTACGATCTCGCGTTGCAAAAGATCATCGCCTACCAGAAGCCGTTTCTCGTTGAATTGCAGCAGAAGCTCGCGCCATAAGCGCAGCCGCTTCCAGCTTCCCCCTGGAACCAATCGGTGCATCGGACGTTTTCCCTACTCCCAGTTAGCAGGAGAAACGAAAATGGATAAGGATCGGATCAAGGGCTCGGCCCAACAGGCCAAAGGCGTCATCAAGGAAATAGCTGGAAAGTTGACCGGCGACGCTAAACTTGAAGGCGAAGGCAAGGCCGACAAGGCCACGGGCAGGTTGCAAAACGCCATCGGCGGCTTCAAGGACACGCTTCGCGGCAAGTAGGCCGTCAGGCACTTGGCGTATGGAAAAGCCCGGCTACGCTACGGCCGGGTTTTTCTTTGAAACAAAAGAGGACTTGGCTGACGCAAGCCGCCCGCGCAAGCGAGGGCGTTAGGCTGCGGCAAAGCGGGCGGGAGCAGCGGCGGCGTTTGGACCCGGAGCAGAGGCTGGCTCCTCCGCACCCGTCTTTTCCGGCACCGCGGAAGCCACGGGGTCGATCGCATCGACGAGCTGCAAAAAGGACGAGCCCGGCAGCGGCGGAGCGAAGACGAAGCCTTGCGCCGCGCGAATGCCGCGGTCGCGCAGGTAGACGACTTGCTCGAAATTCTCCACGCCTTCGGCGATGATATCCATCCGCATATTGTGGGCGAGATCGATCAGGGTTTCGATGATGGTGGTGGAACTGCGCTCGATGCCGATGGCGTCGATGAACATCTTGTCGATCTTGATGATATCGACCCCGAGCTTGAGGATATAGGATAGCCCGCTGTGCCCGGTTCCCACGTCGTCGATCGCCATCCGAACCCCCAGCCCTTGCAGCGTGGCGATCAACCGGCGGGTCTCGGTCAAATTCTCGATCGGCTGGCGTTCCGTCAGTTCGAGCACGAGCTGCGACAGACGCACCGTGCCGCGCACGAAAATCTCGCGCACGTCGCGCACGATGGTTTCGTCCTCGAAATGCCGCGCCGCCAGATTGAACGAGACCTTGAGGTGCGGCCGCGCCGCAAAAGCGGGGCCGATCTCCTTGCAGACCCGTCGCATCAGGGCGCGCGTCATGTCCAGAATGATGCCGCTGGATTCCGCGAGCGGAATGAAGACCGCAGGCGAGACGATGGTGCCGTCGGGCTTGCGCCAACGGATCAGGACCTCGGCGCCCCGCAGCTTGCCTGACACCAGATCGACCACCGGCTGGTAATAGGGCACGAATTCCCCGGCTTTCAGGGCTCGTTCAAGCTCGGCAATGGGATTCTCGCGCTGTCGTTTCGGCAGCAGCACGGAAAATGCCAGGATGGCGGCGGCCAACAATCCGGAGATCGTTACCCCAAGCGTCTGTAGACCGGTTGCGTTGGCATTCATGCTCCCGCGCGAAAGTGACGTAAACACCTTAAGTCCGTAGCGATCAGAGGAAAAACTGGCGGTGAGACGGTCACCTCCGGAAGCTTGCGCATCGGCGGTGGGGCCGGCTCCGCCGATCAACGTACCGTCCTGCAGGGTCGTGTGGGCGGGGCCGCTCGCTACGGCC
>ORMF010629192.1_pt1 | contig 14907 bp, 13 predicted proteins | sample 1779871 | NCBI WGS metagenome assembly ORMF01 (sample SAMEA104232316, study PRJEB22302) | groundwater metagenome | biome: forest; feature: aquifer; material: groundwater | place: USA | collected 2011-08-07 | depth 5.4 m | reverse complement strand
TGATAAGGGAAAGAGAGACTTATAAGACTCTGGTTGATGGTGAAAAGATACCGGGATTTCTGAAGTGACGCAATAGCAATTTTTAAAAATTTTTTTGTTCTAATCAGGAGGGAATTATCTTTTCGCTCATTCTCGCTCGTCCGCCCGAGGCCTGCTGAGGTGATGGTGAAAGGCAGGAAACATTTTCTGATAAGGGAAAGAGAGACTTATAAGACTCTGGTTGATGGTGAAAAGATACCGGGATTCCTGAAGTAGGCAGCATATTAATCGGACAGAATTTTTAAAGGGGAGGAATTGTCTTTGAGCGGTTTTATTTTGCCGATTTCTCTAAAATTCAATCTAAAAATAAAGAGGCAAAATTCCTCGGAGGCCGATAGCCCGAGAATGAGTGAAAAGATTAGTCCTTCCCTTTAAAAGGGGTAATTGCCGAAAATCCTTGACTTTTCTATGGTTTAGCAATAAAATTTTGAGAAATGTATAAATATATAGAAGGAGTAAATTATGGCGCGTAAGCTGCTTCTTGCCGACGATAGCATTACAATACAGAAAGTCGTAGAGCTTGTCCTTGCTGAGGAGGGCTTTGAGATAAAGGCTGTTAATAACGGCGAGGAGGCACTTGCTGCTGCTGCGACATTTAAACCCGATATAGTCCTTGCCGACATTGAGATGCCGAAGATGAACGGTTATCAGTTATGCGAAAAACTGAAAATGAATCCCTCAACCAAAGATATTCCCGTTATACTTCTGTCCGGTGCCTTTGAGCCGCTTGATGAAGAACTTGCAAGACAGGTAAAGGCAGACAGTTTTGTTATAAAACCATTTGAGTCCCAGGAGTTAATCAGTAAAATAAACGCTTCTCTTATACCTCAGGCAGCAACTGCAGAAGAAGCGGCAGAAGAAGCCGTGGCAGTAGAAGCTGAAGAAGAAGCCGTTGTTGCAGAGGCTGTCAGCGGCGAGGAGGACCTCTGGTCAATGGAGGCAATGGAAGAAGCTCCAGCAGAGGCAGCTGCTCTGGAAGAGGTGCTGGCAGAAGCTGTGCCGGAAGATGTTGTCTTTTCTGATGCATTTGCAACCGCAGAACCTGAAGAAATAAATGTTGCTGAGGCATTAGAGGTTGCTGAAGAGGCAGATCTAAGCGCAGAGGCAGTTTTTGCAGAAGCAGTTGAAGCCACTCCGGTGGAAGCAGCATATGCAGCAAAGATGGCAGCGCCTGTCTATGAGGAAAAAATTGTTTCGGCCCCTGCAGATTTACGAAGGCAAAGGGAAATGCCCGAGATAGAGCTTCCATCAAAACAGGAACTATCATCCATGTTTAAAAAGGCAGTGGATGAAAGGGTTGCGTCATTCCTGTCAACAATGGATATTAAAAGTGCGCTGCTTTCGTCAATTACACCCGCATTAAAGGATTCTATTGAAAAAGTTTTATGGGAGGTTGCCCCTGAACTTACTGAAAAGCTTCTCAGAGAGATACTTCAGAGTTCGCTTGCATCATTAAGCAAGGAAATTGAAAAGGTTATATGGGAGACTGTTCCTGAGGTTGCAGAAAGGTTGATTGCAAAGGAAATAGAGAAGATTAATTCAGAGTTATAGATACAGGTATCAGTCGTTATGGATTTGGATGTTAGCGAAAGACTCCAAAGACCAGGCCCTGATCCCCAACCCCAATCCCCGGACTAATTTATGGCAGAATTAAATAAAAGTTACACTCCAGAAGGCATAGAAGAAAAGTGGTATGAGATATGGGTTAGCAGAGGATATTTCAAGCCGGAGATAAATCCATCAGGAAAGCCGTATTCGATTGTTATCCCGCCGCCGAATGTAACAGGCTCATTGCACATGGGGCATGCCCTTAATGTGACATTGCAGGATGTTCTGGCCCGGTGGAAGAGAATGTGCGGTTTTAAGGTGCTCTGGGTTCCAGGCACTGACCACGCCGGCATTGCGACCCAGAACGTGGTTGAGCGCCAGCTCGCATCAGAGAAAATTACCAGGCAGCAGCTCGGAAGAGATGCATTCATTGAAAGGGTATGGAAATGGAAAGCTGAATACGGCGGAAGGATAATACATCAGCTCAAAAGCATGGGCGCTTCATGTGACTGGTCTAGAGAAAGGTTTACACTTGATGAGGGCCTTTCAAAGGCTGTAAAAGAAGTTTTTGTCAGGCTTTACGAAGAGGGGCTTATATACCAGGACAACAGACTGATAAACTGGTGTCCCCGCTGCCATACAGCCTTATCAGACCTTGAGGTTGAGCACGAAGAACTTGACGGCTCATTGACTCATATCAGATATCCATTCTCAGACGGAAGCGGACACCTCACCGTTGCCACAACAAGGCCTGAGACCATGCTCGGCGATACAGCAGTTGCCGTAAACCCGGCAGACGAAAGGGATAAGGATTTAATAGGAAAAACCATCTCTCTCCCTTTGACAGACAGAAATATCCCTGTTGTTTCTGACACAGCTGTTGACATGGCCTTTGGCACAGGCGCGGTCAAGGTGACCCCTGCCCATGATTTTAATGACGAGGCCATTGCAAAAAGACAGAGCCCTTCGCTCCCTTTTCTGATTGTCATAGATGATAATGCAAAGATGACCCCTGAGGCCGGGCCGGAATATTCAGGGCTTGACAGGTATGAGTGCAGAAAGCGTGTTTTAATCGAACTCAGAGAGCTGAATCTCATAGAAAAAGAAGAAAAACACAGACATGCAGTAGGGCACTGTTACAGGTGCAAGACGATGATTGAGCCGTTGCCGACACTTCAGTGGTATGTGAATGTGCAGTCTCTGGCAAAAGATGCAATGAATGTTGTGAGGGAGAAGAAGATCAGGATATCTCCCGAGTCATGGGAAAATGCATATTTCGGGTGGATGGAAAATATAAAGGACTGGTGCATCTCACGCCAGATATGGTGGGGGCACAGGATTCCTGCATGGTACTGTCAGGAAATGCAAAATGAGAAATGCAAAATGCAAAAGGGGATTATCGTATCCCGTGAAACACCAAAGGAATGCCCTTTCTGCGGCTCTCAGAAGCTCGTACAGGACGAGGATGTGCTTGACACATGGTTTTCATCTGCTCTCTGGCCTTTTTCAACCCTTGGCTGGCCTGAAGGCACACCCGAGCTGAAGGCATTCTATCCAACGAGTGTCCTTGTTACTGCATTTGACATACTTTTCTTCTGGGTTGCAAGGATGATAATGATGGGGCTTAAGTTTATGGGTGATGTGCCTTTCCGTGATGTATATATACACGCAATTATCAGGGACGCATCCGGCCAGAAGATGTCCAAATCAAAGGGCAATGTAGTTGACCCGCTGGTCCTGATTGAAAAATACGGCACAGATGCATTCAGATTTACGCTGTGCGCATTTGCTGCACAGGGCAGGGACATAAAATTCTCAGAGGAAAGAGTTGAAGGATACAGGCATTTTGTAAACAAGCTCTGGAACGCGACAAGATTCATAATGATGAACATAAATGAAACTAACGGCACTCAGCTCTCTCGCCTCGGCGAGTCGCCCGGGGAGACAGCTCTCAGCAATAAACCAGAGAATCTGGATCTTGCAAGCAGGTGGATATTGAGCAGGCTGAGCGCAACTGTTGATGGAGTGAATACAGCGCTTGATGATTACAGATTTAATGACGCAGCAAACAGTATCTATCAGTTTGTATGGCATGAGTTCTGTGACTGGTATATTGAATTGTCGAAATCCCAAATCCAAAATCCAAAGTCCAGAGATGGTGTTTTATGGTGCCTGCTTCATACGCTTGAGACATCCCTCAGGCTCCTGCACCCGTTTATGCCTTATGTGACAGAGGAGATATGGCAGAATATACCTAAGATTAGGGTAGAGGGCAGAGAGCAGAGAGCAGAGGGCAAAGAAAGCATAGTCATCTCGGATTATCCGAAATCTCTGCCGGGGGACCAGAAGGCAGAGGCAGATATGTCTTATGTAATAGAGGCTGTAACCGGCATACGGACTATAAAGGGCGAACTCAATATCCCGCTGTCTGCTGAAGTGAAGGTATCAATAAAGACCTTTTCTGATGAGGCGGCAGATATCCTGAAAGACAATTTGTATTACATAAGAAGGCTCTCAAGGGCAGCAGAAATAGAGATAGGCCCCGATATAACAAAGCCAATGGATTCTGCAGCATGCGTAAGGGCTTCTATGGAGATATATATACCGCTTAAAGGACTTTTGAATATTGATACAGAAATTGACAGGCATAGCAAAGAGATGAAAAAGGTTGATGAGGCAATGGCTTTTCTTGACAGTAAACTTCTGAGCGAAGATTTTTTACAGAGGGCGCCTGAGGCTGTTGTAAAAAAGGAGAAGGCCAGGTACGGGGAGCTTGCAGCAAAAAAGGAAAGGATAAAAGAGAATATTAAGAAATTGAAAGAGATGGCAGGATAATTATGAAAATACCGCACAGCGTCAGGGAAATAATCCGCATGGCCCTTGAGGAAGACATAGGCAACGGAGACATTACAACCTCGTTTCTTATACCGGAAGACCAGGAATCAAGGGCATTGATAATGGCAAAGGGAAATTTTGTTGTTGCCGGGCTCCCGTTTGTGAAGGAAGTCTTTGCCATGATTTCTGCAGGAGCGAGATTTACTGTTTTTATCAATGACGGTTTAAAGGTGACAAAAGGGGATATGATTGCCGAGGTATATGGAAAGACAAGGGCGCTGCTTGCAGGAGAAAGGGTCGGCCTTAATATACTTCAGCGCCTTTCCGGCATTGCAACGCTTACAAATATGTTTGCGGAAAAGGTGAGTGGCCTGAATGCAAGGATTGTAGATACAAGGAAGACTACCCCGGGCCTCAGGTTCATGGAAAAATATGCTGTGAGGACAGGCGGGGGCAGCAATCACAGGTTCGGCCTTTTCGACGGCATACTGATAAAAGATAACCACATAGAGGCTGTCGGCAGCATAACAGAGGCCCTGCGCCTGGCCAAAGAAGGGCATCATCTTGCAAAGGTCGAGGTTGAGGTAGAAAACCTCAATGACCTCAAAGAGGCAGTGGAAGGCGGCGCTGATATTGTGATGCTTGATAACATGTCTGTTGAGAACATGAAAGAGGCCGTAAAGATTGCACGCGGCATACAAAGAAATATAATCCTTGAGGCTTCAGGGAATGTAACCCTGAACAATGTCAGGGATATCGCTGAAACAGGCGTGGATCTGATATCAATAGGCGCGCTTACCCATTCAGCAACAGCAGCGGATATAAGCATGAAAATAGTGAGGTAATGTTTCGGGCGCTTGAGAAGGGCGAAGCCTCAGGGTATCAGCCTGAAGCGCTCTTTTCCAGGCTCATCATGCCTTCCCTGGCCCTTTGATGGGCCGGAGATAATTTCAGCACTGCCTCAAATGTACTTTTTGCCCTTCCCTGGAATCCAAGCCTTAGATAGATATGTCCTGCCTCTGCCATATAATCGGCATTAGCGGGCTCGATCTTCAATGCCCTCTGGACTGCCTTCTCAGCCTCTTTTAATCTGCCGAGTTTGTTGAGGGCCAACCCATAATAGTAATGATATTTCGCAACAGAGTGATGAAGATATGCTGCCTGGCCGAAAAGCTCCAATGCCTGTGTCAAGTTATGAGCTGTAAATTTGTTCATGCCTTCCCTAAACTTTTCCTTTGCAAGTTCCTCATTTGAGACTGTCCGTACAGATTTATGGGATAACTGTTTATCGTACTGCCTTCTTTTTTCAGGGGCAGACAGTGTTGTATACGCCTGCGTCACAAAAGAAAATATTGCGTTAAGTTTTGCCTTCAGGTCGTCAGATTCAAGATTGAAATGCATGTCAGGATGAAATTCTTTTGCAACTTTATAATATGCCTTTTTAATCTCATCATGTGCTGCCCATTCCTTAACACCAAAAACTCCGTAATAACCGAGCCTCTCGTAGCTGTTATACATATTCTCTATCCTGTCTATGACCTCCTGCGGCACACTCACATCCGGCTTTTCAATTATTTCTTCAACAGATATTTCTACAACACCCTCTTCCTTGCCCTCCGGCACATCAATTATTCTGGTGTTTAAAAGCGCATAAATAGTCTTAAGAGTTTCGAATGCATTAAAGCGGGAAAGCAAAAGCATGTCTTTTATTGAGGTCTTACCCGTTATATAAGAGAGTATTTCCTTGGCTGTTTCATCTAATGTTATGGACTGGAACAGGTTTAAGGGGTCCGGAGAAAAGACGAGGGTCGCATCCATAAGTGCATTGAGATAATCTTTGGCCTTTTGAATATCGCTGTTTATCTTTATTCCCCTGTAGATAAGATTTGCAGCAGAGAGCTTAAGTATTATTACCTCATCAGTAGGAAGCGGGCCTTCATTGAATTCAAAAATTCCATCTTCAAGGCCAAAAAGGCTTATGATTATTTCTTCAACCTGATGTTTTACTGCATGGATAAGCTCCTGCGGCCTGAGATACCCGAGTTCAACAAGCGCAGTGCCCTGCCTTTTGCCTGTTTTTTTTAAGACCTCTACGGAATGGTTATATTGTTCAAGATTTATCTTTTTCTCTCTGAGAAGAACATCGCCGAGCCTGTCAGCCTCCTGGTTCGATGCTGAAAATATCATATCCCCGTCTTTGGTATAAATTTTTTTCAGGATCGAGCCGCTTTTTATCCCAAGTATGCCTGTAATCTTGCTCCGCTGAAGTCCCATAAGAATATCCGCAAGCATATGGTGTTTCAAAGAACCCTTTACCGGGCCTGTCATTTTTAGCCCGGCCCTTGTGTGTGTTTTTGATTTTTTTAACCAGACTACTTTCCCTTTTGTATGGATGGCAGTATCCTTGATATTGAGGTCAAGAATTGTTCCCTCAGCAATAGGCGGAGAATCTTCTATGATAAGTTTAACGCCATCGGCAGAATAATCAACTGTCTCTGCCCCGAAGGACTTTCCCCCGAGTAAAAGATTGAACGTCGAGCGTTTCTTGTATCTTCTGAAATGTCTTTTTTCCTTTTTAGTCATTATAACCTCCATTATTTTACCCATTCTCTCCCTTGTATATCAACCGCTGATACAGGAATGCCCCGTAGATGTATCTGCCTTTCTGCACTTTTGACTTTTGAACTTATGCTCTGTTGCTTTCACTTGACCCCTTGAACCCCCGACCCCTTGACTTCTCGCAGTTAAGGCTTCCGCTCTTCCCCGTTTCAAACTTGGAATCAACGCGGACTTGATTTAGGTCCATGGTTAGTGGACAATATGAGTGGAGAAAAATATATGGTGACCAGTAAATTCAGGACAGAATTCAGGAGAGACATATGGAGAGCAGGCATAAGCGGATACTGATAAACGCAATCTACCCGGAAGAAAAAAGGGTCGCGATTGCAGAGGGGGAGACCCTTGTTGATTTCTACGTGGAACTATCGGAGAAGGAGCATCTCAAGGGGAATATTTACAAGGGCATCGTTATCAGGATTGAGCCGGGCCTCCAGGCGGCCTTTGTAGATTTCGGCCAGAAGAAACACGGCTTCCTTCAGTTCAGGGAGATAAGCCGTGAATACTTCAGGGAGAAAAAGGAAGGCCGGCAGAGGCCGAGGATACAGGATGTTATTGAAAAGGGGCAGGAGATTGTTGTGCAGGTCAAGAAGGACGCACGTGACACAAAGGGTGCGAGCCGGACCACTTTTATCTCGCTTCCGGGAAGGTACATAGTTATGCTGCCGGGGCAGGAACGGGTTGGCATTTCAAGAAAGATAGAAGCGCTTGAGGACCGCGAGAGGCTCAAGGAGATATTTAAATCCCTGAAGCTTCCGAAGCATACCGGGTTCATACTCCGCACTGCCTGCAGCGAGCGGACAGGAGAGGAGTTGAACAACGACCTCAAGTATCTGACAAAGCTTTGGGACAGGATACAGGCCGAGGCAAAAAAGGCCCCTGCGCCTGCGCTTATATACAAAGAGCACGATATCGCGCTACGTACGGTCAGGGACTACCTTACTTCAGATGTGAGCGAGGTGCTCATTGACGACCCCGCAACATTTAAGAAGACAAAGGATTTCCTGCGTAAGGCAGCGCCCTGGCTGAAAACGAGCATCCGTCTCTACAGCGGGAAGAAACCGATCTTTTCCCATCACGATATTGAAGGACAAATAGCAAAACTCGGCGAGCGCTACGTCCACCTTCCTTCAAAGGGCTACTTTGTGATAGACAAGACCGAGGCGCTCACAGCAATAGATGTCAATTCCGGCAGAAGCAGGAAAGAAGAGCATATAGAAGGAACTGCTCTCAGGACCAACCTTGAGGCAGCGGACGAGATAGCGCGCCATCTCAGGCTCAGAGACATCGGCGGCCTTATCGTAATAGATTTTATTGATATGGAGTCATTAAAAAACCGGCGGGAAGTTGAGAACAGGCTGGAAGAGGCAATGAGCGCTGACAAGGCCCATTTCGAGCTGACAGGGATATCCAAATTCGGGCTTATCGAGATGACACGCGAGCGCCTGCGGCCTGCATTTGCCCAGGCTGTGAGCCGCCCGTGCGAAACCTGCGAGGGCACAGGGGCCATAAAATCGGATGAATCAATCGCGATAGCAGCGCTGAAGAATATCCAGGCGCGCGCAGCCAGGGGAGACTGCGATTCCATTGCATGCGACATGCCTGTCGAAAGCATGAACTATCTAATCAACACGAAGAGAGAAGACCTGCTGAGGATAGAAAAGGACTTCGGAGTACCGGTTACGCTTCGCGCGGACAATAGCCTGTCAGGCAGGTTCCTGCTTAAGGCCGTCGAGAAAAAGCCTGAGGCTGTGCAAGAGGCAGGCATTGTTTCCAGTGAGGGCGGCATTCAGGGTTCAGCGGCAGGTGCATCAGGGCAGGCCATGCCGGAAGGGCAGGGCGGTCAGAGAAGAAAAAGAAGAAGGCGCAGGAAGAAAAAAAGTCCTGAAGAAATAAGCGAATGATGCCTGCAAGATGAAGTGGAAAACAATGAATCTGCCAACACGCCTTTATCTCATCAGCGCTATTATCCTGCTGGTTGGCCTGAGCAGCTCTGTCTGGATTTATCTTGTAGCCGGGGATGATTCAAAAAGCGTTTTAGGTTATGAAATAGTAGGCGGAAATGCTTATCTCGTTTCGCCTGAAAATTCCAAGAAGTATGTGCATGATTTAAAGGTTATAGGTGGAAGTGCGGCTGTGGTTGCGGACCAATTCAGCCGTTGGTTTATCGGGCTGTGGCACGGGAAATCACTCGCATTTACAGTGGCCTTCATTGCCATCTTAATATCCCTTGGGTTTTTCTTTGCTGCCAGAATCGCACCATACGGCCTGGAATCTGATGCCCATGATGAAAATAACCGGGCCGGGAGTTAGGCTTGAAGTAGTTTTTGACTGTTGCACTCCTGCTCTGTTGCTTTTCCTTTTCGGATTTGATGTAATATCCTTATGCTAGTTCAGTATGAGGACGAGTCCCAGACCAACCGCAGATATCAGAGATATCCGATTTCTGCAACGGCTGACATAAGAATCAAGGATGAAAATAAGTCTTCAATTGATACCCTGGTTGCAAATATTTCCAAGTCGGGCTTGGGACTCTATTCATATGTCTCGATTCCGGACGGAACGCCTGTATCCATAGAACTCTCTTTTATCGGAATAAAAGGGCTTGAAAAAGATACCATCGAAGGAAAGATAATACACTCGTCAAAACTGGCCAGCCTTTATTATGTCGGTGTTTTATTCGATGAGGAAATAAATGCCGCAGCACAGCCCTTGTTATACGGACACTTCTGGAAAATAGTTGAGCTTGAAAAAATAATCTTCTTTAAGCGAATGCCGGTTGATTGAAAGCTCTCTTCTTAAGGGGGGGCATTTCTTTAGGGATATATAGGAGTTAGACTTGAAGTAGTTTTTGATTTTTGCATCTCTGCGCTGTTGCTTTTACTTGAACCCTCGTCTCCTTGTAGTTAAAGCTTCCCCGCTTGCTTGCTTTCGGGCTGTCTTGTTATAATGCGGTAAAATATGGTCCGGTATGTTGAGCATAGTATGTTAACCAGAAAACTGGATAACATGACAAATGGAATGTTATCCAACCCGATAAATATAATGAATTTAGGAAGTTACGGCAAGGTAGATTTTATGTTTTCCTTGGTATTACATAAAAATTCCGATGTTATCGGGAAACTATCTAATAACTGGTTAAAGCGGCGGGTGAATTAAAGTGAAGAAATCGTTCAACTGGAGCTTATGGATATTTTTTTTATTGTTCTTCGGCTTGCTGCCGCTCACAGTCTTTGCTATAAACGTTAATCCCATTTCGATGAAAGGAATGACACAGGCCTACGGTTTCGTCATTGGACAAGAATATTCTTTGTCACGGATAGAGAAAGAGTTTCCGGAATTGACAGGGGAAGTGGAATTAGCTCGCACTCAGTTTGATTCTACATTCCCGGGAATTAAGACCAAGCTGGAGGTACAACTCAAGCAAGCAATGAGTCCAAAGCACTTTCAGGAGACCGCCACCAACTTGCAGTCAAAACTCAGAGAAATATTAGGCCGCCAGCAAGTCACTCATGAATTTGCTCTCAAATTGCTCGAACAGGTCAAAGCCAGATCAAAAGGGGAAATCGAAAGCCCAGTACTTGAGTACTTGCTGGCTGTGAAATATACAGCCAATCCGGTTGGCGAGTTCTCTGATGGGTTCCGGCAGCATTATAGTACTGACGGCAAAGGAAAATCTAAGGGCATCAAGTTACGCATGCAGATTCCTCGATCTTGGGCTGGTAAGGTCGGTGACCGGCCTCACATCGTTCAAAAATGGACAAGCGAGAACGGCACGGGGTTAGAAATGTTCATTCTCGACATTCGAGATAGTCAGTGGAATAATCCTTCAAAGAAAGAGATCGAGAACTTTGTCAAATCTGGTGAGCTGAAAGAGATCGTTCCAGAAGGGTCTTCTTATGTTGCTTCTGGCAATTTCTCAATTGAAGGACGACCAGGCTATTGGTTGCAAATGACGATGTCCATTGAACGGGCAGGGGTGATTATTCACCAGGATATTGTAGCATATCAGTTCTTTTTCCGCAGCAAGGCCATTGGGCTAATGTGCCAAGCCGCTGGCCCTGTGACCGAAAAGCTTAAGATAAAGGAGGCATTCAAGCGAATTCGTCCCCTATGCCAACAAGTGTTAAACAGCCTTGTGCTAGAGCAAGCGTATTAGTCGATATCCCGGCTCAACATGGCCCTGCTCAAGATAGAAGAGCCGCGTTGCGCCGTTTAGCTTTAGGGTAGCAGCCATGAGCACGTATCAATCCCTAATTGAGGGTTAATATTGGAAACGGTTTGGCGGTATCTGACGTTAGCAAAGTTCATCTCTTTGCTTGAACTCCGTGCGTTATGGATGAGTCGATTGGGCTCCTTGGTTGACCGATTCGAAGGTACTCTTCCCAACAAGACCAGAGAAAATATGATCTGTAGCCATATGGACTGGGGAAAAACATTCGAGGGACGGCCCGACCTGCAAGAACAATTATACGGCATGACTGACAGAAACGTTGCTGACGGAAGAGACGTCTTGGTTGTAAATTGCTGGTTTCTGGGAGAGACTGAGTCTCAGTCAATGTGGCATGATTATGTAGGTTCAACTGAAGGCGTTGCGCTTCGCTCCAATTTAAAGAGGCTGGAGCAGAGCATACTGGCAAAGCAGGAATTTACTTTTATCGGGAAGGTCAAGTATGTGGATTTCTCTAAACACGACATGGGGCTTTATCACGGGCACCAAGCAGGTGAGCGGGCATTACTAAAGCAGAACAAATTCTCATTTGAGAGAGAAATAAGAATTGTGACTCATAACCTTGTTTGTCCTGGGTGCCTTAATTCGAACGGAAGTCCTCCTACTGAGGCCCAATTGACTGGTCCTTGCATGTTCGATCCAAGCAGGCCGGGTTTATATTTACAGGTGGATCTGAACATGCTGATTGAAGCGGTGGTCACGGCCCCGGGCGCAGAACTATGGTTCCACGATTTAGTAGTCAAGCTGTGCAAACGTTATCAAATTAATAGACTCATTGAAAGGTCAACCCTTAACATGGGACAAAATGAGGTTTCCTAACCAGTCATTCCAGCGGGGAATCTGCTGAATTCTTTGTTATGTGAAAGAAATTAATGCGATACGGAATATGCGTAGGTTTCAATTTTGATGGCACATTCTTTGACGAAAGGATCGTGGTGCCTTACGACAAGAGATCGCTCGAAATAATCATGGGCAAGCCGAATGACTCTCATCGCATTAGGGCAGCCTACGATAGTGAGCAGGAGCATAAGGCTGTGTTCCAAACGATTTCCCACTTTTTGAGTGAGTTGTCGTGGAAGCTCAGGATTGAACTTTACGCTGACATTTGCATCTACGGAACTGGCCTACCCGACTGTAGCTTCCCAAATTACTTTCCTCGATCAGACCAATACTTTATTCACGACTTCAAACAAGAGGTTTTTGCGAACGAACAGCACCTTGCGCTCGGATTCTATCGTGAAGGTTTTGGCTCCAGAAGCCCATTTTACCGGTTCCTAAGTTTTTACAAAATACTCGAAATCCCATTCAGAGACGGAAGTGACAAAGGAAAATGGGTAGACTCACTTATTCCAAGGCTTTCAGAATCAAAGGATAGTCTGCAGTATTTGAGGAGAAACGGCGTCAACGGTGTAGCAAAATGGATATTTGAAGAAGGCCGAAACGGACTCTCGCACGCATACAAGAAAAGGCAGGGGTCAATCGTCGACATAACGGCTTTTGACCATTGGCAAAACATAGTGTGGGCAAACGAGATCGTGCAGGAGATGGCTGAAATCACCATGATTGAGAAGCTTTCTGTTCCGGAACGATGGTGAATTCATTTAACCATTGGCTACACCGAGAATTAATCAGGGACAGCGACCGGTTTTTCACAAGCGAGCAAAATAGCAAGTGGGGAAGTGTGCAAGCGCGCAAGTTAGCAAGCGTGGTCGCCACGGGCGACTCTACGCTGCGCTCCGAGAAGCGCAGGAGTGCGGAAGGGCGCAAGTTAGTAAGCGCGGAAGTCTAAACTGCGAGGGTTCCAGGGTTCAAGGAGTCAAGGGTACAAGCCGAATATTTTTTTAAACTGTTATGATACAATTAATCAGACGCTGCTAAGAAAGGGGGTATGCTTTTATGGACTGGAGGGAAAGAATAACTGTAGACCCGCTTGTGTGTCATGGGAAGGCCTGCATAAAAGGGACGCGCGTAATGGTATCTATTATATTGGATAACCTGGCCGAAGGCATAAGCGAAATTGAAATTTTAAAGAGCTATCCATCGCTGAAACCCGATGACATTAAAGCAGCCATATCGTATGCCGCTGAACTTTCACGCGAGAGATTAGTATCTTTAACAGCATAGAACGAAATGCAATTCAAGACAGATGAAAACCTGCCAGTTGAAATCGCAGAGCTGCTTACAAGCGCAGGGCATGATGCCAAAACAGTAAATGACCAGCAGATGAAAGGCGTAACGGACACTGTGCTCATGGACGTATGCAGGAATGAGCAGCGCACCCTGGTTACTCTCGATATTGATTTCTCTGATATCAGAGCCTATCCGCCGCAAGAGTTTTCAGGGGTTATTGTTTTAAGGGTCGGCAGTCAAACAAAAAAGCATCTCATGGAAGTTTTTAAACGTATTATTCCACTTATTGGTCGTGAACCTCTGAGACATCACTTGTGGATTGTAGAGGAAACCAAAATTCGTATTCGCGGCAAAGACGACGAGCCATAAGAAAATTTTCTTTACGGAAACAGCGCTATTGTATCAATGCCGGTTGTCTCTTTGAATCCCATCATGATGTTCATGTTGTGCACTGCCTGTCCTGCTGCGCCTTTCATGAGGTTGTCAATGGCAGTGACAATGATGAGGGTGTTTGTCCTGGTATTTACAGTAAGCCCGATGTCACAGAGATTGGTCCCGCGGACGTTTTTGACATTCGGGTATTTGCCTTCTGCAAGCACTCTTACAAACGGCTCTTTCTGATAAAGCTTTTTATATGTGCCGAGGACTTTTTTGGTGTCGGTGTCTTTTTTAAGTCTTGCATAGATAGTTGAGAGTATTCCCCTGTCATAAGGCCCAAGATGCGGGGTGAAATCAACCGTAATATTTTTATTGGCAACAGCGGAAAGTTCCTGTTCTATCTCAGGCGTATGCCTGTGTGCTGCAACTGAATACGCCCTGAAACCTTCATTTACCTCACAATATGAAAATGCAGTCTCGCCTTTTCTGCCTGCTCCAGTTGTTCCGGAGGTTGAATCTATGATAATGGAATCAGTGTCTATGAGCCTTGTTTTCAATGCAGGATAAAGACCGAGTATTGCGCCTGTCGGGTAGCAGCCTGGATTTGCTATAAGAGATGACTTCCCAATCTTCTTTCTGTACAGCTCAGGCAGCCCGTAAACAGCTTTTCTGAGAGTTCCTTTGTACTTATGGGATGTTTTGTACCATTCTTCATATATCTCGGGGGAGCGGAGCCTGTAATCTGCGGAGAGGTCTATTATCTTTTTTCTGTTCCTGAAGAAAAAATCCACTGCCTCCTGGGACTCTGCATGGGGCAGGGCCATAAAGAACAGGTCAGCCTTGTTGAGCAGCTTCTCTTTTTTTAGCGGCTCGTATACAAGATTGGAATGATTGTTCAGATGCGGGAATAAATCACTGACAGGCTTTCCTGCTGATCTTTCTGAAGTAACGGCAGTTATCTTGACAAAAGGGTGCTTTGAAAGGAGGCGAATAAGCTCGCCTCCTGCATATCCACTGCCGCCGCATATAGCTGCTTTTAGCATTTTTTAGATAAATAAATATTTAACTGCTGACAGCTGTTAGTTAAATTATCTCTTCGAGAACTGGAATCTCTTTCTTGCGCCCTTCTG
>ORMF012559706.1_pt1 | contig 14908 bp, 10 predicted proteins | sample 1779871 | NCBI WGS metagenome assembly ORMF01 (sample SAMEA104232316, study PRJEB22302) | groundwater metagenome | biome: forest; feature: aquifer; material: groundwater | place: USA | collected 2011-08-07 | depth 5.4 m | reverse complement strand
TTTTATAAAAATATTGGTTTCAGCTTACACAAAACCGTTATGGCTAAATATCCGTGTAACTCTGAATATTTGGAGAATAATTTTTAAATAGATGGCACGATGGCACGTGCATGATAATTAGTTCTAAATCATTGTCTCATTTATTCAACAATAGCGACCTTAAATACTCCAAATTTTATATTAAAAAATATGGCAAAAAGAATAAAGATAAAGAATAATATCCAAGTAAAAGATGTATTTGTCAAGCTCATTATTATTCCACATAAAAATGGACCTAATGATACACCAATAGAACGTACAGATTTGACAATTCCAAAGTACATACCTTTATTTTCATCTCTTGATAACAAATTTGTTATAATTGGTATTCTTGGAAGAGAAAAAATTTCACCTATAGAAAGAAACAGCATTCCTACAAGATACATATTTATATTCGTAGTAGAAAGTGAATATAAAATATATGCTACACCTATACTTGATAATCCTATTATAAAAGATAATTTATTATTTATTTTTTGTTGCAACTTATTAAAAAATATTTGAGAAATTATTATTATTACTGTATTTTCTAAAAACAGGTAACCAAAAATAAAATTACTTAATTTACTATTATTTTTTCCAATATTAAATAAAAATGATACAACTGAATAAAATATGTTATGAACTTTTAAGTTATTCGAAAAATAATATTCTAATTGATGAGGCAATAATATAAAAATTTGATAATATATTAGACTTATAAAAAAAACATTTAACAAAAGAATTATAAAATATTTATCTTCCTTTAAAGCATGAAAAATTTTAGTAAAATCTAATATATATATACTATTTTTATCATTTTTGGCACTACTTTGGTTTGATTTAATAGTTACATTTTTGTTATCTTTAGGCAAGCGATATGAGACTGAAAATCGTTTATATTTTTCTAAACTTTGTGATATTTAATCAAACCGAAGTCGTGCCGAATAATTACAAAATTTTTTATCAAAATCAGAGTGAATAGAATTACTCAACTGCCATAAAAACGCAAACTTCCGTGATAAGGAATGCTGTCGAATTAAATAGCTAAACTTTTTGGGATTACCATATAATGCACTTCGACAGTACTTTATAACAAACTATATCCATATTTTTTTTAACTTAACTGTCCCTTACATCATTTAGAAACGTTGTAGAAATAAGTTGAACTTCAAAATTTAATGTAGCAATTTATGGGCTCAGCTCAGAATTATGTCTCTAAGAAGTTTATACAGCTTTCAGAACATCATTGAAAAATTAGAGTTTTTTGTTCGCGTACTCCTTTCCATAGAGATAAGGACTTTCCTTTATAAGATTCTGAACCAAGCATATTCCAGTTGAAGCCCTGATATGCAGGTTGCTCAACAGAAAATAAATAAACGTCTTTGCTCTTATTTTTTGAAGGTATAAAGTTTTTAATGTCTGCCTTAAGGTAGCAACCGAGAACATATATATCTGAAATTTGCGGAATTTTATAAATAATCATATCCTCACTATATTGGCTGCCCATAAGGTTTATAAATTTTGATGCAGTTTTTCTTGCTTCATTTTCCTGAGACCGATATGGATATGTTACCGACCAAAAGCATAACATCAGAATTATACATATTGAGAGGCCGTGTACATAGATGGACAATTTTTTTAATTTTAAAAATAGAAGAATGATTATCCCAAACAAAAGTGCCGAAGAACTTTGAACTATTCCCCATATTTTATACTCTTTAAAAAATTCTATTCCATTTGGAAGAAATGCAGTGTGAATGTATTGAAAAATAGGTGAGTTTTCCCACATTGAAAACGGCATCAAAAACGCAAAAAGAATTAATCCAGATAGAATTAGCATAATTATAAGTAAAAATAGGAAAAACTGATGCAGACCTTTTCCGTGTCTTCTTATTAGTATTTGATAATTTGCCCCAACTAGTATAGCCAAAGGTGGAACTAATAACATTAAATCTCTTGCTTCAGTGAATGGGTTAAACCATATAATAACAAGAATTGTTAAAAAAATTATTCTAATAAAACGGCTAAAAATAGGATTTTTATCTAATGGGTAATATGCTACACAAAAAGCTGGCAAAGCCAGTATAATCCATGGAAGCAATCCGCCGATTACAGCTAAAGGATAGAGTAAAACATCACTTATATAATGTTGAGTAAAAATGTTATTAAATGAATTTTGTGCGATAGGACTTTGAATAATAAGCAGCATTCTTGGCAATAGCCATAATAGTAAAAAACATACAATAATAATAATGCCTATTTTAAATCCTCTGTAATTTAGCTTTTTCCAAAGAGTAAGTGGCCTTCGCATAAATATTAAAGGAAGGAAAAAATAAAAAACGGAAGCCCAGCCCATGGTGTAAAATGAAAGACCGCAAAATATTGAACTGTATATCCATGCTTTATTCCAATTATTTTTAACTATTCCGTTATGATACCAAAGAAGCCATGCTAACACTAAGAGCATCTCGCCTGTCAGAAAAGGATTGCCGTCAATCGCTTTTTCAAAAACAAGCATGTTGCCTATCATAAATGATGTACTTACTATAGCTTCATGAAATCCCCATGCTCTACGAACAACTACAAATACAATTATTCCTAAGCCTGCAAGTGACAAAATAGATATTAAACGAAGTCCAAACTCTAAATTTAAACCACATTTATATGCAATGGAAACGATCCATGGATAGAGTGGATAATACGATAAAATTTCTCCATGAGCAGAAGTGACTGGGATAAAAAAATTCATATTTAACGCCATAGCAGCGTATTTGCCCTCAGTAGTTAAAAGTTCACGCATTCCTAAATGCCATGGCGAATACATAACTGCAAATGCAGAAATAATGAAAATGATTGAAAAAAATTTATGCGGTGGATTTTCAGAATATCTCAAGTTTATGTTCCTCGTTATCCTAGCAGATTGACATTATTTTTGTATAGTATATCTTTTCTTTTAGAAATAGTCTATACAGCAGGTGTTTAAAATATGTCTATTATACTCATGTAAGGGATTAGATATTTTATGAAAAATTTACCTATTGCAATTTGGGCAGGTCATAGAATTTTGCCAAATGACGCCAAAAGTTCAGTTAAAATAGATATCTTAAAAAGAGAAATTGAATATCTTTTGAATAGTGGTTATCAATTTATAGATGTATCAGAATTAAAAAAAATAGCTGATAATGGTAATACAGAAAACAAAAAATATACAATGTTTACATTTGATGATGGTTGGGCTGATAATCATCTTTACGGAACTGAATTGCTCAAAGAATTAGGAGTAAAAGCTGTTATTGCAGTAAGTACTGGTTTGATAGATAAGAGTTCTTTTGCTGTTAGAACGAAAAAAGAGTACAGCGTTATTGATGCAAAGATTGCTTTATCAGAGGCTATTTATAATAGCAATAAAAAATCATTTCTTACCAAAGGCGAACTTATAGAAATGCAAAAAAGCGGTGTTTGGGATATTCAGGCGCATGGAGAATCGCACTTAGGGTGTTATTCAAACGTTAAAGAGATAAAAGGTTTTTATCCAAAGGCAGAACATTGGTCAATGAAATACGCTCTCTCTGGAGATTTATTCGAAGGAGCTCCTAAAACAAAGCTGACAAGTATTCTTTCTGCTCCTAAAACGAAGCTGGATGAGATTTTTAAAGAATATCTTAAAAATGCAGTTTCAGACAGAGAAAGAGAAAAAATTTGTAAATCTTTTGTTAACCCAATTTTAAAAACAGAAGATTTGAAGCAATTTTCCGAAAGAGTTGCCGATGAGCTTAAAGAATGTAAACAGTGGTTCCTAAATGAAATTAAGAAAAATGTAACTGCAATGTTTTGGCCATGGGGGCAATATTCTGCTGATAGCATTAAAGCGGCTGACAATGCTAAGTTCATGATGTGTTTTTCAACAGAAAAACGAGCATTTACATATGGAACTTCAATTATGGAAATACCAAGAGTTTCACTTCCTGATGATTTCATAAAATTCAAAAATTATGAGCGCATCTTCAATAGTCAGATACGAAGTCGATTAAGAAGGATATTTACTCATTGATGTTGAGCAAAAATAAAAAATTAATGGCGTTGTTTGCAAAAAAGCATACAACACCAATGTCTTTTAATATTTAACCTAAAGGGAAATAGAGCAAACTGTTAAAGTTCGAATTTAACACTCTCTTTATTTTCTATTTTCTGATAGTCAAGCCATCTATCGATTACAGGTTTTAATATAAAATCTTCAACGTCGGAATTAAACTCTATTTTCCTGTCGCAATATGGACACTTTGCAAAATGCTCGATATCATGTCTAAAAAGAGTCTCAAGGCAAGTCGGGCATATTAAAAGTTTATCGAATTTCCAATCTGTTCTCTTAAATTGATATTTAGTATTCATAATTTGACCCCTTAGGTTTTTTGTTAAAGCCTAATACTACTCTTTTAAGTTTAATTTTATGGGGAAAATATGAAAAGTAAATACCTTTGCAAGATTTTTTAATATTCCTCTGTTGGTCCAGCTTCTCTAGAGGCGGCAACTCTACCTGTTCTTACGAGTTCAATAATGCCGAATTCATTCATGATTTTAGCAAATGTATCGATTTTAGCTGCTCGTCCTGAAAGCTCTATAATTACTTCATTAGATAATATATTTACAATTTTTCCATGAAAAGCACCAGTTATCTGCATGATTTCAGATCTTGTGTCAGTAGTCGTAACAACTTTTATGAGAGCAAGTTCTCTTTCGACAAAATTTTTGCCAGTAAGATCTGTTACTTTTATGACATCTATCAGCTTGGTTAGTTGTTTTTCTATCTGCTCTAGGACTTCTTCATCACCTGAAGTAACTATTGTCATTTTTGATATTCCACTATCTGACGTTGGGCTGACTGTAAGCGAATCGATATTATAACCTCTTCCACAAAATAACCCTGCTATTCTTGCCAGAGCTCCGAATTTGTTTTGTACTAAAACTGAAATGACATGTTGCATAAAAAACCTTTAAATTTATAAATTATTAAATTCAACTATATATACTCATACACTTTGAGATTTAGCTATTGCACAGTATTGCTTCACACTCAATTATAAAAATTTCACGGCGTAAATTTAACATACTTTAAGTATACATACGCAATAAAAATTAAAGCTCTTCTAAATCTAATTTAAAATCTTTGAGAGAGTTAAGTTTTGATTTTCCTGAAATTGTGCACTTATTATTAAATTGGTATGAAGATTCAAATAGAAATGATACGCTTTCCATAATTTCTTTTTTGGTTAAAGACAATAGATTCATTCTGAAAATTTTTCTATATTCTTCAGTTATATTTTTTAAAAATCTTGTCATTCCCAAAGAAACGGCATTGCTTGGTCTTATTGGGGAATCAAGTGCTTTAAATGTTCCTATTATGGCTTGTTCTAATGACTGTGAACTTAAATCCATTTCATCTCTTACATATTTAAAAACAGAGTCGAAAACTGCGTAAGTTTCTTTAATATGCGGATCTCTGTAGCTTGATAAATTAAAAGTTCCATTCAAGCTAGAAAAAGAACCGTTTACGCCATATGCCCCGCGTTTTGTTCTTATTTCATCCCATAAGTATCCATATGTGAGATGTTGAGATAAGAACATTAAAGCTGGAGCGTGGTGTGACGTTGCATCAACTGCTAAAAATACAGATGCATTAAAAGAGACATCGGAAGGAATTATTATTCCTTTTGCTGATAAATTTGTTTGCGTGAAAGCAATTGTGTCTTTGCGCAAAGGAAAATCGTTCATAGATTTAAGCAATTCCGAGTACCATTCAGCCATCAATATTTTACTCTTTTCATCACCAACTACACTTAACGTTATTCTGTTTTTGTTCATTAATAAACTATGTATTTCCTGTAATTTGCTGATAAGTGATTCTTTGCTGCTTTTAAAAGAGGTTGCCATTTTATCAATGAAACGAACATAACTTATTCCGTTGAGTATTTCGTTAACTTTTGCATTTTTTGTTAAGCCGCTTTCTGCAGAAAGTATTGCATAGTTTGTGCCTGAAGAAAGTATGTTGCCTCTTAAATTAGTTTTAGATTGGAAAAGTAGATCTTTTATTCTATTAGTGTCATTGAAGTTAGGAGTTAATATACGCTCTTTTACAATAGTTAATGCTTCTTTAATTTTGTATGATAGAAATTTTACGGATACAGTCATTATTGGCATATAGCTATTTGAATTGTCAAATTTTCCTGTTGAACTTAACCCCGTAGAGATTCCACCAGTAGCGTTTGCTTCACGCTCTGCCATTTCTATGTAACTATATTTGTCGGCACCTACTTTTAAAAAGAGTGTTTTATAGGCTGAAAGGTAAGGTAAAAGTTCCTCTTTTATGTCACTTACATTAAAAGCAATTGTTAAATAACAAATTCCGTTTGAATTAATATCTGTTGAAATAAATGGTCTTGAAGCAATATTTTCTATTTTTGAGTTGAGGTTCGGTGGAGTTAAGGATATATCGTCTACTTTAAGTTTTGGTAAGGTTGCAAGAGCTTCAGCTGAATTAGGAGACTCATGCATAGTTTTAAGTAGATCGTTTTCTTCTATAATCTTATGAATATCATCTTTTGTAAGTGATTTTTTAATCTCTTCCATTTTCTGATCAAATTCTTTATCTTTTTTTGAAAAATAGTGTTTGTCAGGTTTGTAAATAACTACAGTATAATGATCATTTTTAAGAAAAAACTGTTCAATAAGATTTTCTAGAAAATGTGATCCGTCAAAGCATTTTTCTTTGAGCCTTTCAAGTTCTATATCTATTTCTAAAATAGATAATGGATCTGAATCATAGATCCAGTGATTGTATACTCTATCCATTAAAACCAAAGGGTATGACGGCTGAATCTCTTTAGATTCAAACTCTATTCTGTGAATTGCAGCTTGAATTTTTTCAGTTTCAAACCCTAGAGAAACAACCTCTTTCAAAGTTTTAAAAATTATTTCTACAACTTGTTCCACAGACTCTGATTTGATGTTTTTTAACCCGATAGTGAAATAAGTATCACGTTGATAATCTGAATATCCTGAACTAGTAAGTGCTTCTCCTAAATTTGAATCAATAAGTGCTTTCCTTAATGGTGATGCTGCATTGTCTAGTAAATATGAGTCTATCAAAGTCATCGCAAGAGAAGTAAAGCTATCTGTCACATTGTTAGTCAAAAAATTTACAGTAACTGTTGTTTTTTTTTCATCTAATTCTTCTTCATCTAAAGGGTAAAATACAGTTTTAACTTTTGATTTTTTCCAACGATGTTGAGGAGCTATTTCTGATATAATTTCTGTTTTTATAAATTTTGAGAGATATTCTTCATTTAGTATTTTTAATGTTTTATTGATATTAAATGAACCATAAATGAATATGTATGAATTTGAAGGATGATAATATTTTTTATAAAAATTGACAAACTGTTCATATGTGAGGTTGGGAATTGAAAGTGGGTCGCCGCCAGAGTCATTCCCATATGCGTTATCAGGCAGTATACTTTTTGCTTCTTCTTTTGTTATAATTCCGTTTAAGTCAGAATAGACACCTTTCATTTCATTGAAAACAACTCCCTGGACTGTTAGTTTTGTATCATCTTCGTCAGAGAAAAAAGCAAGATGATGTCCCTCCTGTTTAAAATGTTCTTTAGTTAGAAGCGGAAAAAAGACAGAGTCACAATAGACTTTCATGATATTATGGAAGTCATTTTCATTCATGCTGGCACATGGATAAACTGTTTTGTCAGGATAAGTCATTGCATTTAAAAATGTTGCTAAACTATATTTTACCAGTTCTATAAATGGATCTTTTACGGGATATTTTTTTGAACCGCATAAAACAGTGTGTTCGAGTATGTGTGGAAGACCTGTGTCATCATGTGGGGGTGTTCTAAAAGCAATTGAGAACAAATTTTCAACATCATCGGCATTGAGATAAATTATTTTAGCCCCACTTTTAATGTGTTCCATAATGTAAGCCGTAGAATTTATGCTATCTAACTTTACTGATTTTTTGATTAGGCAGCCGTGAACAATTTTATTTTTTTCTAAGATATTTTGCGAGGAGGTGTCGGAAGTCATTAGAATCCTTTTTGATAAATATTTTTAAAATTATTAAAATTCTTAATTTGATTAAAGTGTTTAATATTTTATGTTAAACAAGGACATTGTGAAATTTATCACCTTATATTTATATTTTAAAACCAAGATAAAGCGTTCTTTCATTTTCTCAATACTTTAAATTTCAAAATATCTATTTTATCATTATAGCAAAGTTATTCTAAAAGTTGCTTGGTCGTATTTCAATAAAATTTATTAAAAAAGGGGCATTAATGACAACTAAAATTCAAGAAAAAAAATTAAATTTATTCTCTTTCGGGGACATTAACGGTTTTTTAGGTCTGATTTCAGACAACATGGCTAATCTCTCACTTGCGACAATTCTTCTTATGAGTTTTGGATTTCCCAAGGAGGTAATCTTTGCTTATGTTTATCCTGGAATTGTACTTGTTATATGCTTAGGCAATTTGATAATGACATTTCTTGGAGTGAAATTGGCAAAAAAATTCGGAAGGTCGGATATTACGGCAATGCCTTTCGGTTTAGATGCACCTACTACAATAAGTATGCCTTTAATTGTTGTTGGGCCTCTTTTTGTTGCCCTTAAAAACGGTGGAATGGATATACATTCAGCTGCTATTTTAGCATGGCAAGGCGGGATGGCTGCTGTCTTTATCATCGGAGCAATGAAAATTATAGCATCTCCTTTTTCAAATAAAATTGCAAAAATAGTCCCAATGGCAGGCTTGTTAGGTTCACTTGCAGGAATAGGGGCAATGATTGGGATATTTGCACTGACAAATATATTTTCTCTTCCATTAATTGGGATTATATCTCTAGGTTTTGTTCTTTATATTCTCATAGCTCATATACCATTTCCTAAAAGGCTTCCAGGTTTATTAATTGGCGTCGTTGTATGTACTGTTATTTATCACGTAATTGGTTCTCTCGGCATATCAATTACAGATTATGTAATGCCTACGTTTAACCTCTCTGCCAGCTTTCCTATACCAACTCTTGGTTTACTTAGCGGCTTTAAGGTAATGTCACCTCTGCTTCCTGCTATTATTCCATTTGGGATATTAGTAATAATAGGCGATATAAACGTTACAGTTAGTGCAGTTGATGTAGGTGACCCGTACAAACCAAAAACTATTCTTTTAATAGATGGTATTGTTACGTTGATTGGTTCATTCTGTGGAAGTATAACTCAAACCACAGCATACGCAGGACAACCTGCTTATAAAGCGATGGGATCAAAGATGGGATATACTCTTTATATAGCAATTTTTATGGCTGTTGCAGGTTGTTTAGGGATTGTAACTTATATTATTGAGCTTGTGCCTGTTGCTATATTTGCACCAATATTAATTTTCGTTGCAATAGAAATTATGGCTCAAGGTTTTTCTGCAGTACCGAAAAAGCACTATGTCGCTTCCGCATTTGCTATGTTTCCTTCTATGATGAAGCCAATGTTGATTTTGTTGACAGGTGGATCGTATATAGCTTTCACGAAATTGCTTGCAGATTCAAATGCAATATCTTCTACGTACCCTGAATCTTTGGTGATTGCAGTGTTGGTAAATGGATTTATCCTTACAGGTATGCTTTGGGGTGGTTTAGTTGCAGAGTTAATTGACAGGCATTTGAAAAAGGCTTCTGTTTATCTTTTAATTTTGGCTGTATTTTCATTTTTTGGAGTAGTTCATTCTGTATCTTTGGGTGGGGAAATGTATCTGCCATGGCACTTGGGATTGGTACCTAGAACAATGTGTTATCAAATTGCTGCAGGTTATCTAATTTTAGCTATTTTTATTTTCATTATGTCATATACAAAAACGGCAAAGTCAATTTTATCTAATTTGGGCCACGAATAAATTCTAAATACCTCTTTAATAGGCGTATTCTGTTTTAACAGAGTGCGCTTTTTTTTTGACATTAATAGTTTTGAATCTTTTCTTGTTACTGTGTTTTGATATAATCATCACAAAGAGACTTGACGTTAACATTGCTAGATAATTTTTAATATTTTTGAAAAGGTAAATTAGAATCTGTTATGCTTAAAAAAAAATATAAAGTTCACAGTTTATTACTTTTAATAGTATTGGCTAATTTATTAAATTCATGTACGAAAAAAAATGAACCGCCGTCTGATGAAAGGCAGCAGCCTGTTCAAGCAGGTCTTGTTTTGTGTAAAAATATTCCTGTTTACATAGATTCTTTTGGGAATTTAAATGCCTTTTATGATGTAAATATTGTTTCACAAGTGACAGGTAAGATAGAAAATGCACATTTTACAGAAGGACAATTTATTAAATCTGGAGACTTACTTTTCACAATAGATAAAAGGCTATATCAGGCACAGCTGCTTGAGGCAGAAGCTACTCTTAAAGAAGATATTGAGAATAAAAAATTAAAAGAATACATATTAAAAAAAGATATGCATATTGCAGATTTAGGTGCATTGCCGGCGCAGACATTTGCTACTGTTAAAACAGATTTTCAAATGGCAGATGCTAAAATAATTTTAGATCAAGCGATTATAGAACAAAATAAGATTCAACTGGAATATTGTGATATAAAATCGCCTGTAGACGGAATCGCTGGTAAAAGAGAAGTAGATCCTGGTAATGTCGTTATAGCTAATTCAGGTCCAACACTTGTTAATATTAAGTCAATAGATCCACTTTATGTTGATTTTACTCTTCCGTCACGGAATCTTTATCGTTTAAAAAAATCAATGGAGCTTAATAACCTTAAAGTAATTGTGACAACTGAAGAATATAATCTTGAAACAGGGAGTATTAGTCAAAATTACATCGGAGAGTTAAGTTTTTTAAACAATACGGTGAATGAGGCTACCGGCACAATTTCATTACGAGCAACAGTTAATAATCCAAATAAAATGCTATGGCCTGGTCAATTTGTAAAAATTAGATTGATTTTCTTTTTTAAAGAAAATGCTCTTTTAGTTCCAAATGAAGCTGTTCAACAAGGTCTTAACGGTTACTATTTATTTTCTATTGATGGAAACAATAGAGCCGTTCTTCATAATGTAGAGATTGGTTTGCAGCAAGAAGATTATGTTGAGATAATCCCGATTAAATCAAAATTAAATGCTGGCGATAAAGTGGTAACTGTTGGTCAGATGGCTCTTGCCCCAGGAGAAAAAGTTAGGATACAAAAGCTTGACTCTCAAGATGATTACATAGTTCCTTTCTATGCTAAAGATTATAAGAATAAATTTACTCAATCAAAAGCCGCATCAGACACCGTTATAAATGAAAACATTAACCACTAGCAGATAATTTCATATGAATTTTACTCGTTTGTTTATACATAAACCAATAATGACAGTATTAATTTTTCTTACCATTCTCATTTTTGGTGTGTACGCATATTTTAGTCTTCCAGTCAGTGATCTTCCTGAGGTGAAAGTTCCAGTTGTGACTATATCAGCATCGCTTCCCGGTGCAACGCCTCAAATGATGGCAGAATCTGTTGCTTCTCCCCTTGAAAATGCATGTATGCAGATTAATGGAATACAAAGCATAATTTCTACGAGTAGTTCAGGCTCTACAAGTATAACTTTGACATTTAATCTTGAAAAAAATGTTGATTTGGTGATTCCTGATGTGCAGGCTGCAATTACAAATGCACAGGGTAATATGCCAACTTTACCTTCACCCCCACAATATAGTAAATCCAACCCTTCTGATTCGCCTATTATGTACATAATGGTCAATTCTGAAACTCTTACAAATGGAGAATTGTATGAAATTGCTCAAAAGAAAATTGCACAACGTATAAATATGATAGATGGGGTATCCAGTGTCGTCGTATATGGTGCAATGACTGCTCAGAGAATAAAGGCATCGCCAGATTTAATGGCTTCTTATGGGCTTGGTATATCGGATATCGTTGCAGAAATACAAGATAGTACTCCAATGCTTCCAGGCGGAAATATGAATGCTAAATCAAAAGCATTTGGAATACAGCTTGAAGGTCAGCTTACAAACGCAAAAGAGTATGGCAATGTTATTTTAAAATATGATAACGGTTCCTTTGTAAAAGTATCGGATATTGGGGACGCATATAATTCAACTGATAATGAACTTGTGAGCGTTTCATTTTACTATGAAGGTCAAGAGGTTTCCAAATCTCCTGTATTGTTGTTAGTTTTTAGGCAGTCAGGCACAAATACAGTAACGCTGTCTCAAAACGTTAGCAATCTATTAAATTCGATAAGGGATGAAATTCCTGGTTCTGTTCAGGTTCATATTCTTTACGATAAAGCCAGTACGATTGTAGATTCAATAAATGATGTAAAATTCACTCTTCTTCTAGCATTTATACTTGTTGTAATAGTGATTTTTATTTTTTTAGGAAGGTTTTCTGATACAGTAATACCAGCTATTACTTTGCCATTATCCATATTTTTAACTTTTGCAATAATGTATCTTGTTGGGTTTACGATAGATAATCTTTCTCTGTTGGGGATAATACTTGCTGTTGGTTTTGTGGTCGATGATGCGATAGTTGTTCTTGAAAATTCAGTGAGGCTGGTAGAATCAGGGATGAAGCCTTTTGATGCATCTCTCCAAAGTGTAAAGGAAATAACTGGCACTGTAGTTTCGATGACTCTCTCTTTAGTTGCAGTATTTATTCCTCTTATATTTATGAGCGGTATTGTTGGAAGAACTTTTAGAGAATTCGCATTAACTGTAACAATAGCTGTTCTCTCATCTGGGTTCATTTCTTTAACTTTGACTCCTATGATGTGTGCAAGAATGCTTAAAGAAAATTCTTCTGAACATCGTTTAAATATGATTCAAAAAATTATTAATTATTGCATAAATCATCTAATAAATGGATATTCGCGTCTTTTGAAGTGTATTTTAAAACACTCCTATTTATCGCTTATTGTTTGGGCGTTATGTATTATTGGCAGTATTTGGTTTTATACGATTTTGCCAAAAGGTTTTTTGCCTGTTGGCGATAGCGGAGTAGTGCAGGGGGCTATTATAGGTCCTCTTGGTGTTTCTAGTTATGAGATGAAAACATTCCAAAATGACATTAATAATGTTTTGGCTAAAAATAAATATATAGATGCTTTTGTTACAGGTACTGGACTTTCTACAGGTTCTGATCAATCATTTGGATTTGCAGTTTTAATGCTCAAGGATATTACACAGAGACCAACCATAGACGCTGTTGTAGGAGGCCTTGAAGGAGAAATGTTTAATTTAAGTTACCCGCTTGGTTTTGTTTATTTGATGCCTTATCCTGTTCTTTCTGTTAGTACAGGAGGTTCAAATACTGCATCAGGATCAAAATATTCATACACGATAAGTGGACCAAACGAAGAAGAAGTCTACAAGTCAGCAAAAGAAATGCAGGAAAAGATGGAAGCTTCAAAATCATTTATTGGTGTGCAGTCGTCAGTAAAGCTTAATATGCCTCAGATAAATGTCATTTTCTTGAGAGAACGCGCTGCGGCATTAGGCGTAACAGTAAATGATATTGAAAGCACGTTGTCATATGCATATTCACAAGGCGAGATAGCAAAGTACACAACTTCAGTTAATCAATATGATGTAATTTTTCAACTGGAAGATAAATATCAAGATAACCCAGAATACCTCAATCGCCTTTACATAAAATCGTCAAAAACTGGTAATTTAATCCCGTTTTCTAGCGTGGCAGAGATAGATCAAACATTAGCTCCAAACAAGGTTTATCATTCTCAACAGTTAATTTCAGCCACTCTTTCGTTTAATTTGCAGGCAAATATCAAGTTGGGCACTGCCATTAACGATTTGGAATCAATTTCATCAGAAACTCTTTTGCCTGGAGTAAGTGGACATTTTGAGGGTGAAGCTGCTGAATTTGAGTCTTCAGTGAAATCTATGGAAATTCTTATAATTTTAGCGATATTTATTTTGTATGTTATATTGGGGATTTTATACGAAAGTTACATACATCCGTTTACAATAATTACCACACTTCCTATTGCTGCATTTGGCGGTTTAGGCACCTTACTTTTATTTAATTCTGAGCTTAATTTATATGCCTATGTCGGTTTTTTTATGTTACTTGGAATAATAGCGAAAAATGGGATTATGATGGTAGATTTTGCCAAACAGAATAGAGAAAGAGGTATGAATAAATTTGATTCAATCCATAATGCCTCTTTAGTTCGATTTCGTCCAATATTAATGACTGGAGTTGCCGCTATAGCAGGAGCCATTCCAATAGCAATCGGTGTTGGTTCAGGTGGAGGAACAAGGGTGTCGCTGGGGTTAGTGGTCGTAGGTGGATTAATATTTGCACAAATCATTACACTTTTTGTTACACCTGGCATATACTTGATTATGGAAAGTTTCCAAGAGAAGTTCTTAGATCGTTTTGAACTTTCACGTTCAACATCAGCTAAACGCTTTTTTACAAAAAAATAAAATAACGGAGAAAATAATGATGCTTAAAAACACGCTAAAACTTTCCTCACTTTTAATTTTAGCAGCAATGATTTCAGGGTGTTCACTTTTTCAAAAAGATGACAATTCTGCACCTAGAGGCGGATATATTTGGTGGAATGACCGACAAAATACAGAGATGGAAAATACTGAGCTGAATGGGCAGTTTGATGACCAGGGAAATTCTGATGTTCCTTAATTCTTTTCTTATTTACAGCTTGCTATATCCGTAATTTAAGAATATAAGTTCATTTAAACTATTAAAATATGGCAGGTAATTTTTTGATATTTTTTTATTATTTAAATTTTTTACAGTTTAATGAAATTTTTTTTACAATTTT
>ORMF012571542.1_pt1 | contig 14909 bp, 10 predicted proteins | sample 1779871 | NCBI WGS metagenome assembly ORMF01 (sample SAMEA104232316, study PRJEB22302) | groundwater metagenome | biome: forest; feature: aquifer; material: groundwater | place: USA | collected 2011-08-07 | depth 5.4 m | reverse complement strand
CGCGCTGCCGCTCGACGCACCGGGTCGACCGGCACCGCGCGAGCGGGGGCATACCGTGGGCGGCTTCGACGCGCCGCGGCAGCCCGGAGAGCCGCTGTGGAGCCGCTGGCAGAACCGCGATCCTGCCGACCCCGGCTACCGTCAGTGGCGAATCCACGCGTCGCTCGTGGCGATGTTCCGCGCGATCCGCGAGGAGGGCGTGCCCCGCGAGGAAATCTGGAGCCGCCAGCGCGGCATGCACTCGCACACCGTGGACTACTGGAAGGGCAAGCCGAATGCGGTGCTCGCCAACTGGTGCGCGCTCACGCCCGACAGCTCGGCCGGATACAACGTGTACAACCTTCGGCCGGCCGACGTCGGCGCGCAGATGAAGGCCGCGGCCGACGACGCCCGCGCCGCCGGCGCGCTGTTCCGCACGCTCGAGTGGCACCCCTCGCTCGACCCGGCCTACGTCGCACCCGAGCAGAGCTACTTCGATCACCTCGAGGCCTGGTGGAGCCACGGAGCGCGCGTGGTGGGCTGCCGCCAATGGCTGGGCCAGAACAAGGGCGCCGCGCACGGCGTCGCGGCGGGCGCGATGCGCATCCGCGGCACCGGCTTCGATCTGGCGATCAAGCGCTTCCTCGCGACCCGCCCCGACCGGCCGTGCGGCGCCCCACCCGAGCAGACCTACGTCCCGCCCGCGCCGCGCGGGCTCGCTTTCGCGGACGGAGCGCTGACCTGGACCGACGCGTTGTGGGACGGTGAGAGCTTCGCCTACGGCGCGTGGGAGGGATTCAAAGCCTTCGAGGTCGCGACGGCGGCCGAGCTCGACGGCTCGGGGCGGCCCAAGGCCGCGAGCGCGCTCGGCACGTCGAAGGAACCGCGGTTCGCAGTACGGGACGGTCGGGCCAAGCGCTACCTCCTGGTGCGCGGGCTCGCGCGCACGGGCGCCGCCGGTCCGTGGTCGGCGCCGCTCGAGGTAGCACGCTGATCGGGGACGGCGCTCGGAGCCCCCGACCGATCGTGTCGACGGCCCGCGGCTTCGCGCCCCGTCGTCAGGTCCCGGTGCGAAGATCCGTGCGATCCGGGGAAATCGATGTCGATCGGGGACGCCGTGGATCGACCAGGAGTGTCGAGATCCGCGACGAGCGCATCGCCTACGAGGAGCCGCCGCTCGCGGAGCTGCCCCGACGACTCGACTCCGTGCTCCGCGTCGTCTACCTCGTCTTCAACGAGGGATGGTCGGCCTCGTCCGGAGCGGCACCGACTCGCCAGGATCTCTCAGCGGAGGCGATCCGGCTCGGACCCTCACCGCCGAGCTCGTGCCGGAGCCCGAGGCGGGGGGCCTCCTCGCTCTGATGCTCCTTCACGACTCGCGCCGCGCGGCGCGATCGTCTCCGACGGACGACCTCGTCCTCCTCGACACCAGGACCGCTCGCACTGGGACCGCGCCCAGATCGCGGAGGGAGCCGCCCTCGTCGAACGAGCACTTCGATCGCGGCGATTCGGACCCTACACGTTACAGGCGGCGATCGCAGCCGTGCACGCGGAGGCGCCCGACGGGGCGTCCACCGACTGGCCCCAGATCGTCGGCCTCTACGACGTGCTCCTGCGCGCCGCACCCTCGCCCGTCGTCGCGCTGAACCGAGCGGTGGCCGTCGCGATGCGCGACGGGCCCGCCGCGGGACTCGCGCTGGTGGACGCACTCCTCGTCCGCAACGAGCTCACTCACTACCTCCCAGCGCACGCCGCCCGGGCCGACCTGTGCTTCCGGCTCGGCTGCACGGCGGACGCGCGCGCCTCGTGGGAACGCGCGCTCGCCCTGGTGCGCCAGGACGCCGAGCGCCGGTACTTCGAACGCCGACTTCGGGACCTGTAGACGCGACGACCAACGGCACAGTCGGATCTGCGCGCCACACTGGCCACCGGATCGTCGACGCTACTTGTAGGTGCGGACCACCGACAGCTGCTCGGTCCACTCGACGTTTCCGCCGTATCCGGGCTGCGCTCCGCTCTTCTTGAACGACACGGTGGCGCTGACCTTCCACTCGAACCGGAGCGGACGCTTGTCGACGATGCGCAGCGTCAACAGCCCCGACACGCTGGACGTGATGTCCGGGGCGTTCGGTGGCTTGCCCAGGGTGCCCGACGTGTCGAACTCGGCATCGTCGAAGCGGATGGTGGCGACGCCTTTCGATACCGACTCGAGCGTCGCGCGTACGTGGCATCTGCCTGCGGTTGCTGAGGGCTCACCGGGGCTCGTGACCAGCTCGTAGAGCACGTAGGCGACGTCGTCCCGGGCGGGCTTGAGCGCGCTCGCGACGCCATACGACAGGGCCAGTCCGAGGTCGTGAGCAACCGAGGACGGATCTGGGACCCAGGCGTCACGAACGGACACGGCCCCCGCCGGCAGGAGCGCCTGCTCGGCGATGTGCGGTGCGCGGCGGAGCAGCGCGAGCGAGCCAGGCTCGGGCGCACCCCTCTCCGCGATCGCGGAGCACGTCCCCTGCCCGAGCGTGAACAGGAGGACGGCTCCCTCGAGCGCCGTGGGAGCTGGGCCCTTCCCGTTCCGCGTCGACAGCCGCGACGACAGGAACTTCCTCCGCAGCTCGGTCGATCCCGCGGCCTTGCCGGGCACGCACTCGTCGACGTAGCTCTCGACGAGCGTGTACGGCTCTCGGATCGGCGTCGGCATTCCACCGGGCGCGGGCTTCGTCGCATTGACCGGCTTGGCGCTCGAGCTGAACGTGACGGTCTGCGCGACCCTCCACGTTTGCCCCGGTGCGAGCTCGATCACCAGGTCCTCGGCCCGTGCCATCGGCATGAGGGCCAGCACCATTCCCAGTCGTACCGAGATGCGAAACGCGTTCATTCCGCAAGTCTACGCGACATGCCAGACACCCCACCGCCCTAATGCAATGGCCCCCTCGCGATCCGGCCGTCGCGCAACGTGACGATGCGGTCGGCCAGGCCGAGGATCCGCTCGTCGTGGGTCACCATCAGGGTCGCGGTGCCGCGTTCGTCGGCGACCCGCCGCAAGAGGGACATCACCTCGAGCCCGCTCGCCTCGTCGAGCGCCGCGGTCGGCTCGTCCGCCAGCACCAGCTCCGGATTCCCTACCAGAGCGCGAGCAATCGCCACACGTTGCTTCTGCCCGCCCGACAGGCGCGCCGGCAGGTAGTCGAGCCGCTCGGCCAGGCCAACGAGAGAGAGGACGTGAGCTGCAGCCGGCTGCCACCAAGGCAGCCCGGCGGGCGCCCCGTCCGCCGTGGGATACCCGCGGATCGCCGTACCCGATCCCCGAGCATGCACCTCGAGACCGAGGCGCACGTTCTGGATCGCGGTGAGACTCTCGTGCAGGTTGTGGGCCTGGAAGATGAAGCCCAGCCGTCGCCGCTCCAGCACGCGTTCGGCCTCGCCGATCCCGCACAGCTCCGTGCCGAACAGGCGCACGCTGCCGTGCGTCACCGCCCGCAGGCACCCCACCAGCGTGAGCAGCGTCGTCTTCCCCGACCCCGAGGCTCCCATCAGCACGACGATCTCCCCGGCCCGCACCGTGAGATCGACCTCGTACAGCACCTGCTTCGCCGTCTCGCCAAGGCCGAACCAATGGTCCAGCCCGCGAATCTCGAGCGGCACGGGACCCGCGTCGTTGGCGTTCATGGCGGCGCCTCAGAATAGCTCGGCCGGGTCGGCGCGATCCAACCGGCGCGTCGCGAGCGCGCCCGATACGGCGCACAGCACGACCGTCCCGATCAGCACCGTCGCGGCGCGCCCGAGGTTCATCGCCAGGGGAAGATCGGTGGCGCGGGCCACGAGGGCGTAGAGGCCCATCGCCACAAGGATCCCCGGGACGAAACCCAGCAGCCCGAGCACGATCGCCTCTTCGAAGACGATGCCGAGGAAGAACCGCGACTCGTAGCCCATCGCCTTGAGCGTCGCGTACTCGCGCAGGTGGTCCGCGACGTCCGTCGACAACACCTGGTATACGATCACGATGCCGACGATCGTGCCGATCGCGACGCCGAAGCCGAACACGACGCCGATCGGTCGCTGCGTGGTCTGGAAGGTCTGATCCTGGACGATGGCGCGCGCGACCGTGCGCACCTGGACGTCCGCGCTCGGCAACGCCGCGGCCAGCGCGGTCACCGCACGGTCGCGATCCGCGCCAGGTGCGAGCCGAACCATGATGTGGTTGGGCGCACCGGTCGAACGAGTGGGGAACAGCCGCAGAAACGTCTGGTCGCTGACGATGACGTGACCGTCGGCGGAGAAGCCGCCGCCCAGCACGAACGTGCCGACCGCGGTGAGGCGCCGCTGGTTGGCCTCGAGCTCGTAGTCGGCGCCGCCGTCGATCGCGCGGAACAGCTCGGGGGGCACGTTGCGCGTGCGGCGGTCCAAGAGGACCCGATCGGCGAGCGCGAGCCGATCGGTGGCCGCGAGGATCGATGCCTGTCGGAACGCGCGCGCGCTGGGATCGACGCCCAGGACCTGGAGCTGCCGAACCGTCCCGTCCGCGAGCTTCCACTCGAGCCGCCCGACGTACAGAGGCGTCGCGTGCGCAACGGAGTCGACGGCCAGGGCCTGGTAGGCACGTTGGCGCGGAATCGGGCTGCCGTCGGCGAGCGTATCGGCATCGGCCGCGGAGATCAGGAGGTCCGCGTCGAGCGCCTGATACGGGAAGGCGATACTGTCGACGAGCGCGCCCTTGAAGCCCAGCTGGACGAACACCAGGATGTCGGCGAAGGCGACCCCGGCGAGCGCGACGGCGAGGCGCATCGGGTTGTGCGTGAGCTGCAGCCAGCCGATCGGCAAGCGCCCGAACAGCCGCTCGAGCAGGCGGGTCACTTCGCCGCCGCTCCCTCGATCCGCGCAATGACCTGCAGGTTGCTGAATCGCCGCGCGACCTCTGTCGACGGCGCGTCCAGGCTCACGTAGACCTTGACCACGCGCGCGTCGGTGTTGGCGGCGGGCGTCGCCTCGGTGAGCGTCTGTCGTCCGACTTCGAGGCCGATGCGCGTCACCGAGCCATGGAGCGTCCCGGGCAACGCGTCGGCCGTCAGGGTCACCTGCGCACCGAGAGCCACGCCTCCGATCTGGCCCTGGTAGATCTCGAGCTCGGCGGTCATCTCGTCGAGGTCCGCCAGGTTCAGAATGCCTCGAGACCCCGGGTTCGCGCCCGGGCGGACGTGGATCCGCAGCACCGTGCCGGCCTGCGGGGCCAGCACGAATGCGCGCGTGAGGTCTGCCTTGATGCGAAGGAGATCGGCCTGGGCGACCTCGAGATTGCGCTGCGCAACCACCACGTCGGGTTGCTGCTCCAGGTCCGTTCCTTCGAACCGCTGAAGCGTGGCACGCGCGTGACGCACGTCTTGCTCGGCTTGGTCGTGCGCGGCGCGCCGAGTCTCCAGGCTCGCCTGCGACTCGACGCCGCGCGCCCGCAGCTCGGTCGCGCGCTGGAGCTCGCGTTGCGCATGGACCAACGCCGCTTCGGCGCGAGCCACCGCGGCGCGGGCCTCGTCACGGCTCGCCGTCACGCTGGCCCGGACCTGCTCCAAGGTCGCCTGGCGCGCGGAGAGCTGTGCGCTCGCGGTCGCGATCGCCGCCTCGAGCACGGCCCGGTTGTCCAGCACCGCCAGCACCTGGCCACGCTCGACGCGTTGGCCTTCCTCGACCAACAGCTCCGCGATGCGCGCGTCACCGGCCCCGTACGGCGGCGCCACCGCGACGACCTCGCCGCGCGGCACCAGCACGCCCAACCCGGCGATCGTCGGCGCGGGAGGTGGCGCCTCCGCAGCCGGTCGTGGGATCGCGACCGCCATCGGAGTGCTCGTACCGGCCCCCGGCTCCAACTGGAGCGTCCGCATCAACAGCTGCAGGCCCGGCGGCTGGAAGTACAGCCCGATGAACCCGCCGACCGGCAGCGCCAGCACGACGAACGGCAGCAGTCGGAGCGAGGCAAAGCGTCCGGGGGAGGGGGCGCGCGGCCCAGCCGGCGTGTTGCGCACGACCACGTCGAGCGGCAGCCGAGCCCCGTCGACGGAGGGCTCACCACCGGCGGTCGGCGTTGCTCCGATGGGTGTGATGGCGTCGCGCATGTCGACCTCCCAGTTGACCGCACCCCGCGGCCCATGTCATACTAATGACCGCAGAGTCATTATCGGAGTACTAGGCCGCGATGTCAACCCCCCGTCGCTCGTCACGCCGGGCGAACCCCGCGCGACCGCGCCAGCGCCGCAAGGACGCGCGTCCGAGTGAGATCATCGCCGCGAGCCTGGCGGAGTTCGTGTCGAACGGCTTCGCGGCGACGAAGCTCGACGACATCGCGCGCCGCGCGGGCATCGTCAAGGGCACGATCTACCGGTACTTCGCGACGAAGGAGGCGTTGTTCGAGGCCGCGTTGCGCTCGCGGATCGCCCCGATGCACGAACAGCTCGAGCAGTTGGTCGACACCTATCCGGGGCCGAGCTCGGAGTTGCTCGGGCAGGTGCTCGATCGCCTGTACCACCCCGAGCTCTCGGAGAGCCTGCACGAGCTCCTCGCGATCATCATCGCGGAGGGCGCGCGCTTTCCGGAAATCACCCGCCTCTACTACGAGCAGACGGTGTCGCGCGGCAAGCGGATCCTCGAGCGCATCGTGGCGCGGGGAATCGAGCGGGGCGAGATCCGTGACGGCGCCGCCGCGCGGCTGCCGATCGTGATCATGGCGCCGCTGGTGTTGTCGACGGTGTGGCGCATGACCTTCGGGCCGCTCGATCCGGTCCCGCTCGAGCGCTTCGCCGCCGCGCATCGCGACCTGGTCCTGCACGGCTTGGTCGGCGGAGCGTGCGACAACGCGGCAGCCACGTTGTGATGCAACGAACCGCGATCGCGGACACCACGACGATTCCCGTCCCCGATCATCGCGAGTTGCGAACGGGAACCCTGCGCTCGATCATTCGGCAGTCGGGACTGCCGCGCAGCCTATTCGAGTGAGCGTCCCTTCGAAACCGTGAAGACCGGTGCAAGGTTGACGCCTACTCGTCGCGCACCTCCACCCGGAACTCGTCGGAGTTGGCGCGGATGTCGGGGGCGTACATCAGGTACCCCGTGAGCGGCAGGGCGTGGAAGTCGCCCGGCACCTCGGCCCGACAGCGATACACGATGCGGGAAAGACCCTTCGGGACCCGGCTCGCGAACACCACCACCCGATCGTCGCGCATCTCGATGTGCGTCGCGATACCCTCGCCCGGCCCCGAGGTCTGGCGCTCCGGCTCGAGGCCCGCCGCCTTGCGCTCCTCGAGCGCGACGTACTCGTAGTCGCGGTCGCTGTCGAGCACGAGCGCGACCTCGATGACGTCGCCCGACACGAGCGCCGCCCCCGACGCGAGCTTCTCCCGCCTCTCGAGGCCCCCCTGGGTCGAGACCTTCACGTACTCGCGCGACACCGCGATCCGGTGACCCGCGGCCGGAATCGGCTCCTCGAGCGAGTAGTAGTCGACGAACGCCGAGTAGTAGAGGTTGCCGCGCCCCACTTTCTCCAGCGTGAGCTCCGCCGCACCGGTCGGAACGCCCTCCCCCATCACCGCGATCGTGCTCTCGGCGTCGAGCAGGTTCTTCCGGTCGAACTTCGCCCGGCCGATCTCGCGCCCGCCCAAGCGCACCACGACCTCGTAGTCGGGATCGAGCTCGCCCGACGTCGCGAGGTACTCGACCAGGGCCCCGATCGCAATCGCCGTCGCCTTGGTCGAGTGCCACCGCGCCCCCGAACGCAGGTGCACGAGGTGCTTCACCAAGCCGGGCAGCTCCGGCGCGTCGGGCTTGATCCGCAACACCGCGCGCACGCCGTAGGCCACCGTCTCCACCGGGTCATGCCACCACGAGCACCAGTCCTGCCCCTTGGTCCACGTCACGTCCCCATTGCGCGGGTCGGTCGTCGCCAGCGCCAGAACTGCCGCGAGCGCCCGCTCGGCCAGCTCCGTCTGGCCCGTCTGCGCGAGCGCCAACGCGGTCAGGAGCCGCGCGTAAGGACCGAGGCGCTCCGCCTCGCGTGCGAGGTGACGCACGAGCACGGCAACCTGCGAGCGCTCGACCTCCCCGCGCCCCGCGAACGAGCGCGTCGCCGCGCACGCGCTCCACGCGAGCCGCTCGAGCTCGCCCTCGCCGAACTTCCGCGGGTCCTCGGGATCGAACCGCGAGAGGTCCACCGCGCCGAGCTGGCGGTACACGCACGCGAGCGCACGCTCGATCACGCTGGGCGCGATCGCCACGTCCGCGTCGCGCGCGGTCATGAGTCCGTCGAGCACGTAGGCCGTCATGTAGGCGTCGCCGCCGCCGTGCCGCCACCAACCCCACCCGCCGTCGGGCTGCTGGAACGCGACGAGCCGCGCGACTCCGGCCTCGACGAGCTCGTCGAGCTCGGCCTGCCGCACGCACCCGAACTTCGCGTAGTGCGGCTTGCCCCAGATACCCGCGGGAAGGGTCCGCCCAGGCTTGTCACCCGTGATTTCCTCGATCGGAATCCCCAGGCGCACGAGCGCGCGCTTCACCTGCACGGTGGGCCCGAACCGCGACATCGTCTGCTCGACGCACCCATACGGATAGCTCGCGAGGTACGGCAGCGCCTCGAGCGCCACGCCCGCCACCGACGGAGACAACACCACCCGCAACCGCGTGCTCGCCACGTCGCGCGCGGCCGGCACCTCCAACGCTTCCCGGGCCGTCACGTCGCCCGCGGCGGCCTTGCCCGTGCCCACGATCGCGCCCGACACGCCGGCGTGCTTGTCGATGCCGTGGCGCACGACCGGAAACGACATCCGCACCGCATCGCTCTCCTCGACGGACAGCGCCTGCACCTCGACCGTCGCCTCGCCGGGCCAGCGCACGTCGAGCCGCCAGTCGGCGCGGTAGTCCTTCTTCGGCGCGAGTGTGATCTCGCGCTCGTGCGTCGTGGCGCCGGTCTTCCCGAGCGCGAGCGCGCCCCCCGTGAGCGTCAACACGACCTTCACCGGCGCGGCCACGAGGAGGTCGTTGGACACGATCGCGGACACGACCACCTGGTCGCGTTCGGTAAAGAACCGCGGCGTGGCGAGCCGTACCATCAGCTGCTTCGCGACCTCGATCGTGCGCGATACCTGGCCCACCGCGGCCGACGGGCTGCACGCGCGCGCGAGGAATCGCCAGCCCGTGATGTTGTCGGGAAACGCAAACTCCACCCGCCCCTCGCCGCGCGCGTCGGTGGTGACCATCGCCCACACGGCGGTGTCCGTGAAGTTCTTCCGCACGACGGCGGGCTTGTAGACGACCGGTACCGCGCCCCCGCCGGGCGCACCGGCACGCCCTTCCCCCTGGGCCCGCGCCATGGCCTTCTCGCTCGCCGCCTCGTCGCGGTCGGAGGGAGCGTTTGGCCCCGGACGCGAAGATGGCGGAGGTGCTCCGGGGTCCTTCGCCGGCGGCGCGTCGACGACCGACCAGTACCGTCCGTGGTTGATCCCCGCAAACCAGCCGCCGACGTTCCAGCGAAGCCATTCCGGCCCCGCGTCGTCGAGGCCGTAGTAGCTCGCGCGCCGCTCCTCGCGCCCGCTCGTGGACCAGTGTCCGGAGGAGTGGAGCCCCATCAGCCACGTGCGCCAGTGGCCGTAGAAGTGCGCGCGGATGTCGCCCGCCGGCTCGGGCGCGATGGCGAGCAGGCTCTCGTCGTAGGCCGTGAGCCAGCACGCCCCGGCGGCCGGCTGCCCCTGCGCGTCGCGCACGGTGACCTTCGCGACGGCCTTCTCGCCCGGCCGATACCGCGGGCGATCGAGCTCGAGCGAGACCGAAAGCGCGCTCGCGGGCGCGGTCACGCGGATCGGCTGCGCGAGCGGGATCGGAGGCCGACCGGGGATCACGACCACGACGTGCGCGACCGGCACGTGCTCGTTCGCGAGCTCGACCTCGAACACACCCGCACCGTCGGCCATCGAGACGGCCTGCCGCGCGAAGATCGCGCGTCCAGCCCCGACCACGGCGAACGCGACGCCCGTGTAGCCGGGCTGGCGCACGAGGAAGCGCAGGCGCTGGCCGACCATCCCGCCGGCGTGCTCGGGTACCAGCCGGTGGTCTCCGGACGTGAGCGCGAGATCCTCGACCGCGGCGTACCCCGCGCCGACCGCGAAGAAGTACGCCGAGGCGTCGGGCGGTGCCTGGGCCGCCTCGCCCGTCGCGAAGTCGAGCCGGTACAGCCCGGCGACGGGCGGCGCGAACCGTACCTCCCCGGCTCCACGGTCGTCCGTGCGCGCGTCCTGGCGGGACACCAGGACCCAGTCCTTGCCCACGGCACGGCGCGCCGTCACGAACCCCGCACACGAGACGGCCTTCCCCGACGGCGCGCGCGTCGCGAGGGTCAGGGGAACCTCCACGCCCGGCCGGACGAGGTTGGCCGGCGCCTTGAGCGTGACCTCGAGCGCGCGGGCCGTCACGAGGAGCTGACCGGCGCCCTCGACCTGCCGGCGACTCTTGTCCACCACCTGGGCGACGACCGTCCACCGCCGGTCCGCCGGCCCACCGCCGTCGTCCGACTCGAGAGCCTCGCCGTCACCCGGCCCTTCTGGGGGCTCGGGCACGCCGCGCGGACGCAGCGCCTCGGGACGCCCACGAGACGCGGTCCCCTGGGCGGGCGTCTTCCAGCGAATCGCGAGGCGGCCGTCCTCGTCCGTCACGCCGCTACCCGCACCCGCGTGCTGGGCCCACTCGCCATACGACCCGCCGCCGGGCGGTGAAGCGAGCTCGAACGGCGGCGGCACCAAGGCGACGTGCGGCGCGAACGAGAGCTGCCAATTCACCGTGGCCATGCGCACGGGCTGGCCGTGGTAGTAGCGCGCCTCGAGCACGACCTCGACCTCGTCGCCCGGCCGGTAGTCACCGCGTCCCGGGGCGATCGTCACCTGGAACTCGGGCTTCTTGTACTCCTCGACCTGGAAGCTGCCCGCCTGGTCTTGGCCGTACCACGCGCTCGCGCGCTCCTCGACCTGCACCTGGATGCGATACGGTCCGAGCGTCGCCTTCTCCCCGATCTCGAAGCGACCATCGATCGCGCCCATCGCGTCGAGCGCGGCCGAGCGCTCGTGGATCTTGTCCCCGCGCGGATCCGTGATCGTCACCCGTGCGGCCTTGCCCGCGAGGTTGCCGTAACCCTCCTCGCCGACCGATCGCGCGACGATCTTGTAGTGGCCCGTGGACTGGGGCCGGTACAGCGGGCGGTCGGTGGTGATGAACACTCGGTGCTCGCCCGCCACGAGGCCCGATCCTTGGGCACCGTGGTCCATGGCCTCGAGCAGCGCCGCGTCCGCGCCGCGAGCGGCGGCGAGCCGGAACCTCTGGTAGCGCATGGACGCGAGGTCCGCCGAGGCCAGGAGCATCCCGTCCGCCCCCGTCTTGCCGTCGACCGCCACGGCCCGCCACGTGTTCTGGGCGTCATAGCCCTGAACGAGGCCAACGACGCGCGCGCCGGAGATCGGCGCGCGAGTCTTGCGGTCGGAGACCATCGCGAGCACCTCGCGCTCGCCGGGGACGAGCTGGACCTCGACGTCCGTGATCACCACGAGCATGCGCGTCGTGACCTGGTCGCCGCCGCCCTCGATCAGGTACGTGCCCGCTTCGGCGAACGGCAGCTCGAGGGTCGTCGAGCGTCCGACGTGGTCGTCGGCACAGCCCGTCGTCCACCAGAAGGTCGCCGTCGGCGCGGTGCGCGCGTCTGCCAGCGCGAGGACCACGCACTCCTGGACGGACAGGTCCTGGCCGGGACGCAGCCGCCGCTCGACCGCACCGCCGGCGGCGAGGAGCTCGTCGAGCGCCACCTTGTAGATCCGCCAGGTGATCTCCTTGAGGTTGCGCACCCGGACCGGGATCTTGGGCTTGGTGCCGACCGGCACGGCGCCGAGTTGCCCGAGCTGCAATTCCTGCGCGGCGATCGCCAGGGCGCGACGGGTCGCCGTCGAGGCGTCGGGGTGACGGGCGTGCGCGGTCGCCATCGCGCGGTAGGCGGCGAGCGCCGCCGGAAGATCGTGCCGCGTGTGCTCGTGGATCCACCCCCGAGCGAACGCGGCCGAGCCGGCCCACGCGGTCCCGGGGTGAAGCCGCTCGACCTCGTCCAGCCCGGCGAGCGCGGCCGTCGCGTCGGCCTCGAGCCGCGCGACGTGGTCCTTCCCCACCGCCGACAGCTCGGCGGTGTTCTCCGTGGGGTAGAGGACGAGCGCGCCCGTGGGCGGAAGGCGCATCCGGCCGCGCAGCGTCGCGAGCTCGTAGCGCGCCCGCGCCGCGACCTCGCCCTCCCCATCGTGGGCGGCGAGGATCCGCGCGTACGTGCGGGCCACCATCTCCCAGCGCTCGAGGTCGTGTGCGGCGCGATCGCCTGCCGACTGATCGACACCCATGACGTGGGCGCGGGCGAGCGCGAACAGCGCGAGGTCCCGGCTCGCGGCGTTGCCGTCCTCTTCGAAGCCCTTGGCCACCTCGCCCAGGTACTCGACGGCGCGGCGGTCGCCGCTCTGCTGCGCCACCATCGCCTTACCGAGCTCGAAGCGGTAGCGCGCTCGCCACGCCGGGTCCGTGTCGGCCTTGGCGAGCCCCGCTTGGAGCAGGTCGACGACGCGCCAGGTGTTGTGGTGCGCGGTGCAGTACTCGGCCATCCGCCAGCGCGCCTCGAGCACCTCGGGCGCGTCCGGGAACTGCTGCACGAGCTTCTGCAAGGCCTCCCACGCGCGATTGTCCTCGTTGCGCGCCAGCGCCTGCTGCGCGGCCTTGAGCAGGTCCGCGGGCGTCTCGCCGTCGCCCGCGAGCCAACCGACACACGCGAGGAGCAGCACGGAGGCGACGACGAGACGCGAGCGGGCGTGAGCGAGCATGGGAAGCTCCGGGGGGATGGGACTCTTGCTAGACGCGCGCGACGGGACCCCAGTTCCGGTCGGCGCTCGTCGGGGCCACGGCGCGGAGGTACAACAAGCGACCGGAGCCGCCGCGGGGCGACTCCCGATCCGCACTTTTCCGAGGAGGGCGGCCGCGACGACCGGCCGCGACGGCGATGAGCAGGACCCCCGTGACCGTACATTCCCGGCGCGACGCGCTCAAGTGGGCGGCCCTGGCCGGCGCAGCGGCGTTCCTCCCCGGACGCACGGCGATGGCCGACGAGCCCGCGCCAGCGAGCGCGCCCCAGGGCAGCGGCTTCTACCGGCTCAAGGTCGGTGAGCTCGCCTGCGCCTTGGTCTCGGACGGGAGCTTCGCGATGGATCCGGCGATGCTGTTGCCCAAGGCCGGGCCCGAGGCGATCGAGGCCGCCGCGCGCACGGCGTTCGTGTCGGCCAAGCAGGTTTCGGTCCAGGTCAACGCGTTCGTGATCGATGCGCCGGGCGGGGCCGTGCTCGTGGACACCGGGTGCGGCGACGCGTTCGGACCGGCCACGGGGAAGCTCGCCGCGAACCTCGCGCGGTTGGGAATCGCCCCCGAGAAGGTCCGCACCGTGGTGCTGTCCCATGCGCACAGCGACCACTCGGGCGGCCTCGGCGCGTTCCCCGCCGCCGAGATCGCCATCAGCGAGGCCGAGCACGCGTTCTGGACCGGCGCGGCCGAGATGCCGCGCTCGCTGCTGGCCCCGGACATGCGCAAGGGCATGACCGCCGGGATCCAGGCCGCTCTGGCCGCGGTGAAGAGTCGCCTCCGGATCGTCAAGCCCGACGCCGAGATCGCACCCGGTGTCTCGCTCGTGCCGGCCAGCGGCCACACGCCGGGGCACGTCGCGGTGCGCATCGCGAGCGGGTCCGACACGCTCCTGTACCTCTCGGATGTGCTGCACCTGCCGGCCCTGCAGCTCGCCCACCCCGACTGGCACGTGTCGTTCGACGTGGATCCCACCGAGGCCGCGGCCACGCGGGCCAAGATCCTGGACATGGCCGCCGCCGACCGGCTGCGCCTGAGCGGCTCGCACCTTCCGTTTCCGTCGAATGGCCACCTGACGAAGGCCGCGGGCGGCGGGTACGGCTGGGTGCCCGGCGTGTGGGAGTGGTAGCGACCACCGCGGTGACGCGACGCGTGGCGTCGGGATCCGCGTGAGCGACGCCTACCCACGAATCTACGACGTCGTCTCGCGCATCCCGCGGGGCCGCGTCGCGACCTATGGGCAGGTGGCCGACCTGGCCGGGATGCCCCGGCAGGCGCGGCTCGTGGGCTACGCGCTCCACGCCCTGCCCGAGGGCACCGCGCTGCCCTGGCACCGGGTGGTCAACGCGCGCGGGCGGATCAGCCTGCGCGCGGGCGGCGCGGACCCACTCCAGGCGCGGCGCCTCGCGCGCGAGGGCGTGCGCGCCGTCGATGGCGTGATCTCGCTCGACCGCTTTCGCTGGCGCCCTTGACCGCGCCGCTCTCGATCGAGGAGGCGCAGCGCCTCCAGGCCGAGCTCGCCAGCCGGGTGAGGCGCGAGGGCGACCCCCGTCCGGTCAGGACCGTGGCGGGAATCGACGTGGCGTACTCGCCCGAGACCGGGTGCAGCTATGCGGCGATCGCCGTCATGGCGCTTCCCGACCTCACGCCAGTCGAGCACGCGACGGCCTGCCTGCCCACCACCTTCCCGTACGTGCCCGGCTTGTTCAGCTTTCGCGAGCTCCCCCCGGTGCTCGAGGCGTACCGGCAGCTCATTCGACCGCCGGACCTGCTGCTCGTCGACGGCCAGGGCTTCGCCCATCCGCGCCGGTGCGGCCTCGCGTGCCATCTCGGGCTCACCGTGGATCGCCCTGCCATCGGTGTCGCCAAGACGCGGCTGTGCGGTGAGCACGCCGCACCGGGCCCGCATCGCGGCGACTTCGCGCTGCTCGTCGACCAGGGCGAAGAGGTGGGCATGGCCCTCCGCACGCAGGATGGCGGCGCTCCGCTGTACGTGTCGACCGGGCACCGGGTCGCGCTCGCGGGGGGCCGCGAGCTCG
>ORMF010434232.1_pt1 | contig 14911 bp, 7 predicted proteins | sample 1779871 | NCBI WGS metagenome assembly ORMF01 (sample SAMEA104232316, study PRJEB22302) | groundwater metagenome | biome: forest; feature: aquifer; material: groundwater | place: USA | collected 2011-08-07 | depth 5.4 m | reverse complement strand
TGGCGGCGTTGCGCCTCCTCATCGCAGGGGCACTACGACTGCGTCGGCGCGCCTTGCCAGCGACGACGATGACTCGCCGATTTATGGTACGAATTTATGAGACAGGGTACTAGCGGAGTACGCCCCTCTTACACATCGCACGCGCGTAGAACGCCAGGAGCGCGGCGAAGACAATGGGGACCACGGTCAAAGCCAACTCGCTCGGTCCGCCCATCACCTCGAGCCCGCCGAGAAGGAGCAAGCCGCCCAGATTGGTGACGATCGCCCCGATCACCGAGACGAGCAGGACGGGAAACGCGCGGCGGCGTGCAAGCAGCAGCAGGAGGCACCCCGTCACGCCACCGAACACGCCGATCGCCCAGGACGCGTCGGCCCACCAAGGGAACGACTCGAAGTACGCGCGTTGCGGCGGAGGAAACTCACGCATGACGGCTTCGACGTTCATCTGAGTGAGCACGAAGGACACCGCCCCCATCGAGGTCCACAGGCCTCCGACAATGCCAATCGGCCACAGATGCCACGGCCTACTCGGCGTCGTTCCCTGTGCGTCTAGCATGGCGTCCTCCCGTGTGTGGAGACAGGGTACTCGCGAGCCCTATCGCGCCCTCAACGATCCTGCGCCTGCATCAGCGCCTCGAGCTCGGCCTTCGCGCCCGGAGGCGCGCGTTCGATCGCGCGGCGGAACGCCTGGGCCGCACCGGCACGGTCACCGGCAGCGGCTAGCAGGTGCCCGAGGTTGCGCCACGCCACGAACCGCGAGTCGTCGAGCTCGACGGCTTTTCGCGTGTCGGAAATCGCACCCGCCACGTCGCCGCCCTTCATCCGCGCCACGCCGCGGATCACGTGCGCGTACCACCAGCGCGGCGAGACTTCCGTCGCGCGATCGGCGTCGGCCAACGCACCCTCGGCCTGACCGAGCTCGGCCCGCGCCCAGGAGCGCACCGCCCATGCGGCTCCCATCCCCGGCGCCAGCTCGATCGCCCGCGTCCCGTCCTCGATTGCACCCGTGAAGTCCCCACCATTCGCGCGAAGATCCGCGCGCGCCTGCCACGTGAAGGCCTGGCCCGGGGCGAGCTCGACCGCGCGGTCCAGGGCACCTCGGGCCCCCGCGGGCTCGCCCCGCCACTGATGCAGCTCGGCGCGCGCCACGTAGGCCTCGGCAAACCGCGGCGCAAGCGCGATCGCCCGATCTTGGTCAGCCAAGGCCCCCGGTCCATCGCCTGCCGCCGACCGTACGCGGCCGCGGTAGCACACGGCCATCGGGTCGCGCGGTGCCAGCTGCACCGCTCGGTCCAGGTCCGCGAGCGCGAGGGCGTGGTTGCCCACGGACGAGTGAGCCATCCCGCGATTGAGCCACGCGTGCGCGAGCCCAGGCTCGATCTCGATCGCCGCCGTGGCGTCGTCGATCGCCCCGGCGTAGTCGCCCAACTCCACACGGCGGTGATGGGCGCGGTTGTTGCGGTAGACGGCGACGCGTGGGCCCATCTCGATCGCACGGTCGAGGTCCGAACCGGCACCCCGCGGGTCGCCCCGGCGCACCCTGACCATCGCGCGGAACGACCGGGCCTCGGGACCGTCCGCGAGGTCGATCGCGCGGTCGACGTCCGCCAACGCGCCGTCGACGTCACCGGTTTCCAGCCGCGCGCGAGCCCGATAGAACCAGGCGGGCGCATACGTCGGGTCGCGAGCGATCGCCGCGCCGAAGTCGGAGAGCGCGCCCCCCCAGCTCTCGCGCTCGACCCTGAGCTGACCGCGCTGGACGAGTGTCTGCAGGTCGAGCGTCGAGGCCTCACCCGCGATGCGCTCGGGTACACGCTCGAGGAACGGGCGAATCTGCATCCAGGCCGGATGGTCGGGGCCGAGCCGAACGCGTGCGCGCTCGAGCGGAGCGTGGGCAGCAACGACGCGGCACGCGCACAGCGCAAATCCCGCCTCGGCGGCGAGCGTGGGATCAGTGACCACATCCATCCACCGGCCGAGGAGCGCGGCGGCCTCGACCGATCCGGGCTGCGCGAGGGCTCGCGTCGCAAAGCGCGCGACATCGCGCTCGGCCTCTGTCCATGTGTCATCGCGCTCGCCAGCCGCCGCTCGAGCAATCAGGGGCTCGAGTGTCCGGGTGATCACCCCGAAAGAGGCGCGGTCGCGGTACGCGGCGGCCTCGGCCACCAGCTCGTCCATCCGGGGAGCCGCCGGGTCGCGGTCGGCGCGGGCCAGGCCACGCGCCACGTCGTCCAAGATCGCGGCCAGACGCCGCGCGCGCAGAGCCTCCTTGCGCTCGCGTGCGCTCTCGACCTCTCGCACACGGACGAGAGCCTCGGCGTCGCCCAGGCGCTCGAGGTCGAGGTACGCCTGTCGCGCCAGAGTGAAGTCCTCCCCGGCCAAGGCGATTCGGCCGCCCCGGTCCCCGGCGCGTCGCCGTGCCTCGATGAGCCCGGCGTGGCCCGGCGACTCCGCGATCGCGCGATCGAGCTCCCCCACCGCGGCGATCGCCGACGCGAAGACCCGCTCGCGCGCCTCGCGCTCGGCGAATCCCTCCGGCGGCAAGACGCCGCCGCTTTCCGCCATTGCGAGCCGCGCACGGTGCGCGGCCTCGATGTCCGCCACGTCAGCCGACCGGGCGAGCTCGGTGGCGACCTTGTCCAGTGCGACCCGCACCGCCGCCTCAGCACGCCCTCGCGCCGCGTCGGTGTTCCCCGGGTCGAGCGCCAGGGCGGCCTCGTAGGCCTCGAGCGCCTCGCCGAGCTGTCCCCGGTTCAGCTCCTCGGTGCCGCGGTCGATCATTCGCGCGACGGCTCGCTCGGACCGAGCGCGCTGGAACCCGGCGGCCCCGCCCAGCACCGTCGCCGTGGCGATGACCGCGAGACACGCCGCGCGGTGACGCGCGACCCACTTGCCGAGGCGCTGTAGCGGACTGTATCGCGCCGCCGCGAGCAAGCCGCCGCGCAAGTAGCGCTCGACGTCGGCCTTGAGCGCGAGGGCCGTCGGGTAGCGGTCCTCCGGCCGAAACGCCATCGCCCGCAGCACCACGCTTTCCAGCTCCCAAGGCACGGCGCGTCCGCTCCCCGCCTGCGATGGCGGAACGAGTCCTCCTTGGGCGACGCGCTCGATCACGTCCCAGGGCGTGGGGCCGGAGAACGGCGGCACGCCCGTCACCATCTCGTACAGGATCGCGCCCAGCGCGTACACATCGCTGCGCGCATCCAGGCGCTCGACCTGCCCGGCCGCCTGCTCGGGTGACATGTAGGCGGGCGTTCCGAGGATCGTCCCGGCCAATGTCGCGGCCGGGGCGAGCGCATCGGCACCGGACTCTGGCGACGGAGGCGCGAGCTCGCCGGCTCGAGCGTCGGCCTCGCCGACCCGCTTGGCCAGGCCCCAGTCCATCACCAGCACCTCGCCGAACGCGCCGACCATCACGTTGGCTGGCTTGAGATCGCGGTGGATGACCCCTTCGCTGTGGGCGTAGGCGATCGCGTCGCAGACCTTCGTGAAGATGCCGAGCCGTTCGTGGAGCTCCGCGCGGACGTCACCGGACGCCGGATCGCGAAGCCGCGCGGCCAGATCGCGCCCGCGCACCCGCTTCATCGTGAACCAGCTCGGCCCTTCGTCCGACGCGGCCATGTCGTGCACCGGCACGATGTTGGGATGCTCGAGCCGGCCGGTCGTCCGCGCCTCGGCGATGAACTTGGCGCGGAGCGCCGGGTCCGTCGCCTGCTTCAGGACCTTCGCGGCCACTTCGCGATCGAGACGCGGGTCGTGGGCCAGAACGACCTCCCCCATCCCGCCCGCGCCGAGCCGATCGCGCACCTCGTGGCGCCCGAGCCGCGCCCCGGGAACGACGCGACGGGGCTGGCCGGTGACCGCGTGAGCCGGCCGCCTCACCGAGCCCGCGATGTCGGCGGAGTCGGCATCGAACGCGCCGGTCGGCGCCAGGTCGAGCGAGCTCCGTGACGTCGCGTCGATCGTCTGGGCAAGCTCGATCGCATCGGACGGCCGCGCTCCCACGGTCGCGTCCCGCCCGAGCGCGATCAATGTGGAGCGCACGGCGTCCGGACTCAGGCCGAGCGCCAGAACGGCCTCTGTCAGGCGCCGAAGCTGGTCGTCCATCGGGGCACCCCGTCGGAAAAGGAACCGGGCGCCGAAGCTACCACGAGGGCGAGCGCATACGCGTGACGCGCCTCCCGTCGACGACGCGACGCCGCCGCTCGCCGCCGGTCCCGCGGTTCTCGTCCGCGGTCGGATGCGCATGGCGAACGCGCGATCAGGCCGGTATCCAGTGCCGCCGCCATGCCGCAATCGCGGCGCCCGCCCCGACGCCGGTCACGACGACGATGGACCATACGTAGTGGCCGATGGGAAAGGTCATGCCCATGCCGCTCGCCTGCAGTGGCCACATGATCGCCAGCACACCGGCCAGGATGGCGACGTTGCGCGCGTGCCACACGCTGGCCTTCGCGACCGTGACGACCCCGGCGAGATTCCAACGCCGCAGCTCTGGGTCGAGGCGAAGATCGTCGGGGTTTATCACGTAGAAGGAACCACTGCTCGACTCGCACCGTCGCGGCCACGCCTCTCCTCCGAGGTGGGGCGACCGGTCACGAGCACGAGCGCCATCGCGTGTATGCTGTACCTCCACGACAACGACGGGAGAAGCCCGATGGCACCGAGGAAGACAAAAGCAACGAAGCAGGGCGCGCGAACCAAGCCTGCCGTGGCGAAGAAGAAGGCCGCGGCCAGGAAGCCCGCCGCGAAGCGAACGGCAGGACGGTCTCCCAAGGAGCAGTTGCACTGGACCGGGTACCTCGGCCAGATCGCGGACGCCGCGTACCGGGCAACCGACGGGTTGATGGGACTGTGCGACGACGCCGGGTTGGCGTGGAAACCCGCCACCGGTGCCAACTGGATGACGACGGGCCAGCTGTTGGAGCACCTGCTCACGGCGTGCGGCTTTTGTGCCGACTGTTTCGAGAAGAACCGCTGGCCGGATTTTGGCGACGACATGCTACCTGCGGCGGAGCACCTCCCGACCGCAGGGAGCGTCTCCGCGGCACGTGTGGCGCTCGCCAAGGACAAGGAGCTGTTCCTGGCCGCGGTGCGACGTGCCGGCGAGTCACGGTTGACGACGGAGAAGGTCACCGCGCCGTGGAATCCGACGCCGTACTTCCTCGCGCAGCAGATGGCCTTCTCGGTCGAGCACCTGATCGTGCACAAGGCTCAGCTCTACTACTACCTCAAGCTTCAGGGCAAGCAGGTCCACACGGGGCACCTTTACGGCATGTAACGGATCCCCCACCGGGACCGCACCCGAGACGCAGCGACACGTGGCCCGCGTGATCAGGGGATCGTCCAGAGAACGAGGCGCTGGCGGCTCAATGCGGCGCAGATGCGGCCGTCGGCCGACAGGAACACGGGGGCATTCAATGACCGAAAACCCGGCCCCGCGAGCAGAGGCAGCGTCGGGGCCTGCATCGTGGGGCCCACGGTGACGCTCCGGACGCCGCCGGACGCGGCGATGCGCCGGCCGGTGGCGTCCGTGGCAACCCGGGGAAACCCATTCACGCGTACCTCGACGAGGACGGATCCGCGCTCGAATCGCACGGTGCCGCCCTCGTAGGCGAGCACCACGAGGTCGTGGTCGTCGAGGGCGATTGCGTTGAGGCAGCGCTCCGACTGAGGCGAGCGGACCGGGACTTCGAGGGCATGGACCGAGACGGGCTCGCCGGTCGCCGTGTCGAACACGACGGCGGAGCTCGAGCCGATTGCGAAGCGTGCGCCGTTTCGACTGAGCGCGACGACCGGCGTGACGACTTCGAGGGCCCGCATCACCGCCTCCGCGGACGACGCAGAGCGGGCCAGCGCCTTCAGCTGAGCCGCCGTGAGGAGTGGGTTCGGCAACGCCCAACGCACTCGAACTGCGCCATCGGTGGCATCGAGCCGCAGCACCTCGCGGGACGAGGCGACCACGACCTCGTCCCCCACGAGTCGCAGGAGGTCCGCGCGCACCCCCTCACGCAGCCAGCGGCGGACGCCGCTCGGAAGGTCGTACAGGGCGACGGCGCCCTCGAAGGCGACAGCGACTCGCGAGCCTTCGGCGTCAATGTCGCCGCCCCACGCGGTCGGCACGCGGAGGCTCGCGGGCTGCAAGCGTTGGAGGAGCGGGAGTGAGCGACCGCGCGCTCCGGTCGCCGTGTCGTATTCGACATACCGCTCGCCAGCGAGCACGGCAACGTAGCCCGGTGGGGCGAAACCGAGGACGTACGACCGAGTGTCGCTCGTAGTGTCGACGTCGAGGACGACTTCGCGGCCGCCGATTCCGCGCGCCGTGGGCGTATCAGCTCTCACCGGCGCCGCCGGCGGCGTTGGCGAAGGCGGTGGCGGTGGCGGAGCCCGATCGCACCCAGCGAGCACAAGCGAGAGGCCGAGGACCGTCATGACGTAGGTTCGGCGCTGCAGGTCTTCGCGGGCGTCCGTCATGAGCGAGAACATCCTCAACCTGTGTCCTGTCCCGTCCCAGGTCGGGGGCCGACATCCGGCGCTCCCGCCGGCATCGTAACAGGAGGCAGCTGACACCCGATCGACGCCTGAGGTTGACGACCGGGATTGCGTTCGCTCTGTGTTTTCATCGAGCGCGGGCCGCGAAAAGTAGCTCGCCCGAGGCACAGTGGGCGGTCCTGGCTTGCCGTGCGTGCCGACCGCGCCAGCCCGATCCGAGGTGCTTCCCCGTTCACCGCTCTCGAGAGACCTCCTGCTGTCTCAGGCCATCAAGGCCGGGTTCAAGCGGTCGTTCATGACGGCATTGCAACCCTACTGCCCAGTACCCTCACGATCATCGTCATCGCCGCCTTCGGAATCCTCAACATACACGCTGAGGCGCGTGCCACGATGGCTCGCGATTTGCGTGGTGCCGGCCGGGCGCGTCCGACGTCGCGCCGCGCGCTACGAGATGGTCATGCCACGCGTTATGCTCCAGTGGTACTGGCTCGTCGTGGCCGTCGTAGAACGCGGGCGAACGGGCTGGATCCTGGGAGGCGCGGACTTTGGAGCACGGCGGCGGCGGCACGCGCAAGTGGGTTGGGCTAGGCGTCCTGGTAGTCGCAGCGTGGCTCGGAGCCGACGTCCACGCCGACGCGCCGGTTCAGACCTTTCAAGTCGTGTTGAGGAGACGGGCCGACCAAGGTCCATTGCTGGGTCTCACGGTCCACATCGACGAGCGTCCGGCGGTCACCGATGGCTCGGGCCTGGCTCAGCTCCGCTACCAGGGCGAGCCGCCGCGCCGGATCCGCATCGCCGACCTCGACCACCTCGAGGTCGACCGCGACCTCACCGCCGACGAGGTCCGTGCGGGCTACGCGCTGCTCGAGCTGGCGCCCGTCGAGCGCGCGGACCTCGTGCTTCGCGCCACCACCCGCGGCGGCGATGCTGTGGCCGGCGCTCGCGTGCGTCTCGTGCGCGAAGCCTGGCCGCCGGTGACTCTGCTCGCCACGACGGACTTCGATGGTGAGCTTGCGGTCCGCGACCTGCCCGCCGGCCACTACACGCTCGACATCAGTGCCCCAGGCTGCGCCCCGTTTCGCGCCACCCCCGAGATCGCCCCTGGCGGCCCAGCTCTCGCCTGCGCGCTGGAGGTCACGCCGCGCGACGTGACGGTTCGTGGACAGATCCTGGACGCGTGGACCGGACGGCCGGTTGCGGGGGCGACGGTCGAGCTCGTGCACGGCGCACGAGCCGATGACCCGGCGGTGGCTCGCGCCATCAGCGGAGCGACGGGCGAGTTGGCGGTCGCCGGCCCGTTCGGCGGACTACGGCGGGTTGGGCCTACGTGGCCCATCGCCCGGCGCGCCCTCGCGCGCCTCGCGGCGCCGGGGTACCTGGATCGCTACGCCGCGGTCGAACCAGATGGACCGAGGACGGTGGCCCAACTGTGGCCGGCAGTGCCAGTCATCGCGGAGCGCGAGCCCAACGACGCTCCCGACGCCCCGCAAGTCATCCCACCCACGACAACCGTGCGTCTCGAGCTCGCGCCTCGGGGGGACGTGGACGGCTTCCTTCTGCCGGTACCGACCGACGGCATCCTTCGAATACACACACCAGCCGTTCCGATCGCGTTGTGGATGCGCGTACGCGACTCCGCGCGCGACACGCTCGTGGCCGAGTCGGGGTTCGCCGCGAGCACTGCCCGCGACTGGGACGTCGCGCTGCGAGCCGGCACCTACCTGCTGCAGATCGAGCACTGGGGGCGCTCCGAGGTCACGACCGCTCCGATCGAGCTGCCGATCGAGCAGCTGCCGGCCACCGACGCGTTCGAGCGCAACGACTTGGCGGCCAACGCTGCCGATGTCGCCCCCGGCGAACGCTGGTGCGGCACGCTGTTTCCGGCCGACGATCGCGACTGCCTGAGATTCGTAGCGGCCACGCCTGGAGTCGCCCGGATCCGATGGTCGGCGTTGCCGATCGGCGTGTGGAGCCGCCTACGCACCGACGCGCTCGCGCTCGTCGCCGAGACCGGCGCCCAGGCCGGCAAGGAGTGCCGCATCGACGCAGCGCTCGCGGCGAGCGGCGCCTACCACATCGAGAGCGAGCCGTGGGGGCGTAGCTCATCCTCTCTCGACCCCTACGCTGCGTCGCTCGAGCTCGTCGGCGCCGACCCGTTCGAGTCGCCGGTTCGCAACGACACGCCGAGCGCCGCCACGCCGATCGACACCGGGACCCTCGTCGCTGCCACACTCAACCCCGTGCCCGACATCGACGTGTACCGGGTCGACACGCCGATCTCGGGAGAGCTCCACGTGCGCGTGTCCGCACTCCCCATCGCCACGTGGACGCGCGTGCTCGATAGCGCCGGGATCACGATCGCCGAGGCCGGTGCGGCCATCGACCGTTCCATCGCCCTGCGAGTCTCGCTTCCGCGGCGCGGTCGCTACTACATCCAGGTCGAGCATTGGGGACGGAGCGCCTGGAGTAGCGCGGTATACCTGCTCCGTACCGCCTTCTACCCCAACGATCGCCTCGATTACCGCGACAACGGTTCGGCCGCGACCGCGTCGCGCATCGCGCCGGACGCGCCGGTCGAGGGCCGGCTCGCGGTGGTGGGCGACCTCGACCACTATCGGTTGCACGCGCCCGCACGCGGCATACTGCGGGTCGCCGGGACGCAGTCCTCGATCCCCCGGTGGCTGCGGGTACGCGACCCCGGCTTGGTAGTCATCGCCGAATTGGGGGCCCACGCCAACCGACCCGTCGAGCTGGTGTCCCCGATCCGGCACGACGGCTGGCAAACGCTCGAGATCGAGCACTGGGGCCGAAGCGCGATCGCCCGCGACACGTACCGGTTGCACCCGACCCTCGAGCTCGAGGACCCGGCCGAAGACAACGATGTGCCCGCCCACGCCACGCCGTTGCCCGCACGGACGTCGGTGGCCGCCAGCCTGCTGCCCGCGGGCGACATCGACTGCTACCGCTACGTCGCTGTGCGCAAGGGCCCCCAGCGCCTGACGGCGACCGCAATCGAGCTTGCGCGTTGGGCGCGCGTGTTCGACGCGCTCGGCCGGCTCGTTGCCGAGACAGGCGCTCAGCCCAGCCAGGCCCTGCTCCTCGAGTGGGAGGCACCGGCGCCCGGAGCGTTCGTAATTCAGCTCGAGCACTGGGGCCGCTCAGCGTGGTCGGCACAGCACCACAAAGTCCACGCCGGCCCCGCGGGAGACCCAACCCCACCGACCGCGTCGCTCTCGGCCACACCCGACCCGACCGATCCTCTGACTTGGACGTTCGCGCTCGGGGCCGAGGGACCTTCGCCCATCGCTCGTTTCGAGCTCGACCTCGGGGGCAAGGGCGAGGCCGTGGCCCGCGATCCGAACGCGGCGCCGATCCGGCACCGCTTCGCACGCGCCGGCTGGGTCACGGCAACTCTGCGAGTGACCGACGTAGCGGGCGCCAGCGGCGTGGACTTCGCCCGGTTCCACGTCAGGGATCCGCGGGCCGAGCTGGCCGCCATTCAAGCCGAGCTCGTGCGGCCGCGGTCCGGAATCCCGATCGGGGAGACGCTCGAGATCGAGGCTGTCGCCGCCCGGGCCGACGGGAGCTCGCCCGGACCGCTCGTGCTTCGCGCCGCGGGCGCGGTCGTGGCGCGGTGGGCGGCCGAGCCGTACGTCGCGCGACTCGACCCGCTGCGATGGGCGGGACGCAGCCTGTCGGTCGAGGTCGCCGCGACCGACGACGGCCCGGCGCTGACGGCGCTGCCGCTGGTCGTACCGGCGCTCGTGCGCCTGTCTCCACTCGACGACGCGCTGGTCACCTCGACCGAGCTCGTGTTCGAGTGGTACACGGCCGACGAGTTGCCATCCGAGGTGCGCCTCGAGGCCGCTGGCCGCCCGCCGATCGTGCTCACGGGACCACCGGGTCGCCACCACCGCGTCGACGCTCGCAGCCTGACACCCGATCAGGACTACACCTGGGTCGCGTCTTCGGGAGGCCACCAGGCGCCCGCGCGGCACTTCCGAGTAGTGCGCGGGATCGAGTTCGTCGACCGCGCGTACACCTTCGAGATCGCGCGCGACTACGACCAGCGCGGCGCAGTCCGAGTGGTCAATCACGGCGACACGGCCGCGCGCCTGCAACTCCACGTGGAGAGCGAGCAGGACGACCTGCTCGTCGGCTTCGTCGGCGAGGGTTCGCCCGACAAGGTGATCGAGCTCGCTCCGGGGGAGCACCGCGAGCTGTTGCTCGTGTTCGCAGCACAGGACGCGATGCAGGAGACCTACGCGTTCTCGATCGGCCTCGAGGGCGTGCCGGAGGGTGGCCGTGAGCTGCACGTCGACCGGGCCCAGGTCGGCGTGAGAGTTCGCATGCCGCGAGTCGATTACGAGGTCAGGGTCGCGGGCCAGGACGCGGGGACGCTGTCGTATGAGCTCGTCGTGACCAACCGCGGCGACAAGATCACGGACCTCTCTGCGCGACTCGACGGGGCGGCCGCGGCGCGTGCTCTGATCGCGCCCGCGGTCCGCCACGCCGCGCTGGAGGCCGGCGCGGAGCTCCGGCTCAGCGTCATTCCCGAGCTGTCCGAGCACTTCGCCGGCTTCGACGTCGAGCTGGTCCTGCGCGGCATCCACGTCGAGCGACGAGTTCCCCTCGCATTCGCGCTTCCGCCAGGCAAGAAGGTCTTCCGGGCGACGATCGACCCCGTGCAGGAGAACCAGGCCGCCGACTGGTATTGCACCAACCGCCCGGGTGTGGGCGTTCCCGTCGGGGTCGCGGGGGGACCGCAGATCGGAGCGAGCGTGCCCGTGCGACCTGCTCGACCGACCGGCCCCCGCAAGCCGCTCAGCCTCACCGAGCTGTACCAGGCGCTCGTCGAGTGGATCGCACGGCACGCCCTGAACCCCAAGCACCAGAAGGAGCTGCTCGACATCCTGCACCGTCACTTCCGGCTGGTCGACGGCCGGGCCCAAGGCGATCCGCGGGCGGCCATGGTCGAGCTCGTGGAGTCGTTGATGCTCGGCTCCCGCGGCGAGCTGTCGAGCTGGGAGCGATACCTCGCGCAGACGAGTGGCGGCGCGAGCCCAGCCGGCGCCGCCGAGCAGTTCGTCGCGTCGCTGGCCTCCAACGTCTCGAACCTGAGCGACCTAGCGACGGGTGTTGCCGACGCGTTCGCGAAATTCAACCTGGACAGCCGGAAAGCGCTCGCGCTGAGCCTGGCGGCACAACGACTGCTCTCGGTCCAGAGCGTGCGAACAATGGAGGAGCTGGCCGCGCACCGCGAAGCACTGCGCCTCGCGTGGATCGCCGCGCGAGACGCGCTCGAGGCGCTGCGCGCAGCCCCGGGGGCCAAGGACCTGGCCGTGATGGCGCGCCTGGCGGTCGAGCAGGAGCGTTTTTCGCGGCACATCGACAAGATCGATGACGTCGCCAAGCAGGTCAAGGCGTTCATCGCCCAGGCCAAGCAGCTGAGCCAGGGGGCGAGCGCGGAGGCCCGGCACATCGCGCGCGCCTCCAACGCAATCACCGGGTTGTCGTTCGCGTTGGGCTGGATGGCGCGCTACAACGCGCTCGTAGCCTCCGGTCACTCACCCGAGAAGGCGATGGCGATGTCGATCGGCCAGTCAGCGGTGTACCACGCGCTCACGAGCATCCCCGTCGTGGCGATCGCAGACCTGAGCCTCACGGCGGCACAAGCGGGCGTCGAATGGATCGCCCCGGATGCCCGCGTCGGTGGCGCACGGCCCAGCGAGCTATCGCTGTCGGCGCTCGTGGACCTGGGGTTCGTCGGGGTCGACTTCGGCAGCCAGCAATTGGCCGATGCGTCCGCGCGGGCGGAGGTCCGGGCGTTCCTCGAGGCCAACTCGATGGATCGGATCCGCCAGTCGCTGGCCCGACTCCGCGTCTTGATCGCCCAAGCGGCGACGACCGAGGAACGAAACCAGCTGCAGCGCCTGCAACGGCTGATGCACGAGGTCCTCACCGAGAAGGAGAACGATCCGTGATCCGCCACGCCACGAACCTCGCATTGTTCGTGTCCCTCGCGATGGGCGTGAGCCCGGCGGCCGGCCAGGCGCCGGCGATAGACGTCATGCTCCATGTGGGCGAGCTGGCCCATGTCGGCGCCAGTGCGGGCGCGAGCCCATTGGCGGGCTCGCCCTGGGCGGTGCTCGGCCTCGGCCCGGCCGAAGCAGGTGCGACCGGTCGACCGGAGGTGCTCGTCGGCCCCGACGGCGCGCTCACGTCCGTCGGGCGCGCCGCATGGTCAGCGCTCGCCAGGTCGGAGCTGGCGATTCAGGCACGGCGCACGTCGCGGGAAGGCATGAGCGCGGCGTGGTACGGCGCGTCCGCGACCGAGGTGTGGGGTCTCGCGCCCCAGGCCGATGGCCTGGTTCGTGTGTTTGGCCCGTTTCCGCGTGCGGAGCTGGTGGCCGTCCTGGCCGCACGGCTCGCGCTGCCCGAGCCAGCGAAGGCGAGCCCGCTTGGCACCGACGGGTTTTCGCTCGTCGAGTGGCTGCTGGTGGTCGGCGTCGAGCGCGAGACTCTGGCCGCTGCGGCGGTCGAGGCCGGTCGGACGCACGAGCTAGGCTGGACGATCGACGAGCTGCGCTCCGTGCTGGTTCGGCCCGCGACACTGGCAAATTTGGCCGCGGACCGAGACCTCGACCTGGCCACGCTGCTCGCGGACGCCTCGAGCCCCGCGACCCTGGCGAGCACGGCCAAGTCGCTCGTCGATCGCGGCTGGCTCACGTCCGTGCGCGGCGAGCTCGGCCTGCGGTTTCACTTCTCGGAGCGAGGTCGGGCGCTGGCGCGAATCGTCCTCCACCCGCGATTCACACTGCAGATCGCGGCCCGTCAGTGCGGTCCCGTGGCCTCCGAGCGCGCCGCGACGCGCAGCGTGTGCGTGGCGGACGAGGGCACGGCGATCGTCGCGTACGACCCGGTCGGCCGGCGGTTTTCCGTGGTCGGCGTAGCACCGGCAGAGCTCGCCGCCACGCAGGCTCGCGAGCTGGGCGCGATGCTCGCCGAGCTCGATTCCCGACCCGACTCAGGCACGCGTGGCAGCTCCGACGGTGCCTCTCTGTTGGGGGATGAAATCAAGGCCGAGCTCGAGCGCGGAGCCGAGCGAACGCGGCCGGTCGTCGCGACCCGCGCGCTGTGGGGACGCGGCAAACCCGACTGTTGGTGCGTCGCCGTGCGTGACGGTAAGTCCATCGACGTCGAGTACGAGGACACCGATGGGGACGATCTCCCGGACCTCGTGAGGGTACGAGACGTCGACGGCGCGCCGTTCACGCGTTCGTTCGTACTGCACGACAAGCTCTGGCAGGAGTCGAACATTCTCGAAGCCTATCTCGAGGTCTCGTTCAAGCTGCCGTGGGGACGTGAGGTCTACCAACCACACGACGTCGACGTGTTACTCAACGGGAAGGTCGTGGCGCAACTCACCTCGGTCGTACCCGAAGGCCTTTACCAGTTCCGCGTGCGACCGCAGGACCTGGTCGTGAACGCCGACGCGGCCCGGACCAACGATGTCCGAGTCCAGACCCGGCACCTGCGAGGTGGCCACTACGTGGTGTCGACCGACTTCAACCTCGCCGTGCGGCTGTCCCAGGTGTCGCGCTGGGTAGTCGCCGAGGATGCCGCGGCCGCGGAGAAGGTCCTTCGCGAGCGCAGCCGGCTGCGCGCAGCCGGCGTGGATCTCGCCGTCTATGCCAATGGGTGGGCGGTGGCGCCCGCCGTCCCCCGCCCGGGCGAACGTGTGACAGTGAGGGGGATCGTCCACAACCGGGGCATGGAGCGGGCGGCGGGGTGGACCGCGCGATTCTCGGACGGCGATCTCGCGCGCGGTGGCGTGGCGTTCGCCGACGTTGCACTCGCACCGATCGAGCCCGGGGAGACGCTCGCCGTCGAGGGCGCATGGACCGCCAGCCCGGGCTCCCACGCGCTGTGCGTGGTGCTGATCGCGCCGGCAGGCGCCACCGACCTACGCGCGGCCAACGACCAGGTGCGGCTGATGTTGACGACCGGGGGCGACGAGTCCCCCCCCGAGGTCGCGTGGGCCGAGCCGGCCGAGGGCGCCCTGGTGCCGGCGGGCCGGGTCACCGTACGCGGGACCGCCATGGACAACGTCGCTGTCGTCGCGCTCGAGGTCTCGATCGATGGCGGCTTGTGGCAGGCCGTCCCCGTGGCCCCCCGTTGGGAGGCCACGATCGAGATCGGCCCCGGAGCCCACCGGCTCCGCGCGCGCGCCCGCGACGGCGCGGGGCGCGAGACCACGGTCGAGCGCAGCGTGACCGCACGCTAGTACCCTGTCTCACAAATTCGTATCACAACTCGCCGGCCCTCGTCGCCGCTGGCGGCGTTGCGCCTCCTCATCGTAGGGGCACTACGACTGCGTCGGCGCGCCTTGCCAGCGACGACGATGACTCGCCGATTTATG
>ORMF011299127.1_pt1 | contig 14914 bp, 14 predicted proteins | sample 1779871 | NCBI WGS metagenome assembly ORMF01 (sample SAMEA104232316, study PRJEB22302) | groundwater metagenome | biome: forest; feature: aquifer; material: groundwater | place: USA | collected 2011-08-07 | depth 5.4 m | reverse complement strand
GGGGGGGTGGTGTCTGCGGAAAAAATACTGCGTGGCGTACGAAAAAATACGATGCTCATCTCGCTTGTGTTGGTGCAAAGCGAGCTTGGTGTCATTGAGCCAGTTGCCGAATTGGGAGCCACATTGCGTGCCATGCGCCGGAGTCAGAAGAATACGCCGCTTCTTCACACGGACGCGAGTCAGGCGGCGCTCTTGCTCCCCTTGAGTGTTGATAGACTCGGCGTTGACCTCATGACGCTCGATGCCCAAAAAATCTATGGACCAAAAGGAGTTGGCGTGCTCTACCGTCATCGCGGAGTAGTGCTTGCTCCGCAGATCTTTGGCGGTGGGCAGGAGTTCGGACTGCGTTCCAGTACGGAGAATGTGCCGCTCATTGTTGGCATGGCGCGGGCTCTCACACTCGCGTCGGCAGGGCGAAAGAAAGAACAGGCACGGCTCTTGAAACTTCGGCAGCGGTTCCTTTGTCTTCTTAAAGAGAGGGTGCCCGAAGCGGTGATAAACGGAAATCCTTCCCGCGCGGTGCCCTCCACACTGCATCTTTCTTTACCGGGGAAAGATGCGGAAATGCTGGTCATCGCGCTTGATGCCCGAGGGGTCTCAGCGGCGACCAAAACAGCTTGTGCCGAGTCAACCGAGCGCGCTTCTGCCGTTGTTTTAGCCCTAGGAAAAGATAGCGCCCACGCGGAAGGGTCGCTGCGCTTCTCTTTTGGCAGGGGAACTACGGTCCGTGATGTTGAGGGGGCGGTCGCCGCGCTCGCGGAAGCTCTTCAGGCGATGCAAAATCATTGACAAATGGGTAATATATGCTAATTTTTTGTTATTGATTGTGCCGCCAGCGGTCTTCGCGCTCGGAAGTGGCTGAGGTATGATACACGCATGGATCTTGAACATCTTAACAAGACGCAGATCATCCTCCTCACTCTTCTGGTGAGCTTTGTTACCTCAATAGCGACGGGCATTGTCACCGTAACACTTATCGATCAAGCGCCCCGCTCAGTGACCCAAACGATCAATCGTATCGTCGAACGCACGGTGGAAAAAGTTGCCCCAAACATTACGGGCACCCAAGGCGCGGCGGCAAAAGAGGTCACCATTGTCGTCAAAGAGGAAGATCTTATCACCGACTCGATTGTAAAAAACGCGAAAACCTCGATGCGCATTGTCGCCCAACCTGTCGGACTTCCTGATGTTCCCGCGGATGTTGTTGGTGCTGCCGTTTCGGTATCGCCGACGCTCGCCGCAACCGCCCGAAGTATTTTTGCTGAAGGATTTCTCTACAGTGTGCTTGACGCTCGGGGCAATTCGGTATCTTTCAAACTTCTAGACTCCGGTGCGGAAAACCCTGTCGTCATCATGGAACTTTCTTCCAAAGATATGGCGACGGCAACGCCCGCAATACTTCGGGATTCTGCTTCCGTAAAGCTTGGGCAAACCGTCATTGGGCTTTCGGGGACGGGGCGCCAAAGCATTGCCGTCGGCGTCGTGGCGGGCCTTGATACGACCGGAGAGGCGGCGAGCACCACGCTCACTACTATTGAGACAAGTATTAACACCTACGATACCTTGCCAGGAAGCCAACTTATCAATATTTTCGGCGAGACTATTGGCATCCGCTCTGTCGCGCTCGGAGGTAACGCGACCTACATTCCAAGTTCCTTCATACTAGGAGCCTTGAGAGCCGTTTCGTCTCCCGCCACGCACAACTAATTCTCATTCATTAAAAATGCCCCCCTTTAGCAACTTCACCACTAAAGCAAAAGAAGCGATTCGCCGCGCGCACGAGCTTGCCATCGAGCGCGGTCAGAATCATGTGAACCCCTTGCATCTTTTGGCGGCGCTTCTTCTACAAGAGGAGTCAATGGTTTTTTCTATACTCGAGAAACTTGAAGTAGACACGGTGCTTTTGACGGACACATTGCTTGAAGCGGTGGAGGCGCGAGAATCGGGCTCCGTGCTCTCGCCCTCCTATCAGCTGTACCTCACGCCGGAGCTTGCCCAGGTACTTGAGAGCTCCTCAAAGATCGCGCAAGGTTTTAATGACCCTTTTGTTTCAACAGAACATCTTTTTCTCTCGATTCTTGATCATCCTGGCCCAGCGCGGGATATTATTGCCCGCTTCCGACTGGATCGCCACGGGGTGATGCATGTGCTCTCCGAGCTTAAGCACGGCAAAGTAACCGATGTTTCCCAGCCAAAGCGCGGCCGCGCACTTTCCAAATTTACCCGCTCACTTACCAAGCTCGCGGCGGAAAACAAACTTGACCCGGTCATTGGTCGGGATAAGGAAATTAATCGTGTCATTCAAATTCTTTCGCGCCGCACCAAGAACAACCCGATTTTGATTGGAGAAGCCGGCGTGGGAAAAACTGCCATTGCGGAAGGGCTTGCCCAGCGGATGAGTATCGGCGATGTGCCGGAATCACTTAAAGACAAGGAACTCGTGTTGCTTGATTTGGGGCTCCTTATCGCGGGCACGAAGTATCGCGGCGAATTCGAAGAGCGCCTTAAAAATATTATGAAAGAAATTGAGCGGGCGGAAGGGAAAGTGATTCTCTTCATTGATGAAATTCATACGCTCGTGGGAGCCGGCGCGGCCGAAGGCGCGATGGACGCATCGAATATGCTCAAGCCCGCTTTAGCGCGCGGCGAGATGCGTGTTATCGGCGCTACCACGCTTAAGGAATATCAGAAGCATATTGAACGAGACCCGGCGCTTACACGACGATTCCAGCCCGTCCATGTGCAAGAACCTTCCATTGAAGATGCTGTTGCGATTTTGCGTGGCTTGCGCGATAAATACGAGCTCTATCATGGCGTCCACATTACCGACGATGCCATTGTGGCGGCCGTGGAACTCGGAAGCCGCTATATCACAGACCGGTTTCTTCCAGACAAGGCGGTAGACCTTGTTGATGAAGCGGCGTCTGCCCTTAAGATAGCTCTTGAAAATAAGCCCACGATTCTTGAAGAAGCGCACCGTAAAATCACGCGTCTTGAAATTGAAAAAGAAGCGCTCAAAAATGATATTGAAAGCGGCAGTGCCAAGGATGCCAAGGCGCGCGTGAAAGTTATTGGTACTGAAATTGCCGACCTTCGGGAGAAAACATCGGAACTTGAACTCAAGTGGAAAAACGAAAAAGAGACGCTCGGTGAAATAAAAGACCTCAAGAAAGAGCTCGATGCCTTGCGGCTCGAAGCAGACGCCGCTGAGGCGCGGGCCGACCTTAGCAAGGCCGCGGAGATTCGTTACGCACGAATTCCCGAGGGACAGCGCGATCTTGATATCAAACAAAAACGGCTTAAGAAACTCCAAAAGTCGCGACGAATCTTGAAAGAAGAAGTTACGGAGAGTGACATTGCCGATGTTGTGTCTCGTTGGACCGGGATTCCGGTGGCCCGCATGCTCGAAGAAGAAGCGGAAAAGCTTTCGCGCATGGAAAGCGAGCTCACGCGCCGCATCATCGGCCAAAACGAGGCGGTAACAAAGGTCTCCGACGCGATCAAGCGCTCGCGCGCGGGAATTTCGGACCCCAACCGCCCCATCGGTTCATTTCTCTTCCTCGGTCCTACGGGGGTAGGTAAGACCGAGCTTACGAAAGCACTTGCTGGTTTTCTTTTTGACGATGAAAAGGCGCTCATCCGCGTTGATATGTCGGAGTACATGGAGCGCCACTCGGTCTCGAAAATAATTGGCTCGTCGCCGGGCTATGTTGGGTATGAAGAGGGGGGCAACCTTACGGAAACGATTCGTCACCGCCCGTACTCAGTGCTCCTGTTTGATGAAATAGAGAAAGCTCACCCGGAAGTATTCAATATTTTGCTTCAGGTGCTTGATAATGGGCGGCTCACGGACGCAAAAGGCCGCACCGTGAATTTTAAGAACGCGGTTATTGTTCTCACCTCAAATATCGGCGCGGAATTTATCGACAAAATGGCCACTATCGGCTTTACCAAAACTGCCGAAGCAAACGCCGAAGCGCAATATCAAAATGCCAAAGACAAGGTCCAGGGAGCGCTTAAAAATCATTTCCGGCCGGAGTTTTTGAATCGTCTCGATGACATCATTATCTTCAACATCCTTTCGCACGAAGCGGTGAAGCAAATCGTGAAGCTTCAAATTGATATTGTGAAAGAGCGTTTGAGGGCAAAAGATATTGAGCTTGAAGTGTCGCCAGAAGTTTTTGCCTATTTGGCGAAGGAGGGCTACAACCCCCAATATGGCGCGCGACCCTTGAAGCGCCTCATTCAAAATAAAATTCTTACGCCGGTTGCCTCACTTATGGTCTCCCAAGGCGTTATGGAGGGAGGCTCTGTTGCGGTTAGCATTAAAGGAAAAGACGAGTTTACATTTGATGTGAAGAAGCGCGGCAGTCGCCCTCGCAAATCTTCAAAGCGCCTCGAAAGCGTGGTAGCATAACCGGCACGCGTCGGTACCCAAGTGGTCAACGGGGACAGACTGTAAATCTGTTGGCGTCAGCCTTCGCTGGTTCGAATCCAGCCCGGCGCAATGATAAAAACCGAGTGCCTGCATGGCGCTCGGTTTTGGCATTATGGGGGGATTCGAAAGGCGCAGGAGCTTGGCTCCGAGCCGGGGTCGCGCAAATTTCTAGCAGGAAATTATGCGTGACCGAATCCTGCCCGACGCATAACCAAATCCCTCCCTGCGCACCCGTACATACACACGCCCCGCCGAAAATCCAACGGGGCGTGTGTTAGGATACATCTCATGAGATTCTTGCTTTTGGCATTTCTTCTTACCTTGTTTGTTCTTATGCCGACCGCAGTCTTTGCGCAGGGCTTTATTGCTCCCCTTGTGCCCTGTGGTGCCTTAGGACAGCCTGCCTGTGATGCCTGCGGGCTCACGGCGCTTGCACAGCGCGTCATCAATTTTCTTGTCTATTTTGCCGGAGTCATGGCGGTACTCATGTTTGCGTGGGCGGGGATACTCTACGCCACTTCCTCGGCAAATCCCGGGCATATTGAAACCGCACACAAAATATTCTGGAATGTGTTGATTGGCTTTGTATTCACTCTCGCGGCTTGGCTTATCGTCGATACCATTATGAAAGAGCTTTACAACACCTCTAAAGCCCATCAGCAGTTTGGCCCCTGGAACGAGATTTTGTGTCGCGATACTTCGAGTCCGGCTGACAGCATGGCATTCGCTCCCATTGAAACCGCACCCCGTGCTCCAGAACCGCTGGGATATTGTGCGACAGAAACAATTATGGAAACCGGAGTAAATGCACGGCAGTGTTTTGAAACAGAAATGTCATGTGAAGATTGGCGCCTTCAAAGTGGTATTTCTGACCAATGTGCGGGGGTGCCCCTAGCTCGCGGGGGCGTCATTGAAGATGACAGCTATCACATTCCTCCCGGAAGCCAATCAAGCAGTGCAATGGCGCAGGCATTCACCAACACACAAACATATAACGACACTATTCGTTCTCTAGCTAAAAAATATAATGTGTCAGAGGATGAAATCCGGGCGATAGTCGTCGGCGAATCAGGCGGCGTTGCAACGCGTGAAGTTGGTGACTCGGTTGGCTTGATGATGGTCCGGACTCTTACTGCGCGGGAAGTTATACCCGAACTGTTAGGAGCAAACGAAGCCACCATTAAAGACTGGCTTCGAGTGCCGGAGAACAACCTTGAGGCGGGAGTCAAATACTATGCGCAGCAACGAGATAAGTTTAAAGACCTTGATTTAGCCACTGCGGCCTATAACGGAGGTCCAGGAGCCAATGAGCCAAGTAAGGATTGCGACGGGCTTCTTCGCTGGCAATGCCCGTATGACTCACGCACCGTAGATGGTAAAAGTTGTTGGAACACCGGACTTGTCGGTTGCTCGCCGAATGAGGGGTATAAAGAGACCCGAGTCTATGTCTCAAATGTAAAACAGGTGCGTGATTTTATAAGCACAACTCCCTAGAGTTCGCCCGTTTGACTTCGCCGAACTAATTACCTATAGTAGGGCGACTAATTTTGATATATGTCCCAAGACCGACTCATCAGACTTGCTCCCGACGTTTCAGTCGGGACCCCGACCGCTTCGCGCGTCGGGGCTGCGTTTCGATGAGAATCTAAATGAACTGATATGTCTCAAGATAGATTAATAAAACTGGCTTGTGAAAAGTGTAAGAGGGTAAATTACTACTCAAGCAAAAACAAGAAAAAAGTTGAGCGCAAAATCGAGCTTAAAAAATATTGCAACTGGTGCAGGGCCCAGCGCGTCCATAAAGAAGCGAAAAAGTAGCTGCGTTAGCTTTTAGCTTCATTAGCTTTTAGAAAATCACATTGAATCTTGGGCTTTTTAGCTATAAGCTACAAGCTATCAGCTAACCGCTGATTTTGGGCCTATATGTGCATATAGGCCCGGCATTCGGACAAAATAGAAGCTAGCCCGGCTATCTTCTGCTTTGCTCCTCACTTGGGCCTATAGTTCAGTGGCAGAACGTCGGTCTCCAAAACCGATAACCGGGGTTCGATTCCTCGTGGGCCCGCTGAAATTTTAAATTATAGGAGCCGAGGCTTTCGCCTCGGCTCCCAGCAGCTACCGCTACTTCGTGAACACAAGATCCTTCGGCACGCGCTCCTCGATAACCTTGAGGAGCTCGAGAAGGTAGGAGGGCTTGAATGCCGCGTTCCCGTTGCTTTCCATATACCCTTTTGCAATCTCGAGGACGAGGGCCGAAAGACGCTCCCCGCGGGTATGCTTGTGCCAGCGGATTGCTGACATGAACGCCTCAATTTCGTCGAACTCGTCGTAATCGGGAACGAGGTTTGGCCCTATGGCTTCGAGTACCTCGCGAGTCTTTCTGAGCGCAAAGCGATATTCGATAAGTTCTCGTTCACGCTTAGTGACTGTTGGTCTTGGTTCCTGCTTGGCCATCTTCGCCTCCGCTTTTGAATGTTCTGTTTGAGATAGTAGATAGGTATCTCACATAATTGTCAACAAGAATTTAGTTCAAGAATTTTTTAATTTTGCTTGTGATGGCCTTCTTTTGAGTTGGCCGATACCATGTAATGTGCGGATCTTTCTTCCACCAGTGCATTTGGCGTTTGGCGTAGTGCCAAATTTTTGTCTCAAGTTTTTTAAGCATTTCTTCCTTAGTCACTTTGCCTTGCAGATAAAAGGCAAGATACCGGTACTCAAGTCCGAGTGCTTCCATCCGTTTCCATGAGAGACCTTGCCGGTGTAAGCGACGGGCTTCGGCAACCACACCTTCTCTAATTCGCGCGAATAGGCGAACATGGATTTTTTGCTTTAGTTCACTGTCTGGCAACCGTAACCCTATTTTTAGAGTGTTGTAGGTGGCTGGTTGTTTGTTGTTAGTCGGCACTTTGCCAAGTGCTTTGGCAATTTCAATTGCGCGGATAAGACGGACCGGATTGTGCGGGTCGATAGTTCGCGCGCGGCGCGGGTCCAATTTTTTGAGCAGGGTAAAAAGCTGTGGAGCAGTTTTTCTGCCAAGCTGTTTCCGCAACTTGGTATTCGGCGGCACTTCGGGCACGGAAATGTTGCCGAGCACCGCGTCAATATAAAAACCGGTGCCGCCGCAGATAATCGGCAGTTTGTTGTTCGCTACGATATATCGTAGTGCCTTCGTTGCGTCTCGTTTGAATTGCCCGGCAGAATACTGCCGGCTTGGGCTCGCTACATCAAGCAGGTGATGGGGAACACCGCGCATCGCGCGCTTCGTGATTTTGCCGGTGCCAATATTGAGCCCGCGATACACCTGCCGCGAGTCGGCCGAGATCACTTCGCCGTTAAAACGCCGCGCAAGCTTAACTGCCAGAGCGCTTTTACCCGAGGCCGTGGGCCCCACGATAACAATAATTTTGCATGTCTTGGGCATAACAATGGGTATGCTATCATGGTGGAGCATTGCCTAACATACTAATGATCAATCATATGAAAGAGAAACATCTTGAAATGCCCGGAGAGCCGCTTCGTATTGGTGATCGGGTGCCCAACACTACCTTCGATATTTATCACGAGGATGCGGAGAGGCGGGTCAAACTGCATGACTATCTGGACAAATGGCTGGTACTCTTTTTCTATCCGGCAGACTTTTCGTTTGTATGCCCCACTGAGCTTGAAGAACTTGCTGGTCTGTATCCGGAATTTAAAAAGGAGGGAGCGGAAGTAATGAGTGTCTCAACTGATACGGTGTATGTCCATAAGGCCTGGCACGATGCCTCGCATGCGATTTGGAAAATTACCTTTCCAATGGCTGCGGACCCGGCAGGAAAGCTTTCTCGCGCTTTCGGCACCTACATCGAAGACGAGGGTCAATCACTGCGTGGTAGCTTTATTGTGAGTCCCGAGGGGGAGCTTAAAGCCATTGAGATCAATCACAACGATATTGGCCGGAATGCCCATGAGCTTCTACGGAAACTCCAAGCGGCAAAGTATGTAAACGAACACCGTGGCCAAGTCTGTCCGGCAAGCTGGAAACCTGGGGACGCAACTTTGAAGCCCGGCATGGATCTCGTGGGGAAAATCTAGTCCGCCTTCCTTTTGTTTTTTAAAGTTATTGAAACAAATACGCGCGACGGCAGGGGTTTCCTAGCCATCGCGCGTTTGATCCAGATACGCCTGGATCCTACTCCATACTTCCCATCGATACTCAAACGCAAGTGCATCGAATAATCGACGAGCCGTGAGTACCGAGTTGAGCTCAACCTTCCACCCCGTCGCTCGGTTTATGGAATAGCGCGCCCCTTCCTCACGGTCGATGACTACGAGTACGCACATGACGGTAAAGCCCGCTTCCTCGAGACGCCGAATTGCCTCGAGTTTGTTGTGCGCTCGCGTTACGACATCATCGACTAACAGAACAAGGGATCCCCGCCGTAGAGACTCCGGATTACGCACGGGTCCGATTTCACGAGCCCCGTCCGGCCCTTCGATTTTCTCGAAGTAGAGGAGGGGAATCGTTCCGCCAAGTCGCTCGGAGGCAAGTGCGGCGAGCGCTTCGGCTATCGGCTCTCCCGCGCGGGGAATTCCCGCGATGGCATCGAAGCGAGGTCTCCGCGACCTCACCTCCCGCCAAAGCATCTCCGAGATGGTCCAGAGCAGTTCTTGTGTCACTGGACCTGGCCGTGTCGGGTGCTCCGGCGTTGCGAAGTTGAACTTATAGGGGGAAAGAAGCGCGATCGGATCTCCCTCGTGATGTTTAAGGCGTGCCCCTCCCCCTGGCCGCATATCGAGCTCGATAACGCCGGCCTTTTTGAGTATCAGCGAGAACTCTTCAAGCGACGGCCGTGACATGATGACCTCCTTCGCACATGCCTTCGACGATCTCGCACCTGATGTTTCGCAGGGCCGCCGACTTGTCTATCGCACGCGTAATCGGCCGGCCGATGACGAGGAGGTGTACTCCCCAAAATCCTGCCTGCTTAGGTGTTCCGGTCATTTTGTGCTCATGGACCGGGTCTTCTTCGCGGCGGATACCTGCCGCCACAATGAGCGGATCCCAGCTTGTCCCGCCGTGAAGAAGTTTGAAGATTTCGATGTACGGAACTGGAATCACGATACCGTCTACCCCCGCTTCCGCGGCGAAGTCGAGGTTCTTGGTCACTACCTGGGTGTCCGGGGACTGCGAGGTCAGACGAATAACTGCGAGGACCTTTGTTTTGCTGCCCTTTGCCGCTTCCATAGCGGCTCGCAGCATTTTGGTCTCGCCGGTAGCGTGTACGGTGATGAGGTCGACGCCGGCTTGCACATGGGGCTCCATACGACGCGTCACCGTTTCCGGTGTGTCGAAGAGCTTCATGTCGCTGAAGACGCGAAGCGGTTTCTTGAGTTTCTGGAATGGCCGCGCTGCCTGCTCGGCCCCTCGACGATCGACGCGATCATGCATCTCCACACCCCAGATATCATCATGGAACGGGAGAATCTGACAGGGCGCCATGCCCCCAATCGCGACGCAAACTTGGCCGACTTGATGCGACATGGAACCCTCTCTTAGTTGTGATGATCAGTACCGTCGCTATACTAGCGGAAATACCTGACAATTCAAAATTGTCTTATATTTTTTAAGAGTCAAAAAAAGAAAGAACCCGCGGTGGTATTGAAACCACGCGCGGGCCTATTTCGGATCTCGGGACCGGATTTACCGGCCGTTGCCTCACTCCCCGAGGAAGCCCTTGTTGCTCTTGATGACCTCCTCCTGCATCGCATCGATGCAGAGAGCTCGGCACGCGGCCGCGACCATGTAGGAGACCCACTCGTCGTACCAGGACTGGGCGCCACTAGCCGCAACGACGATGCCGTGAAGCACCGCGCTACCCCAGTAGGGTGTGTCGCTCCAGCTTCCGCTTGCCTTGAGCAAGTAAGGCATCGTTTCCCGGACGAGATGCGTCGGTAGGCCGGTTCGCCACGAAATGATCGCCTTGGCTTGAGCAAACTTGGCGTAATCACGCGCCCATTTCTTTTTGTCGCCAAACGACTCCTCGTAGAGGATGGCGTCGTGCTCGTAGTAGACTTCGAACGGACGCATCGCCGGATTCATGATAACGATGTGGAGGTCCTTGCGCTTCATCAGGCCGGACTCCATCGCCGCCAAAATGGCCGGACGGACCATGTCGACTGCCTTGCGGGCTCTGTCAGCCCCAAGCAGGTAACTCGTGTGGGCACCTTCTTTCATGACGGGCATTCTCCTTCGTTGGTTATCGTTCGCCGTAGGCGCTCTGTTGCAAGAGCACCCAGACGAACCACGAGACATTACGGTCGTAGTCGCTCAGGAACGCACCGACGCCACCCAAGATGGCGTTCTTGCGCACCTCCAGGTTGGGGCGGCGAGCGGGATAGTCGTGCGCCCAGACGACGATCTGGATGTCCTTCCCGTTGACATCAAACCGGTGGGATTCTTCTACCCACACCTCGACTTCTCCTGGCATCAGCCGAGCAACTTGGTCTTCCGGCGCGTTGAGCGCCTCGGCAACCATTGCCGGCAAAGCCAGGGCAAGCTTGTGCAACATGTCACCCGGTATTCTATCGGGCTTGTATCGAAGTATTACGAGCGGCATAGCCGCCTCCTTCTAGCTATTGTCCGAACATACTGTACTTACAGATTTTATTTTGTCAAATCGAGGTGGAATTTATGAATGGCTAACCTCAAACAGTATATCATTCTAGCTTTTTGCAAAAAGCTAGAATGATATGGGCGCGCGAGGTTAATTTATGACGAACATGAGGACCCTCGGCACGCTTGAGAACTAAACCGGCAATCGCCATTTTCCGGATGTGGTCCGAGGTGTTCATGTACCCAATGTTAAGGCGTTCTGTAATTTCATCCACCGAGAGCTCCGGCTCACGCTTCAGTAGGTCAAGAATTTCAAGTCGGCGGTGATTGGCAAAACCTTTTACGATTCTCTCGATTCTTCGGTACCTGCCTGTTTTCTTTTTCTCTGTTGTTTCCACTGTGTTCAGTATACTCTTGCAAGCCGACTCATTCTAGCTTTTTGCAAAAAGCTAGAATGAGTCGATCCAGTGTAGAAAAATATCGTGAATTTCTTTTAGGTGGGCCGGGTCTCTGAAGGTATGCGGAGCGCCTTTGATTATATGGAATTCTTTTGGTCCTGGAAGCGCGTCGAATAATTGCTGAACATGCTCAGGCGGAGTGGTAGCATCTTTCTCTCCCGTAATGAGTAATACCGGCATGGTGAGTTTGTCCGCTTCCGGTAAAAGATCATACTTTAATCTGTCTTCAATATGCGACCAAGGAAGTCTTTTAACGGTTCCAGGTTTTGAATAACTTTTTTCTTCTCTCCAGCCAGCCTCTTTCCATTTTGCTATATATGATGGGTCCTGTTTCAGGTGTGCCTCTACACTCAAACGACCTGAAACTACTGGAGAAATAGGCGCCAATGCTAACACTTTCTCCGGATACTTTTCAGCATACAAAGCTGTACAAATGCCACCAAGACTATGGCCCGAAAGTGCGAAAGGTTTTTGATACCACTTTTGCCCTTCTGCCCACTTAATTATGTCTTCTAGGTCCTCGTAGTAGTTGGTAATGGTAGCGTCTTCGTATTTTCCGTCACTCTCGCCAAAAGTGTTCGTCGTATCAAAACGCACTACCGTAAAGCCCTTTTCTTTAAATGCATTGGCGAAGGTTTGAATGTGGTCCTGCTCCTTAAAGCCGCTGAGCCCGTGCATGACAAACGCCAATCCTTTTTGATCATTTCCTTGTTCGACAAGTGTCGAGACATTCTGCCCTTTTCGGTTTTTAATAAAAAGCTTTTCCATATCATTTTGTAATTTTGCAAAAAGCTAGAATGAACTAATTCACGCGATATTGGTCTTTGCCGGTTGCAAGGAGGCTGAGAAGAGATTTGGTGGCCATGTCGCTCGCGATTTTGTTCGCTTCAAATGTGTTATACGCACCATGTGAGTTGGAGTTGAACCAATGAGAAAGCGGTAATGCGTTAAATCGCTCGTCCATTGGGTCGTCTTGTGCTGCGCGCAGACGACCTGATTGAAGTTCGTTAAAAAGAGCGTCTTTGTCTATTCCTCCCGTAAAACCGCAATTGATAATAAGTGCCCCGGCCTTCATTTTTGCGAGTTCATTTTTCCCGACAAAGCCCATTCCTGCCTCTCTGGAGACATGTAGGGTAATAATGTCACTCTTAGAGAGAAGTTTTTCAAGACTCACAAATTTTACTCCTGTCTTTTGCTCAATTTCCGGTTTGCGGGTACGGCTGTAATATAAAATCTCTTTTGCTCCCAGAGAGCGAAGTGACTGTGCAACCTTTAATCCGACACTTCCCATTCCAACAATTCCTATCGTCTGATCGTTGAGCGAGGGGGTGGTCAAAAATTTTACATCTCCTGTTCGTCCCGAGATAAAAATATTTCGTATCATTGCAAGCATGAGTGTGATCGTGTACTCCGCAACTGCATAGCTATTTGCACCCGGCGCATTGGCTATGGCGATGCCGCGAGTAGTGGCTAATTTATGACCCGGAATAAAAAATCGCCAGTCTGCTCCGGTAAATACAATTGCTTTCAGCTCACCTGCGGCATCAATAACTTTGTCAGTGACTTTTTCTATGCCGCCGAGAATATAACCAACCTTGCCTTTTAAATGCTTGATAAGTTGATCTTCGGAAGCCGTAGGAGTATCAAGACGCTCGGTTTCATAGCCCGCATGAGCTAGCATCTTTTCGTGTTCGGAAAAGATAAACAGTGAGTCAGTTATTAAAATTTTTTTTCGCATACTCCTTTGAATTTTGCTTGCATAATAATGCTGGAGGTGGGAGTCGGTCACAAGTATTTTGCTACACCACACGAGTACTTCCAAGTTTCTAACTCGCTTTGCTCCTAAGAAACTTTAGGTCGCTGCAAAATCTTGCGACCCCGCCTCGGCAGCTAAGCTGCCTGCGGCTTTCGACTCCCACCCACGGAATCTTTCTGATGCTGGAGGTGGGAGTCGAACCCACACATTCTTGCGAATAATGGATTTTGAGTCCATCGCGTCTGCCATTCCGCCACTCCAGCAAATGGGCCCTGTCTGCTTCCTACTTACCCGGAAGTTTTATGGTACCGAAGCCCCCATTGAAATGCAATTTGTTTCCATCTTAGGTACTTTTTTATAGTTCAAGCAACATGCTAGAATTGAAGCTAATGAAGCTAACCGCTAAAAGCTAGAAGCTCTGCACTATGGCATTTTATAACGACTCGATTTTTTGGGTTGAATTGGACAAAATCAAACCAAATCCTTTTCAGCCGCGCAAAGAATTTGATGAGGGGAAACTTCGCGAGCTTGCGGACTCAATCCGCCAATACGGCATACTCCAGCCGCTCGTAGTCACGCGAAAAGAAACGCCGAAGGAAGACGGCGGACTCATGGTTGAGTATGAGCTCATAGCGGGGGAGCGCCGTTTGCGCGCCTCGCGCATCGCGGGGCTTTCTCAAGTGCCGGTGCTCATTCGCGACGCCGAGGAAAATGACCGGATGAAGCTCGAGCTCGCCATCATTGAAAATTTACAGCGCGAGGACCTTAACCCCATAGATCGTGCACGCGCCTTTGACCGACTGGTGAGTGAGTTCGGTTTTAAGCACACGGAGATTGCAAAGAAAATCGGCATGAGCCGTGTGTATGTCTCGAACACGGTGCGTCTTCTTGCAATGCCCGCAGACATGCAGCAAGCGGTGCTCCAAGGCCAGATTTCAGAGGGGCACACCCGTCCGATTCTTATGCTCAATGACAGGCCCGAGCAGCAGACAACGCTCTTTAAAGAAATTTTGTATAAAAAACTTACCGTTCGCGAAGCGGAAGCTATTGCGCGGCGGATTGCGTTCGATAAAGTGCGCCGGAAGGAATACCTGATCGATCCGGAGCTGATTGAGCTTGAACAGCGGTTCACGGAGTCGCTTGGGACCCGCGTGCAAATCGAACGCAAGGAAAAAGGAGGAAAGATCGTCATTGATTTCTTTTCGCCGGAAGATCTACAAAGTATTTTGGCGCTTATTAAACATAACGCGCTCCGTAAACCGGACGAACTGCTCAATCGCTATATTGCCGAGCAGGACAAGGAAAAAGAAGTAATCGTTCTTCAGGCAACAGATGATCGCTCGACGGAAGAAAAAAAATCAGACGAGGAAGACCTCTATTCCATCAAAAATTTTTCTATCTGACATTTGCGAACCGCTTGTTTTTAGCTCACCTTCTTTTCAAGCGTGAGCCGTATATGCCTTCGCGCGAGGGCGGTTTTAGCTATATCGAGCCATTTTGCCGTGGGGCGGCCGGAAGGCTTGGTAACTATTTGCACGATGTCGCCGTTATGCAGCAGGGTCTCGATTGTTACCATTTTCCCGTTTACTTTTACGCCGGCCATATGGTCGCCGATGTCGGAATGAATGGCGTACGCAAAATCAATAGGACTTGAATCAACCGGGAGG
>ORMF011101440.1_pt1 | contig 14916 bp, 9 predicted proteins | sample 1779871 | NCBI WGS metagenome assembly ORMF01 (sample SAMEA104232316, study PRJEB22302) | groundwater metagenome | biome: forest; feature: aquifer; material: groundwater | place: USA | collected 2011-08-07 | depth 5.4 m | reverse complement strand
GGGCGCGTTCACCGCCAACGATCCTCACGTCCGTGCCTACGCCATCCAGAAGACGATGCGCGCGATCGACCTCGGGGTCGAGCTCGGCGCCAAGATCTACGTGTTCTGGGGAGGCCGCGAGGGAGTGGAGACCAACGCCGGCAAGAGCCCGCTCGACGCGCTCGCGCGCATGCGCGAGGCGTTGAACTTCCTGTGCGCCTATGTCAGGGACCAGCGCTACGACCTCGTGTTCGCGCTCGAGGCCAAGCCCAACGAGCCCCGCGGCGACATCTATTTACCAACGACCGGCGCGATGCTCGCGTTCATCGCCACGCTCGACGACCCCGACTTGGTCGGTGTGAACCCCGAGGTCGCGCACGAGCACATGGCGGGTCTCGATTTCACGCACGCCGTGGCGCAGGCGTGGGATGCGGGCAAGCTGTTCCACGTCGACCTCAACGATCAGGCCTTCGGGCGTTACGACCAGGACTACCGCTTCGGCGCTCACAACCTCAAGTCGGCGTTCTTCCTCGTGCAGTTCCTCGAGGGCGTCGGCTATGCGGGCCCGCGGCACTTCGACGCCCACGCGTACCGCACCGCAGACGAGGCCGACGTCCGCGCGTTCGCGTCGGGGAACATGCGGACGTACCTGCTGCTCGCGGACAAGGCTGCGCGCTTCCGCGCGGACGGCGAGATTCAAGCCCTGCTCGCCGAGATCGCGGCCCATGACGGCTCGATGGACCGGTTCTGCGGCGCCTATTCGTCGGAAAAGGCCCGGGTGCTCAAGGCCCACCCCTTCGATCGTGCCGCGCTGGGCGCGCGCGGGCTTCCGTACGAGCGCCTGGACCAACTCGTGGTGGACCTCCTGCTGGGCGCACGGTGACGACGGCGGTCGGTCCTTTGGGGTTGCCCTGCCTCGCGCTCGAGAACGACGTGCTGTCGCTCGCCGTGACCACGACGGTCGGCCCGCGCATCCTGTCGCTGCGGTACCGCGGGGGCCCGAACGTGTTCGCCGAGCTGCCCGACGCGACGCTCGACTGCCCGGGTGTCGGGCCGTACCACCTGCGTGGGGGGCATCGCTTCTGGGTTGCGCCCGAGTCGGCCGCGCGCACGTACCTGCCCGACGACGCGCCGCCCGACATCAGGCGGACCGACGGTGGCCTCGTGATGCAGCAGCCCGTGGATGGGTCGACTGGGCTCCAGAGGTGCATACGGCTTCGGCTCGAACGGCACGGCCACGCGCTGGTGACGGTCGACCACATGCTGGCGAACACCGGTGACGATCCCGTACGGGTCGCGCCGTGGGCGATCACGCAGCTGCCGCCGGGCGGCTTCGCCGTGCTACCGCATCCGACCGCGCCGGGCGATCCCGAGGGATGCCAGGCGAATCGTTGCATCGCGCTGTGGACCTATACCGATGTTCATCATCCCGACATCGCGTGGGGCAACGGATGCAGCTTCGTCCACGCCCGCATGCGGGACGGCAAGCTGAAGGTCGGCTTTCCCAATCCGATCGGTTGGCTCGGCTACCACCGCGGCGGGACGTTGTTCGTGAAGCACGCCGCGTACAGCCGCGAAGCTCGGTACTTCGACCACGGTAGCTCCAGCCAGTGCTACTGCGACGCCCGATGCCTCGAGCTCGAGACGCTGGGCCCCGCAGTGGACCTCGCCCCCGGCGCGACCTCGACCCACCGCGAGGTCTGGCAGGTCTTCGCCTGTCCGGACCTCGAGCCCACGGAGTCCTCGGTGGCGCGGATCTCCGAGGGGCTGCGGTTGGGCCAGGTCTCGATCGAGTTGGGAGCCTGACCATGCCGTACGTCCTGGGGCTCGACGTGTCGACCACCGCCACCAAGGCCGTGCTGCTCGATCCCGTGGGTGCGGTCGCCGGGCTCGCTCAGTCGGGCTACGATCTCGATGCTCCACGCCCCTCGTGGAGCGAGCAGCACCCGGACCTCTGGCGGGATGCCGCGACCACGTGCATCCGCCGCGTCCTGGCGGAGACGCGCGTTGCGCCGGCGGACGTCGTCGGCGTCGGCCTCACGGGCCAGATGCACGGCCTCGTCTTGCTCGACCACGCGCATCGCGTGCTCCGTCCGGCGATCCTCTGGAACGACCAGCGCACGGCGCTCGAGTGCGACGAGATCCGCGCGCGCGTCGGCCGCGAGCGCTTGATCCGCATCACGGGCAACGACGCGCTCACCGGCTTCACCGCTCCCAAGATCCTCTGGGTGCGCAACCAGGAGCCGGACGTCTACGCTCGCGCCCGCCACGTGCTCCTGCCCCACGACTACGTTCGGCTTCGGCTGACGGGCGAGCTCGCCTGCGACAAGGCGGGGGGCTCGGGCACGATCCTGTTCGACCTTGCCGCGCGCGACTGGTCGGCCGAGATCCTCGACGCGCTCGGGATCGATCCCGCGTGGATGCCTCGCACGGTGGAGGGTCCGGCGGCGACCGGCGCGATCTCGGCCGCCGCCGCCGCGCTCACGGGCCTCCTCCTCGGCACGCCCGTGTTTGCCGGCGGGGGCGACCAGGCCGCCGCCGCGGTCGGCACGGGCGCCGTTCGTCCCGGCATCGTGTCGGTCAGCCTCGGGACCTCGGGCGTGGTGTTCGCCGCGACGGATCGCCCTACCATCGAGCCCGACGGACGCCTTCATGCGTTCTGCCACGCGGTTCCCGGCGTGTGGCACCTCATGGGCGTGATGCTCTCGGCGGCAGGGAGCCTGCGGTGGTTCCGCGACGCCTTGGCGCCAGGTGTCGCCTACGACGCGCTCTTGGCCCCCGCGGCCGACGTGTCGCCCGGTTGCGAGGGTCTCCTGTTCCTGCCCTACCTCACGGGCGAGCGCACGCCGCACCCCGACCCGCTCGCTCGCGGAGCCTTCGTCGGTCTCACCACCCGCCACACGCGGGCCCACCTGGCGCGCGCGGTTCTCGAGGGTGTGGCGTTCGGCCTTCGCGACGTCTTGGACCTCCTGCGCACCACCGGCCAGGCCCCTGCGCGCGAGGTGCGCCTCACCGGCGGGGGAGCGCGAAGCCCCTTGTGGCGCCAGATCCTGGCCGACGTGCTCGAGGTCGAGCTGCACACGCTCGCGTCGGACGAGGGCGCCGCGTTCGGCGCGGCGCTGCTGGCCGCGGTCGGCGTGGGCTGGTACGCCGACGTGCCTGCCGCGTGCGCCACCGCCGTTCGCGTCGTCAGTACCACGGCACCCAGCTCGGGCGCGGTGACCTACACCGGTTGCCACGCGCGCTATCGCGCGCTCTACCCGGCCCTCGCGCCTTCGTTCCACGCAGGGAACTAGCGGTCTGTCTCGCAATTCGACCGCGGCATCGCCGCGGTCGAACTGCGAGACAGACCCTCCCGCGCCCGCGCCCTCGCCCCCGCCCGATGCTGTAGGCATGGCGCGCCATCAACTCAGCGACGACTGGGCATCCTCGCGGTCGAGGCCCACGGCACCGCGCACGCACTAGCGGATCGGATCGCGTCAATGCTCACCCGACTCGCGCAACGTGGGAGCCTCCCCCCGCACCGGTCGGGCGAGGGCGCGGGCGAGGGCGCGGGCGCGGGAGGGTCCCCGGAATTGCGAGACACAGCCTACTAGCGGTCTCCCTCGGCCACCCACGCGGCCAACACCCGCGCGAGGTCCGGGTCCCCGCCCACCGCGCGGCGCTCGGCCCCGTCCGCCCCGCGTTCGAGCACGACCGTGTCGCCCGCGCGCCAGCACCAGTCGTCGTTCAGGCGATGGTCGCGCGTGACCTCGACGAGGGTGCGCCCACCGCACTCGACCGCACGTGCCACCGGGTCGAGCGCAAAGCGGTGCTCGCGACCGACGAGTGGCACTCCATCGCGCAGGCTCGGCCACATGCTCCGACCGTCGGCGCGCTCCAGGGCGCCCGCGCCCAAGAGCTCGACCAGTGTCGGTCCGAGGTCCGTGAGGTCGAAGGGCTCGTGGCGCGTGCCCGCCGCGAAGCCCGTTCCGGCCGGTTTGAGGATCAGTGGGACCTGCAGCGCCGCACCGACGAGCACGTGGTGGTGGGGGTGGATGCCGAACTCGCCGAAGCACTCTCCGTGCGGTGCGGTCACGCATACCGTCGGATCGATACCTCGCTCCGCGCACGCGTCGAGGACGATCCCGAGCTGCGCGTCCAGGTACGACACGGCGCCCAGGTACTGGGCGTCGAGATAGCGCGCATCGACCACACCGTCCAGCCAGCTCACGCTGTCGCGCTCGATGCGGGCGAGGAGCGGACGTAGGTCGTCCAGCCACGCGAGGAGCGCGGAAGGAACTCGGCCGCGCTCGAGCTCGTCGACCATTGACGCGAGCCATGCGGCAAGCTCGGCCCGGTCGAGGCCGCGTGTCGCGGGTGGGCCGAGCCGATGCAGGTGGTGGACGAGGTCCCCCTCCCGGCCGTCCGAATGGACGAGGTCGCGGGCCGTGTGGCGGAGCGCGTAGCGGAGGCCGCCGTCCGGAATCCCGGCGCGGAGGAGCGGGGCGGCGGCCTCGATCTGGAGCAACGCCTCGTTGCCCCGCACGAGCGCGATGCGCTCGGAGTGCCAGGTGTTCGCGACGTGGGTCGGATCGCCGGCGTAGTACATCGAGCGGAACGGCTCGGGCTTGATCGCAGGAGGGTGCACGTCGAACGACTGGAACCACAGAAACGCGGGCCGATCCGAACATCGGTCGAGCCACGCCAGCGCCCGCCGAGTCGTGAGCTCGCCGAGTTGGAACGGCACACCGGCAGCGGGCACGACCTCGCCAAAATCGCGCACCAGGCCCAGCCGCGGATCGGAGAGGTCCTGCTCGCTCGTCAGGGCGGCCGTGGTCCACCCGGCGCGGGCGAGCGCGGCGGGCAACGTCGGGATGCCCGCGGGCAGGCGGCCCACCTCCGCGATGATGCCATGACTCCGGGGGTGCCGGCCGGTGAGCATCGTCGCGTACCCGCCGAGCGTGGAGGGCGTGGGCGAGCGCGCGTTCACGAGGTGGATGCCGGCGCCGGCGAGCGCGTCGAGGCGCGGGGTACGGGCCGTTGGATGGCCGGCACATCCGAGCACGTCCGCGCGCAAAGACTCGGCGGTGACCAGGATCGCGACGGGCGCGGTGCGCGCGCGTTGCACCGGGCGAGCGACCGTTCGCTCGTGCACGAGGACCGGGTCGGACCATGCGGCCCAGCAAAAGTCCGCGGCGGCATCGGGCGGGACGCACGTTCGGAGCACGAGCGCGACGCTCTGCAACTCCCATCGCGCGAGGTCGACCTCGAGGTCGTGCCAGCGGCGGTCGGCCAGGCGGCACCGCGGGTCGAGGGTGACCGATGCGAGCACGCGGTCACCTCGGAGCCAGCGAGCCACGGCCACCTCGAACGTCACGGGCGCGGCGTGGGAATCCCAGCACGCGGGTCGCAGGCCGCATCCGAGGACGAGCCGCGCGTGCCGGCCGAGCCGCACGCGCCACACCACGCGCGCCGGAGGATGCTGGAACAACGCCGGGCGGACATCCAGGCCGATCGCGATCGTCTGGACCTCGACGTGGTGGGGGCTCGGCGACGTGATCTCGAGCGCGCTCATCACGTCGACGAGGTGCACACGTTCGGTCATGGTGCCCCGTTCTCGCGGCCGGCGCAGAACAGCCAGGCCGCCGTGAAGTCGCCGGGCAGATACGGGTCGCGCGCAATCGCATGGGCCCACCGGCGCCCTACCCACGCCGCTTCCCGCCGGTCGCGGTCGATGGCATCGGGCGTCGCAGGAAGCCCTCGCGAGCGGTGCTCGTGATGCACGAGCTCCGCGTGGGGCGTCTGGACGATCCGGTATCCTCGAGCCCGGAGCCCGAGGCAGAAGTCGACGTCGTTGTAGGCGACGGCCAGCGTCTCGTCCATGCCGCCTGCCTCTCTCCAGATCGCGCGGCGCACCATCATGCACGCGGCCGTGACGGCCGACACCTCGTGGACCGCGGCCAGGCGCCGCGCGTAGCCGCTCGATGACTCGGGAATGCCCCGATGCACGTGGCCCGCGAGGCCACCGGGGCCGAGCACGACGCCACCATGCTGGAGCGTGCCGTCGGGATACAGGAGCCGGGCACCCACGGCGCCGACGTCCGCGCGTCGGGCATGCTCGAGCATCGCCTCGATCCACCCCGCGGCTCGAACCTCCGTGTCGTTGTTGAGCAACACGACGTAGTCGCCCCGTGCGTGCGCGACGCCCGCGTTCACGAGTCGAGAGAAGTTGAACGTCGGCTGGTCGACCGCGATCACTCGAGCTCGACCGGTGGCCTCGAGGGTGGCGTAGAGCTCGCGCACGCGCGCATCGGTGCTGCCGTTCTCGACGATCAGGACCTCGAGGTTCGGGTACGTCGAGCGGTCGTGGATCGACGCGACGCAGCGGGCGAGCAAGTCGGGCTGGTCGCGGTTGGGCACGATGACCGACACGAGCCCGTCGGGCCCGTGATGCGGTCGGGCGCGAAGCACTCCTGGCGCCAGGCCCGGCTCGACGTCGCCTCCTCCGTGCACTCGCGCGAGGTGCGCCGAGAGGGCGCGCGCGTACCTTCCCGAGTCCGGCCCGCGATGGTCTCCGAGCCGCCAGTGGTACAGGACGCGCGGCACGTGGGTGAATCGCGCGCCCCGCTCCTCGAGCCGCAGCAGGAGGTCGTACTCGCACGCCGTGCCGTGCTCCTCGAAGCGGAGCCCACCCGCGGCTTCGATGGCGCTCCGGCGGGCGAGCCACGGTCGGCCGATGTAGCCCGTGGCGCGCTGGAGCTCGGGCGAGTGGTCGGGCTTCAGGTGCGGAAGGCAACGCCCGTGGGCCTCGACCCAGTCCTCGTCGGCGTAGACGACGTCGATGGCGGGATCGGCGGTGATGGCCGCCGCCAACTCGAGGAGCATGTGGGGGTGCAGGCGGTCGGCGACGTCGATCACGCCGACGAAGTCGCCGCTCGCGCGGGCCCACGCGGCGGCGAGCGACCCGCCGGCACCCGACGCGGTGACGAGGTGTGCTCCGTGCACATCGATGCCATCGGGCAGGGCGCTCACTCCGTCGAGCGCCACGACGAGCTCGAAGCGGTCGTACACTTGCGCCGCGAGGTCGCGCGCGAGCTCGCACACGAGCTCGGGGCGGTCACCGGTCCAGCGCGAGACGAGTCCGATCCGAGGGCCCTGGTCGAGCACGAACCAGGTGGGCGGATCGAGGAGCTCGAGGATCGTGGTCCAGTTCCGGTAGGCGCGCCCAGCCAGCCCGGGACCGATGGATGGAAGCTCGACGTCGCGGTCGATCGTGAGCACGTCGCGCCGGAGCCGCTCGCGCACCTGGGCGAGACGCCACAGCACCGAGCGTCGCATGCGCCCGGGGCGCTCGGAGCGTCCCAGGCGTCCCGCCCAGCGAAACAGCGGACCGCCGAACAGCAGCAGGGCCAACCACACGACTCCGTGGGTCCGCCGGCCCGCCGCAAGCAGGCGCTCGCGCCACGCGCGCACGAGCGTCCCAGGACTCAGCCCGATGCGCGAGGCCGCACCGACGAGCGCACGGACGAGGGGTCGGGGCGTTGCCCACCGCAGCGCACGGAACGCCCAGCGCACGAGCGACATCGCGGCGAACGGCACGCCCGCGTCGAGCACCGAGCGTGCGAAGAACAGGACGAGGCGTGCGGGCGACCCCGCGGTCCGTGTCGCGTGGCAACCGTGCGCGACCCGCACGGGGGGCTCGGCGTAGCCGATGCGCGAGCCTGCAAGCAATGGCGGTGACGCCTCGTGCGCCGCGAGGTCGGCTCCCCGCATGGCGCCGGCGAGCTCCGCGTCGGGGGCGGAGGTGACGCCGAGGTCGGGGGTGGGCCAGGCGGTTCCGCCGTAGTGGGGTCCAGCTGCGCCCTTCACGCTGCCGCCTCGGGCGCGGGATCGTACGTTGCGAACACGCGCCGCGCGTGCTCGTCCATCGTGAGCGCCGCGCGAGGCACGCCGTCGATCGCCCGCGGCGCCCGTGCCAGCTCCGCGAGGCAGTGGGCGAGCGCGGGCACGTCCCCGGGGCGAAGCAGTGTGGCCCCAGGGTCGTCGGCGAGGAGGTCGGCGAGGGATCCGATGCGGCTCGTCACGACGTGAAGCCCGACGTGTCGTGCAGCCTGGACCACGATGGGGGCGTTCTCGTACCACAGCGCGGGAAGCACCAGCACGTCGGCCTCGGCCATTTCTGCGCCGAGCGCAGCGGGGTCGAGTTGGCCGACCAGCACGACGCGCGGGTCGCGGCGCGCAGTGGCGATGAGATCGCGCACATACGGCGCGCGCGCGTCGATCGCCCCGACGACGCGGCACGCGAGGCGCGCGTCCGGGATGCGGGCCAAGGCGTCCAGCAGCACGCGCGGCCCCTTGTGGGGCACGAGCGATCCGACGAACAGCACGCGGATCGGGTGAGTTGCGACGCGTGTCCGAGGCGGGAGGTGGTCGGTCTCGATCCCGTGGGGAATCACGTGAACGCGCGAAGGTGGATAGCCGTGCGCCACGAGGATGGCCCGCTGGAAGTCGGTCAACGCGACGAGACACCGCGCGCCGAGCGCGAGCTCGCGCAAGGTTGCGTTGCGATCGGCGATGTCGCGCGCGTCGCGCCAGAATGGTCCGCTGGTGCCGAGCGCGCGACCGAGCGTGAGCGCGGCGCGGACCGCGATTCTCGGGAGGTGCACGATCGCGTGGTCGGCGACGCCGTGCAGCTCGTGCGCGCAACGCAGGCAGTCCGCCGCATGGGTCGGGCCCGGGCACGCTCGGCCGGCCCAGTCGAGCAGGGTGTGTCGCATGCAGACGAGCCAGTAGTCCGTTGCCGTGAGCACGTACGGCACCCCGGCGAGGCGGCACGCGGCGAGCGCGGCGCCCGAGAGCTTCATCGGGTGCGTGACGTGGACCACGTCGGGCGCGAAGTCCGCCAGGGCTCGGGCGATGGGCTCGAGGAGGTCGTCGTTGAGATACTCGTGCCGCGCTCGCCGTGCCGAGGGGCCGAGGTCGTGGCGCAGCTCGATCGTGCGAATTCCGTCGTGCTCTCCCGGAACGAGGACGGCGCTCCCGCCGTCGCGGGACTCGTGGTAGGCGAGCACGAGTGCCTCGCCTCCGCGCGCGATCCACCGACGGGCCAGGCCCTGGGTGTAGAGCTCGGTGCCGCCGACCTGGCGCGGCAGGTACTGGTGGACCAAGTACGCCACGCGGCGGGGCGCGCGTGTTTCGGCACACGTCGCGAGGGGCATGGCGGCGACCTGGGTCACGGTGCGGGGGGGGGTGGCGGCGAGCTCGGCCGGGCCAGCTCCTCGGAGAGGCGATCGAGCGCCGCGCGAGGCGGCATCGGCGCCGACAGCGTCATGCGCGACATCACGCAGGCGAGATCGCAACTCCTGATCAGCTCCTCGCGGTTGTGCGTCACGACGACGAGCGTTTTGCCGGTCGCACGCAGCGCGGCGAGCCGATCGTGACACTTGGCGATGAACCGGCCGTCGCCGACCGCGAGGGCCTCGTCGATCAAGAAGATGTCGGGGTCGAGGTGCGTGACGACGCTGAACGCGAGGCGCACGACCTGGCCCGAGGAGTACGTGCGAACCGGCGCGTCGATCACGTGCCCGAGCTCGCTGAAGTCGAGGATCTCGCCGAGTCGGGAGTCGATCTCGCGCCGCGTGAACCCCATGAGGATTCCGTAGATCGCCGCGTTCTCGCGCCCGCTGAACTCGGGGTGGAACCCGGCGCCCAGCTCGAGCATCGCCGCGACCCGCCCACGCGTCTCGACCGTGCCGGCATCCGGAACGTAGATTCCCGCGATGAGACGCAGGAGCGTGCTCTTTCCCGCGCCGTTGGGCCCGACGATCCCCACGCTCGCGCCGCGGGGGACGACGAGGTCGACACGGTCGAGGACGAGCTCGCGCTCGACGTGCACGGCCGCGTCGTCGCGGCCGCGCAGCAGACGGCGCAGGCCGGTCAGGGCCCTCGTCTTCAGGGTCGTGTACCCCTCGACCTGGCGATAGCGCTTGAAGCGCTTGCTGAGGCCCCTCATTTCGACGGCACTGGCGGCGTCCATGGGACGTCAGTCTGCCACGGAGTCGCGCTGGAGGGGGCTCCTATCGGGGCACGTCGACCGACTCCAGGACCGCGGTCACGACCTCGTCGGTCGTCGTGCCCTCGATCTCCGCGTCGGGATGGAGAATCAGCCGGTGGCGCAGCACCGCATGCGCGATCGCGCGCAGGTCGTCCGGGGTCGCGAAGTCGCGTCCGCGCAGCGCGGCCATCGCCTTTCCGCCCTGGACGAGCGCGATGCCGGCGCGAGGCCCTGCGCCGTGCTGAACCGTGGGCGAGGCGCGCGTGGCGCGCACGAGCTCACCCGCGTAGTGGATGAGCTCGCGCTTGACGTGAATCTCCTGGGCGAGGGCGCGCATTTCCTCGAGCTCCGCGGGTGAGCTTGTCACCGCAAGGCCGAAGCGCGCGAGGTCGTGGCCGTCGAAACCCGCGTGGTGTAGGGCGATCACCTCGTCCTCCGTTGCCGCGTCGGGGTAGCCGACGAGGAGCTTGAATAGGAATCGATCGAGTTGGGCTTCGGGCAGCGGGTACGTGCCCTCCTGCTCGATCGGGTTCTGCGTGGCGAACACGGTGAACGACGTGGGCAGCGCGTGAGACTCGCCGTCGATCGTGACTTGCCGCTCCTGCATCGCTTCGAGCAGCGCAGACTGCGTCTTCGCCGGGCTGCGGTTGATCTCGTCGGCGAGCAGCACCTCGGTGAACATCGGCCCTTTCACCAGCGTGAACTCGCGGCGCTGGAAGTCGAATACGCGGGTGCCCGTAATGTCGGCGGGCATCAGGTCGGGCGTGAATTGAATGCGCTTGAAGCCGACGCCGAACTGGTGCGCGAGAGCACGGGCCATCAGCGTCTTCGCAATGCCCGGGACGCCCTCCAACAGGACGTGGCCGCGGGCGAGCACGCAGGCCAGGATCAGCTCCATGGCCTCGGCCTGGCCCTTGATGGCGCGAGCCGCCTCGTCCAACAGCTCGGTCGTCCTGGTCGCGAAGCGCTCGAGGCGGTCGGGAGCGATCGTGGGGCGGTCGGGAGTCATGGTCAGGACACCTTGACGAAGCCGGAGCGCTGCAGCATCGCGAACGACAACAGCGCCCACACGGCGAACAGGAGGTAGAGCGGGCTCGTCTGCGGCCGCAGCCGAGGCGAATCCGCGACGAGGTCTCGGTAGCGCGGCGTGAAGCACGCGCGGCCGGAGCGATTGAGGAGCACCCACAGGATCGCCGCGTTGTAGTCGGCGAACATGAAGCCCTGGATCCGCAGGGCGTCGACGGGGCTCGCCACGAACAAGGCGGCGCCGCCCATGGCCAGGCCGCCCGCGAGCAGGATCTGGAGGTGGCGCGCGACCGGCCACCGGCGGCGCAGGTTGAGCCCGAGCCACGGCGGCAGTGTTCCGAAGAAGAACGCCGCCGCGAGGGCGAGGGGCACGCCGAGCGGCGACGTGGCGAGCAGCGGGTGGCGCGTCGCGAACAGCATTGCGACGACGCCGCCGGCCGCGACCAGGAAGTTGTAGTGCGCGATGGCCTGGACGTGGCCCTCGACGGCGAGGTCGCGATCGAGCTCGTAGGCGCGCGACTCGCACCCTCGGCACAGGTAGCGCTCGCCTACCTTGCGCGCGCAGCGCGCGCAGTGGAACACGCCGCACCGGTCACAGGCAATGCGGGCCGGCTCGTCCTCGTGGACCGCGCATCGGGGCCACAGCGGATGAGCGAGGAGCGCGGCGGCGCGCGCGTCGGTCTCCGCCGCCGCGGCGAGCTCGTCCGTCGGCTCCGCCGCCTTGGCACCGGCGGGCCGCGCCTTCGTTCCGGGCACCGCTCGCGGTGCCGGCCGCCTACTCCGTTCCTCGCCCGTCATGGCGTCGCCTCGTCACCGTCGTGGTCGGCCGGGGCATCCTCCTCGGACTCCTGCGCCAGCGCGAGCGCCGCCCACGCAAGCTCGCCGACGTGGCGCTCGGTGGGCTGGCCGGCGGGACGCGGCCAGCCCGCGCGCCGTCCGAGCTCGTCCGACGCGTCGCCCGCGAGGCGCAACCGTGCCTCGAGCGACAACGATCCCATCCGCAGGGCGAGCTGGATCGCGAGGTCTCGGTCGGCGAAGCCGAGCGTGCGCGCGCGGTCGAGCAGCCGCGGCCGGTCCGCGGCGGCGGGCCGGTACGTCTGCTCGAGAGCCACGAGCGGCGGTAGCTCCGCTCGACCGCGCTCGATCACGAGCGTGCCGGCGACGCGATCACCCAGCCGCTGGCGAGCCGTGGAGAGCGCGGCGGACGCGGCGCCCACGAGATACGCGCCGGGCAGGAGGTCGATCGCGCGGACGAGGTTGCGGAGCGCGCGCTGCGCGGGGGTGAGCGCGCGCCCGCGCTCGTCCATGACCGCGAGGTCGAACGCCCGCTTCCCTGGGCTCGCGCGCTCCGAGCGGTCGGCGACGTAGAAGTAGCCGACGAGCGCAAACGGGGCCGCGAGCGCCATGCCCACGAGCGCGACCTCGGAGCCGTGTCGGTCGGGGAAGATGGGCCACAGGATTGGCATGGCCGCGATGCCGAGGGCGCCCGCGATGGTCGCGACGAGCACGAGGTCCGCGAGCTGGGCCACCGCGCGGCGGGTCCAGCCTGCCAGCGCATAGCGATAGACGACGTGCTCGGGGGTCAGGATCTCGAGGGCCCCTCCGGCGCCGACGCGGTACCAGGGCTCGAGCCCGCGCTCGGCGGCGACCTCGGCTTCTCGGTCGACACCCATCCCGATCACGTACAGGGCGAGGACCAACGCGACCATCGCGGCGACCCCGAGCTTGAGCGCGTACGGAAAGACGGGCGGGTGGAGCTGGCTGATCGTGGCCTCGATCACGCCCGCCACCAGGAACATCGGCGCGGCCCCCATCAGGAGGAGCGTGGCCGTGGGCGCGGCTCGGGCGAGCGCCTCGCGAGTCGAGAACCGCCCCGGAGCGACCACGGCGCGGCCGAGGGCGAAGCCGCCGGCGGCGGCGACCAGGATCGCGGCCAGCTCGAGCACGCCGTGCGGGAGGATCCACGCCCAGAAGTACGCGCCGATCTGGAGCCGAGCGTTGGCGGGCTCCGCGGCGGCGCGCGCATAGTCGGCCGCGAGGGCTCCGATCGACGCTCCGTTGGCGAACAGGACGAGGGCGGTCGGGGCACCGCCGAACACGCCCAGCCCGAACGCGAGGATCGCCGCGCGCGCGTTGTGGAGCGTCAGCATCAGCGAGAACCCGGGCGAGCGCTCCGCGACATCGAGGGCGCGCACGTTCGCTCCGACGTGGCGCGTGTCGTAGCGGACGCGCTCCGCCGGTGTGACCTCGCGGTGGTCCACGGGCAAGAGCGCGTAGCGGCGAGACGGGTCGGCCGACAGCCGGGCGTAGCCGCTGGCGAAGCCGGCGACGAAGCACGCAAGTCCCAAAGCGAGCCATAGCGCCTGGGCACGCAGCAGCGCCGGAAACCGGTGGCGCCAGAAGCCCAGAGGGTTGAGCGTCGCGGTGCGGTGCGCGCCGTAGAGCTGGAGGTAGCAGCGGCCGAGCAGGTCGTTCAGGTAGCGCTCGACGGCGGGGGCGGCCTTGCCGGCTCGTGCGACCAGCAGGTCGCTCGCGACCTCCCGATAGCGCGCGGTAAAATCCTCGACCTCGCGTGGTCCCGGCGCGCGGCCTCCGAGCTCGAAGACGGCGACGAGCTCGGCGAGCCGCCGCCAGGCCGGTCGCCGCGCGAGTGTCCACGTGGGGCTGCCCGGCTCCCCGGCTTCCGCCCGGGCGTTCGGGAACGGCCGCACGCCGCCCTTGGGTCGCGCGTCCTCGCTCGCTCGTGCGCCGCCGGTCACAGGAGCCCCCGCAGCTTGATCGCCACGTAGGCATCGACGGCGGCGAGCCCCATCGCGCCTGGCGGCGTCTCGACGACCCACGCTCCTGCGTCGCGCAGTCGCTTCACGCCGGCCGCGCGGTGCGCGACGTAGTCCGCGGCGACGGCGCGCGCGTAGCACGCGCGCTCGTCCGCGGGCTCGCTCCGAGCCAGGTCCTCCGCGTCGTCGTCGGTGAGGGCGAGGACCAGCACCTGGTGCCGGACCTGCAGGAGCCGAATCGCGGCCAGGAGCGGAGCGGCATCGAGCGGGTCCAGGTCCGTCCACACCGCGACGAGGGAGCGACGGCGCAGCGTCGCCGCGGCCCAGCGGGCGAAGCCCGTGTGGTCCGAGCCGGTGTGGCTGGCCTGCGCGGCGTAGAGCTGGGGCAGCATCCGCGGCAGCGCGGCGCGGGTGCGCCGCGCGGGGCACGACGCGTGGATGCCGTGGCTGTACAGCGCGAGGCCCACGGCGTCCCCCTGGCCGAGCGCGACCTCGGCCAGCAGGAGCGCGCTCGAGAGCGCGAGGTCGTGCCGGGACACCAGGCTCGCGTCGACGAGTCGCTCGCTCGTGGGGTGCGCGCTCCTGCGATCGGCCGCGAGACGGGGTGCCATCGCGCGCCCGCTGTCGATCACGAGCAGCACGTGCTGCCCGCGCTCGGGGCGATGGACCTTGACGACGGGCGCGTCCCGCCGGGCGGAGGCCTTCCAGTCGACCTGCCGATAGTCGTCGCCCGGCCCGTAGTCGCGCAGGCGGTCGAACTCTCCGCCCCGGCCCGCGCCGCGCAGGGCGTGCCGTCCCGCGAGCGAGATGCGGTGGCGCGCCTCCACGCGGTATCGCGCGAGCGCGCGCAGGTTCGGGTACACCGGGACGACCGACGCGAGCGGGACCTCGAGGCGGATCGACGCCAGCCCGAGCACGGTCGACACGCGCAGCCACGCCGACCCGAACGCGTGGTCGCCGCGCGCGTGCGGGTGCGCCTCGTAGCGCAGGCGCGCGCGGCCGCGGGGGGCGAGCGCGATCGGCCCATGCGGGTCGAGCGGCAGGAATCCGGCGGGCGGGTCGTCGGCGATCTCGCCCGCGAGACCGATCGGCGCGCGG
>ORMF010484477.1_pt1 | contig 14917 bp, 12 predicted proteins | sample 1779871 | NCBI WGS metagenome assembly ORMF01 (sample SAMEA104232316, study PRJEB22302) | groundwater metagenome | biome: forest; feature: aquifer; material: groundwater | place: USA | collected 2011-08-07 | depth 5.4 m | reverse complement strand
TCCTCTCCGAAGCGTCGTGCTGACCCGGAATGGCCAGGAGGCCTCTTCCTCCACAATTCGAAGCCTCGCGCGGTCGCTGAACGGCCACGAGATCAGGTAGTCGCCAAAGGTATCACTGTCGCCGATTGCCCACCGAAACGGCCCTTGCGTATTGAGCCGCTCGCACATCGACTCTAAATCGAGACTATTCTCGAAGGCATAGGCCTGGATGTGAACCAGTTCTTCCTCTCGACTCATTGAAAGCGCGCTGGGTTTGCAAGAATTGTGGAGCGTGTCTGCTTAGCGAATGCAGAGAAACAATAATAAGAGCCCTCCAGGGCATAGAGGCGTTTTTTGGCCTCGCTGGCAGCTTGGGGATTCATAAGGAGGTAAAGATTCAAGGTGTTCATAGCATTGTCGTGCCGCCCTGTGGCCTCTGCGGTGCTCAGTTCAGACGCGTTGACCGTCGCATGGACCAAACATGTCAGCGCGATAAGACCGCAAAAACACAATGCGGACGTGACAGCGGGAATTTTGAATATCGCGATTCCTCCCCAGCTTTACGGACCTTCCCGCTGAAAGGTTTTCTTGTATTCGGACATTTTTTCCAAGCATTTAAAGGGATTGTCGATGACGGTACTTCTTAGGGTTACACTGATGGTCCTTCCGTCCTCGGAAATAGTGCCGGAAAAAGTCCCAGAAAATTTCTTGATATCGCAGTCCCAGTATGGCCTGAAGCCCTGCGTACTTGCATATGAGCCGCTGATGTTCCTCTCTTTAAGAGTGCCCTGATACTTCTCTTCGAAGGGTAAAATCGCCTCACCTCTGACCCAAGTGATTGCGAATTCGTTGCTTCCAGTCACATCTAGACGGTAATAGCTATAAATATCATGACGAGGATCAGTTGGAACCACGCGGAGCCTTACTACCCAGGTGCCGACAAGGCTTCGCCGGAAGCGCTCAGCTTTCTCGGTTTCTTGTTTCGCCTTAGCCGTTGCTTCCCCCTCAGTTATTGTCTTTTTCGCCTCAAGGGCGTAGAGCCGGGTTTCAGCCTGGCTGGCATCTTGCGGGTTCGTTAGAAGGTAGAGCTTCAAGGTGCGCATCGCGTTGTCATAGCGTCCTGCGGCCTCTTGAACTAGGCTCAGGTTCCAGTAGGCTTCTGGCCACCAAGGCGCTAACAGCAGTGCCTCATTATAGGCTCTAATGGCCAGTTCGTATCCTGCCGCATCTTTGGCTTCCTTTTGGAAAGTAACGGCCATAACGAATGGCCGGTTTGCCTCCTTGGGTATAGCGGGCTTCGGCTCCAAGGTCAGCACCAGCTTGATGATCTTCTCGCGAAGAGCCGGGTCATTTGGGTTTTTCTGCAGTTCAGCGACGTACTGCTGGAGCTGCTCACGGGGGTTCGGTGACTGAGCCGCCACGAGGGCCGGGTAAACCGACGCAACCAATCCCAGGAAAAACAGCAGGGATCCAAGGCGGGCAGAAGTTCGTATCATGAGTCCCCCTATCTCAATCTGTGTCCGGCCTGTTTCTGTTCGCCTTCTCCACAGCGCACATCTGCTTGTGACTCATTTTCCTTAAGGCGAAGCACTCTAAGCACATCTTTGGATGGCTTACTACTTTCTAGGAAAGACAATCGGGTTATTCAAACATATCCCATCCCACCTGTGCCCCGGGGGCAGCTTTAATTGCTTTTCCGCGTGCGGGTTTGTGATGGTGATCCTCGAGCCATCCTCACTGATTACTCCTTTACAAGAAGCCCCCGTACATTCGCACTCTCTAGCAGTGAAGTCGAACTCTCGTCCATTAAGGGGGAAACGAAGAGATGAACGATCACCCGGACGGTGCGGTTCACCTATTCGATAATAGTTTATTCGTATGTGATCACGGTCTCCGCCTGTCAATATATTGTCAAAGACAACTTCGTTGCCGCGAATAGTCAATGTCGCATCAAAGGTTAAAAAGCAACAATCTCCACTAAGGTGGAGTTGCTGATGCGCTGTTACAAATTTGGCGCCATCTAGGCGCTTGAAGAATTCCTCTTCCTTCTTTTTCGCCTGCGCGGCCTTTACTCCGACTGAAGTCGTTCGCTCCTTTTTATCCTCCAACACGTAAATCATATCCTGAGCCGCCCGCGCATCCTCCCCCTGAGGAGCCGCCAGCACATATAGTTTGAGCGCGGCGATGGCGTCGTCATACCGCTCCCGAAGCTCCAGACCCTTGGCCAAGTTGAAATACGGCTCGGGCCACCAGGGGGCCAAAAGCAGAGCTTCGTTATACCTAGCAATGGCCCGATCATAGTCCGAAGCATCCTTCGCGTTCTTGAGGGCGGTGTTGCCCCTGACGAAGTGACGGCGCGCCTCTTCGGGGACGGCCGGCCTAGGCTCAAGGGTTAACGCCAGCTTAATGATCTTCTCACGCAGGGCGTGGTCATTTAGGTTCTTCTGCAGCTCGGCAACGTACTGCTGGAGCTGTTCACGGGGGCCTATCTGGCCGTTAGCCACTGAGGAAACTGACAGGACCGACCCCAGGGAAAGCAGTAGGGATACAAGCCGGAAAGAAGTTCGTATCATAAGTCCCCTATGTGACCCTTTTATTTTTTCCGTTGCAATCTCCAGAGTTCCTTTCCTTCCCGATCTTTGAGCGCTATGAAGTTGCCGTCCTCACTCATTACCCACTTAGACTCGCCAACAGCAAACTCCCGTCCCGATATCGAATAGTTTGTCTCATTCAGCACCGGATTGCCTAAATAACGATGCCCTGGGTTTAACTTCCGGAATTCAGGACTTATATATACTACCACGTTACGCTCCACTGCCCTGTTCCCGAGGATCTGGATCTCTCTGTCAATTTTTAGATAGGCGTCATAAACATTAGGCGCACCATACACCACGCCGTTGAGGCCTTTAATGAGCTGTTCGTCCTTCTCTCGCTGCTTCGTGGCTAGGGCTGCCGGCGAGGTCTCTTTCTGGACCTTCTCAGCGGCGTACTCCAGGCCTCCGATGCGCTGGAGCACATCCCTCCTGTCCTGAGCATCGGGGGCGGCCATCAGATAGAATTTGAGGCTGGCAATCGCATCGCTCGGTTTCCCCGCCCTCTCCTGGGCCACAGCGAGATTGAAGTAGTAGTCCGCCACCCACGGGGTAATGAGCAGAGCCCTCTGGTACGCCTGCACGGCGTCGACGTAATCCGCTTCGGTCTTGGCGTTCTTAAAGATGAAAGTGGCACGGCCTACCAGTTTCTCGGCCTCTTCGGGTATGGCGGGTTTTGGCTCCAAGGTCAGCGCCAGCTTGATGATCTTTTCGCGAAGCGCGGGGTCATCCGGGTCCTGCTGGAGTTTGCCAAGGTACTGCTGAAACTGCTCGCGGGGATTGAGGGGTTTCTCCGGACCCTTTTCGGCGGATTCGGCTGTTGTCATTCCTGCTAGAGCATAGGCCTGCTCTAGTGGTTTGCAGGCGGGACAGTTCTTGAGCAGCACAAAGCTGTTCACTAGCCGCCTGTAATACCGCTCATCTAGGGCGCCCGCTTCAGGCGGCAGGGCGTGAATCAGAGAATAAAATCCACTTGCGCTAGAAACCACCGTGTAAAAGTGGGTTCCGGGAGCGCCGACCTCAGCCGGACTTTTTGCTTCGCGCAACTTGGCAAAAAAAACTGTTCGAAAATTATAGAGGTCTCGTTTCTGGACCCGCGCGGCAAACTGTATGATTGCCCGACCTTGAACAGACACTTTAGTTACCGGCTTGATCAAATTATTTTTTCCGTAGGCATTCTCAACGGTTTGACGGGTATAATCTTCGTCGCCGCTATACATCTCTAAAATCCCATCCGGCATCCGATGAGTCGTGAAATTGGCAAACCATCGGACGACTAAAGGATAATTGGGCCGGGCCGGATCGGTGAAGGTGATGCTTCGGTAGTCATTGCCTTCCTTTTCCACGTCGATCTTCCAGCCGGCCGGGATTTCGGCTCGGAAGTCCCCGTCCGGAGAAGTGTACGTTGTATATTGAGCCAAGCTGATAGTGGCGAGACCGAAGAGAACAGTCAGAAGACTTAAGATGGCGGCGGCACATTTCTTCATTGTTTTTTTCCTCTACTTGATCTGTTTCTGCAGCAGGCTGGCTTTGGCAGGATCGGCTAGGACCTGCTGGTTAAAATCAGCGAGTTGGCTAAGCTTATAGGCATTCATTTTGTTGATAAGCTCCTGTATCTGGCGCCGCTCGGCTAATATCTTTTCGAGGAGGCTTTCATTCTTCTTCTGCTGCTCGGCGATCTTCTTGATCTCTTCCTCCTGCTTTTTCTGATCCTCCCCCGATGGCTTCGGTGTGGCAGCAGCCGACTTTAGCTCCGCGGCCTTCTCTCTCTCCTGCTTTAGCTTTTCAGATCGTTCCTTGGCTTTATGTGCTTCGGCCTCCAGCCGCTTTATCTCCGCCATGGTTTTGTCGATCTCTTCTGCTGTCTTTACGATGGCGGGGAGCAAGGCTTGGTAAAACTCGCGGACGCCCGACGCAATGAATCCGGCCTGGCTTTGAGGGTCGGGCGGGTCTGCGGCTTTGGGGCACTGAACTCCCATCGTTTCGCCGTTCAAGGCTTTTTGGCTTTCAGCAGCCATCGCCTTCAGTTCGGCGAGATCGAATGATCCGCTGCTGCCGATACCGACAGCCTTCAGTGCGTAACCCGCCATCGCGGCGGCACAGTGCAACTGTCTCCAGGCGACAAAGCCGGACTGGTCAGGGGAATGTTTGTCAGGGCTGCTAGTCTTGATGCCGGTGTCTCTAAGAGTGTCCACTCCTTTGAGGCCCAAGGCTTTAGCGGGTTGATCCTTGATCGTCTCGCCTCCCCGGCCGATGCCCCTCAGTTGTTTAAGCGCCTCTTCCTGTTGCCGCTTGAATTCAGCCTGTTGACGCCTCAGTTCTTCTTCTTCGCTTCGCCTGCGCGCCTCCTCTTGCCTTCGGCGCTCTTCGGCCTCCTGTTCTTGACGGCGTTTTTCGGCTTCATAATCGTAGGCTGGAGGGGAGTAAGTGCTTTCTCCAGGGCTGCTTGAAGCTCCCGTACAGCGAGCGGGGGGCTGCTGATTGCAAGGGAAATAGATGGCGGTGCCTCCGTCCCTGGGCAAGCATCCGCATTGCTGTGCGGCCTCAGCGGTCATTGCGGCAACGCGGAGAATAAAAGCCAGGATGAAGATTATTATCATGCCTTTTCCCACCATGGGCTGCGACCGCGTCACTTATATCCCTCCAGACAGATACTGAAGTACGGGAGACCGGTACCGCCGCGAATGCACCGTTGGAGGTTATCGCCACGCGTGCCCTGACATTGGCTGGGTTCTCTTCGCGCTTGGTTCGAGTACGAATTGAGAGCCTGCTGGATGCATACGTCAGGATTTGCTGAGGAGCTTATACAGACGTTGACGTTTTGATACAGTCCTTGTCCATAGGCCACGCAAAGATCTTGAGCCACACTGGCAGGCCGCCTTTGCGCTTGCACACACGCCGCCAATAGCTCGTCGGCCTGTTTCCTGGCATTTTGGGCCAGGTTTAAGTTGTAGCGTGCTTCCGCTTCCCTTTCGGCTCTTCCTCCAGGGTTCCCCTGCTGGACCTCGCGGAGAGTGCGTTGGGCGTTATCCAGACCTATCTGGAGCTGGGCCTGCAAGGTCCTTTCGGTGGGGCAGTCAGTTTCGGCCTTTGGCTTTTGCTGCGCAGGTGAGACAGCGGCTCTCGTTGCCTGGCCGCCTTCCGCCACCAAGGAGGAGCCTAGCACCGCAACGAAAAGAAGGATTATTACGAAATACAGACGAGGCCCTAAGGCATCTGCTAGTCGATGTTTCATTCGCTTGCCTTTCCCCCTGACCTTCTACCTCTATCCCCATAGCTTGCGGGTCGCTTCTAGAGCTTCCACAATCCCGTTGACTAAAGCGTCAGGGTCTCCTGTCATCACGTCCCACGTGGCAAGAGGCGTAAGGCCGACTGGCGCGAGTATAGCGAGATAGTACGAGCTTCCCGCCCCCAGGTAAGCCAGATGGCTCGGCACATCGTCGGCATCGACTTTAAGAGCAGGGAAATGATCGCGCAAAAGGCCTGGCAGCATAGGATGATTTTCCATGCATCGGAGGATCTCCCGCAGGAATGGATGCATCATTCCGACACTGTCTTCTGTTTCATACACCAGGAGCAGCACGGGCTTTCCCCGCTCTTCCAGCTCCCGCATCGTCGAATCTGCCCATTCCAGCCAGTTGATAGGTGGCACGCGGGCTCCTCTTAAAATGCGTTGCTTACCTTACTTTTTTTTCAGTAGTTTCTTATGGTAGCGCCAGAAGGAGGGTTCGCCGGAGGTAGGCGGCCCTTGAACTCTTCTCCGTGGTCCTCCGCGCCATCTCTGCTGGTACTCGTCGATGTCTCTTTGGGGAACCGGCTTGGGATCGCCGATCGCGTAGGCGAGATAATTCATCCGGGCCAGCTCGAAGACGTTCAAGCTCACCTGGGTCGCTTCCTCGACGCTCTTTCCCGCGGTCGTCATTCCGTGGCCCAGAAGCAGGCAGGCCCTTTTCTCCCCCATCACGCGCATAAAGTCCTCGCCCAGCTCGTCATCCACGATCGTGACCGCGCGCGGATAGAGCGGAATTCCCTTCAGGAGGAGTCCCAGGGCCGGAGGATTGTAGGCGGCGAAGATCGGGATGAGGGGCTTCTCGGTCGCGGTCAAGATCACCACCCAATCGGGATGGGTATGGATGACGCTCATCACCTCAGGCCGCGCGCGGAAAACCGCCAGATGCATCGCGGTCTCGTGGGGAGATTGGAGACCTTCGCGCGCCTCAAGGACTTTGCCGTCTAGGCCGATGGTGATGATGTCTTTCTCGGTGGCAAACTCGAGCGCCGCCTCATCGGGTCCTTTCGACTTGATCAGGATCCGGTCGGTGCCGGGAATTCTCGCGCTCACGTGGCCGAACGAACCCTTGGTCACTCCCCGGCTTCCTAGGATCCGGCACGATAGGGCGACTTTGCTTTTCAAATCTTTGATGGTCTGTGCTTGTGTCATGGCTTATCTCCTGTTCGCGACATCGTTACTGCCGGCCTGGGGATTTCTCGAAGGACCGAAGCGCCGCTTTATCGCCCAGCCAGACGGGGGGATCTTGAAGGATCGATCCACTGGACGTGAAGTTCCAATGTACCGCAACTCTATTGGATCGGGCCGGAAAGAGCCTCCCGGCTGGCTGGCTCGTAATACGCGCGTATGGCTTCGGACCTGAGAAAAATTTTCAGGCCGGCAAAGGCAGTTCACGTTTCCTCCGCGTACTTCCATTCATATTTCTGATCGCGGTAGGCCTGATCCGGCATCAATGAAGTGATCCCCCTCTTGCCGAGTTCCGACTCGAAGGTCTTTCGGATAATGGAATCTTCAGCCGTATACTCGATCTGGTCCTTGGCGCGATCCTCGACCCGCTCCGAGGTGCCCATCGGTCCGCGCGGGCAGTGAAACGCCAGGTATCTCGCGGGCGCGGCCCCGACGTTGAAATGCTGGTGGAACCAGCGATTGGGCGGCACGAAGACGCTCGCCTCGTGCCAGGGAACTTGCATCTTCTCCTTACCTTCGGGCCACATGAAGGAATAGCCTTCTCCCGTCGGGATCACGATGAGAGTCCCGGGGCCGTGGCGATGGGCCTTCTTGTAGGTCCGGGATGGAAAGACCGACATGTGATTCCACAGCGGCGACTTGGGATAGCGCATCCACACGGCATGACCGCCGGCACCGCGTCCTTTATAAGGAGTGAGGTGGTCCCAGGCCTTCATATCGGGAAAAAAATTGCCCACCCAAAAGGCAGAGTGGACTTCGGCGCCGGGCCGGCGCACCACTTTGGCCTCGGAGTAGAAACCGTCCTTCTCCCCATAGATCAGCTCCAGGTCCACGTACGGCTCCTGGAAGTAGAAATTCGGGTCGGGGTTGAGCGACATGGCCAGAGGAAGAGAGTTGTAGTGAAGCAGACGAGCGGGGTTCGCCCCGCGCGCGTTGCTGAACTGGCGATGATAGCCGCGTGGAATGACAAAGAGGCTGTGCTTCTGCCACTCGAAAGTCTTCTTCGCGCCGCCCTCGGCCCAGACGCTCGTCAGCCCTCTCCCCTCCACCACATAGACGATCTCGTCCAAGACCATGCGCCACGCGGCGGTGCTCTCGCCCGGCGGGATCTCGCTCACCCGGACCTCGCTCATCCCCTCCTGTCCGGCGAGCAGCATGAAGGCGGTGTTGCACTGCCTTTCCTTCCACCATCCGACTTCGACCGTCCGCAGGTCCTCGACGTAATAGCCTCGATGAACCGGCACTCCCAAGGAGCCGATCCACTTGTCATACGCAGTTGTTTTGCTCCAAAAGGCCGCAGCGGTCTCTTCAGCCTCTTCGCTTTTCTGTTCTTCTGTCGCCATGCACCCTCCTTTAACAGGCCGTTGAAAAAGGCCCATAGGCTTCGTTGCGCTCGATCCGCTCGCTCGACGTACCGATTAAGTACGCCTCCGCTCTCGGAATCTTCGCGCGCCTTGCCTCTGGGAACCTTTTTGATCGGCCTGAAAACAAATTAAAACCAGCTGCCGGCCTGGAGGTATCTCGAAGGACCGATGCAATCGTGCAGTGCCACGCTTCAACCGCCGGACGGGGAGATCTTGAAGGACCGATCCACTTGGACGCAGAGTTTCCATGCACCACGACTCTATTGGATCGGGCCGGAAAGAGCTTCCCGGCTGGCGGTTACGACACTCGCGCTCCATCCTATCCCACCCCGAGCCGGTAAACTTTCTTCGCGTTGTCCTCGAAGATCATCTTCCGTTCCTTTTCGCCCAACCATTCGATGCTCTCGATCACGGGCTTCAAATCATCCATGTATTTGCCGGTCTTCGGATGGATGGCGGTGCCGGTGCCCGGCTTCTCCGTGCCGAACATGCAGCGGTCCACGCCCACGACCTTGAACAAAAGCTCCAATCCTTCCTTGGTGTAGAGACACGTATCGTAGTAGAGCTTGCGTATCCTCTCCTCGAACGGATCGCCCTTGCGCGCATAGCTGCCGGCCATGAAACGGCCGACCTGATAGGGAATCGCGCCGCCGCCGTGGGAAAGGACGAGCTTCAGCTTGGGAAAATCCTGGAATACGCGCGAGCTCAAGAGCGACATCACCGCGATGCTCTCCTCGTTGATGAAGTGGAGCGTGTAGGAGAGGCGCGTGAGCTGGCAGCTCGCGGAGTGAACCAACCCCGGCACGTCCAACTCCACCATCTTTTCGTAGAGCGGATACCAGAACTCGTCTCCCAGGCCGGGCGTCTCGTCGCCCGCCTTCTCGCCGGGGTCCGGATTGATGAGGCAGCCGACGAAACCGTGCTCCTTGACGCAGCGCTCGAGCTCGGCCACGCAGTTCTTGGGGCTGACCCCGGGCGCCTGGGGCAGGGCGCACACGCCGCGGAAGAGCTGCGGGTAGAGCTTCGTCTGCCGGGCGATCATGTTGTTGGTCTCCTCGATGTACCAGAGGACGATCTTCTCCGGCTTGGCCCAATGCATGAGGGTAAAGGGCCGCGGCGAGATCAACTGGAGATCGATCTGGGCCGATTTCAAGTGCTCGAGGTGGGAGAGCGGCCCAAAGGAAGGACTCGTGAGCGCCTTTTGCAATTGCTCATCGCTCGCATTGGCCCCTCCGCGCCCGTGGGCCCCGCGGCTGGCCAGGAGACCGGCGCGGTAGGCCTGAAGCTCAGGCGGAGTGCTCGTATGGCCATGAATGTCGATCAGCATGGTTTGTCCTCCCTGACGTTTCGGCTAAGTGTCTTTATCGTCCTGCCCGGTTTACTGTCAAGCGGGCTTCTACGGAGGGTCGTGTTCGTTGTTCGTGATCGTGTTCGTCTAAAGAACGAATACTGGTTCTGATTTCGGAGATCTCCAATTTTTTCGAGCACGAATCACGAGCACGGAATTTTCATCCCCCCTCAACCATCCATTGCTCGTAAGGGGTCAGCCGCCCATGTGATTTTATTAGGCCCTCCGCCATGATCCCCTCCTGCGCTATACCAGGACCGACTTGCTTCCTTCGAACTCGATGATCCGGTTTTTCTCCTCGTCCCACACCAGCGCCATCGGGTCCCCGCCCTTCTGAACGATAGCGATCTGATCCCTGAGCATGTTGCGAAAAACGGTGATGCCACGGTCGGTCGTCCCGAGTTTTTCCCTGGTCCGATCAACCAGAGCGCCCTGCGTCTCCCACGCCATGGCGTCCTGGCTCGGGAACGTGGTGAGGAGATACTCCCCGTTCTCGTCTCTATAGGGAATATAGTTGACGGGCGGATCCTCCGGCTGCTCGACGATCTTCCCGTCTTTCGAGGGATCGAGGATCATGACGAAGATCTGCGTCCGGCGATCGTCGATCGGAACGCGCCAGTGAACGGCCTCGGTATAGCCCTGGGGGATGCGCAGGATATTCGGAAAGACGAGCGGCGGACGGACTTCATCCTCGGGCCGGTTCCCACCGTATTTACAATGCTTGATGATCCCCCACTCGCAGATCTCCCAGTCGTAATCGACGATCGGTCGGTAAAAATAGGCCCCCTCGGCGCTTCCCTTGGTTTTCATCATGTGGCCGTGGAGATAATAGGTGTGAATCGTGTCCGCGGAGTTCTCCATCGCCTGGAGCCAGTTGCAGCGGAGCACTTCGTGGACTTCGAGGGTCCGGACCCCGTCACGGCGCACCAGGACGTCCCACCGGGGGAGCAAGGGCTTCCGCTCCGGCGGCCCCATGTAGATAAAGAGCACGCCCGCCAGCTTCTCCACCGGGTAGGCGGGATGGCAGACCTCTTTTTTATAGTCCGGGTTTTTTTCGAACGGCTGGTCGATGCATCTTCCGCCCGCGTCGTACTTCCAGCCATGATAGGCGCAGCGGATGCCGTCGTCCTCGACGAAGCCGTAGTAGAGAGAGGCGGCCCGATGGGAGCAGTGCTCGGCAACGCAGCCGTAGCGGATCGGTTCTTTCTCGCTCTTTCGCGGCAGGCGGAAAACGACCACGTCTTCGTCCATGATCTTGACCCGCTTTTTGGCGCCGTCTTGCGGGAGATCGGCGGCGGGACAGACCGGTTGCCAGTAGCGGCGCAAAAGCAGGCCTGCCGGCGTGCCCGGCCCGACTCGGGTCAATTGCTCATTGTTCTCTTTAGGCAGCATGCGTCTACCCTCCTTTTTTTACTTTTGCTTTTTTACTTTCCTCTGACCGGCGATGGGACCTGATGTTTCAGAAATATCTCCTTTCGCTCGCGCGACGACTCGACCATCGCGATGCAGGCCTCCAGCGTCGCCCGGCCCCAGCGCGCGTCCGGGAACGACGGCTTACCGTACAGGACCGTATCCACGAGCGCCTGGATCTCCCCGGCCTTGAGCTCCTTTTGACTCATGAGCACTTCCTCGCGCCCCTCTTTCGTGTAGACGTAGAGGCCCGCGGGCGACTGGCGAATCGCGCCGCGCTCGCAGCTGACGATGAAGAGGCCGAAGAAATCCTGCTTTCGCTCGGCTCTCTTCCGCTCCGAGTCCGCGAACGTCTCCAGAGAATACTGGGGGAGATTGTAAAACTCCTGGGCGGAGATCGGCCCGTCGCCGACGCGCTTGGGGCCGAGCATCTCCTCTTCGGATTTCACCCTCCCGCCCTCGCCGATCCCCCACGTGAGCTCGCAGATGTCGAAATATCCATAGCCGTTGAAACCGATGAGCGAGGAGGCGCCGTCCTCGAAATCCATGTGCGCCCAGTAATCGCCCTCGACTTCGTAAGCGGGCTGCCACTTGCCGGTCGTCGCCCGCACGCTCAGTCCCATCCCGCCGGCCAGATAGCGAACCACGTCCAGCTGGTGCGGCCCCTGGCGAAAGACTACGCCGCCGCCGCGCCGGGGATCGACGGAGTGGGACTCCCACGGCCGCTGGATCCAGTCGTTGTACATGAGCGCCGTGACATGGATCACCCTACCCAGCCGGCCGCTCGCGATGATCTCTCCCATCTTTTTGGTGTAGGGACGGTGGATGCGGCTGTGCCCTTGAACGTAGGCGACGCCGTTTCGCTCCACCGCCTCGACCATCCGGTTCGCCTCCGCCATCGTGATCGCCATCGGCTTCTCGCAAATGACGTGCTTGCCGTGATCGGCGACGATGATCGTATGCTCCGCGTGGAGGTCGTTCGGCGTGGCGACCCAGACCGCGTCCACGGAACCCTGGCGGCACATTTCTTTCAGGTCCGTGAAACCTTCGATCCCGAAGCGTTTTTGAAATCCCGCCACCTCGTCCTTGCGGATGTCGCAGACGGCGGTCAGACGCGCGCCTTCGGTCGTCATAATGCTGCCGAGGATCTGCCGCGCGGCGATCCCCAAACCTGCGATTCCCACTCTTACGACTTTGTCCGCCATAATTTCCTTAAATCCTTAGCCCTTCTTCATGAACCGGCCTGGGGGTATCTCGCAGGGCCGATACGTCGATTGAGGGGCATCGAGCGTTTCTTTGTTTGAAGCGTAGTACGCGCGTATTGCATCGGACCTGAGAGAGACTTCCAGGCCGGCCCTCTTGGTTGCGTCTTGCTTTTTCATCTCAACCCTTCCCCGCAGGAAAGAGCGCCACGCATTTCGACGAATTGAATATATAAGTTTCCGCGTACGCCAGGATCTCGGCCTTCCGCCCCTCCATCGCGCCCGCGAGACAAATCCAGTTGAGCATCTCGTGCTGGCCCGAGGCGCGGAGCTGCTTCCAGTCCAGGTCGCGCCAACGGTCTTGCCGCCCGGACTTCAGCTCTTCGCGGAGCTGGCGGTCCCGATCAACATCGCCCCAGAGAAAACCGTGCATCGCCGTGAGCGAGGCATGCGACCAGCTCGACGACCCGATGATCGCGGCGCGATACGAACTCTCCGTTATCACCTGAGCTAAGGCCTTGCCCAAATCGTAGCAGCGCCAGGGCAGTGGCGCGGGAGGCGGGAGCACGACATCGTCGGGTATGTTTTCATGCAGCCTGCCCATTGACGTGCCGACCCCGGGATGGGGCATCCGGAGATCTTCACCGTAGCAGTTAACGTGAAAGGGGATCACCGGATAGGGAAAACCTTTTCGATCCCAGTCCAGATAATCGAGCGTGTAGGAGAAGGCGTGGCCCAGTCCCTGGCCCTCGCGGAGCTTCGCCGTCCAGGGGACGTCGAAGCCGCGCTTCAACAGCTCGGCGGCAAGAAAAGTCGCGGTCCTCTTGTTGCCCTTGATTTTTTGGAGCGGCGGGCGCTCCAGGAAAGTTCCGATGCTGACTCCGCCGGGGGCCAGGCCGCGCGCCTTCCTACCGAAGTCGATCTCCTCGAGCGCATAAACACAGAAGGGTGGCAGGAACTCTTCTTTGAAATTTTCGTACTGGTCGTCGCCAAAGATGACGACGAAGTCGGGATGGAATGCGTCCAGGGCCCGGCGCGCGGCGCGGAATCCTTTGAGTGACTCTTCGCGATGGCGCCGGGCGGCGGCAAGTCCCTCGTCCTCGCCCCACTCAGCGCGCAGTTCGGGAGGCCAGTTTTTAGGATCTTTTAAGAAGGCGGGGGTCTTTTCGTTTTTCAGGTTGACGCGAAAGTAGCAGTTTGCCATCGTTTCATCGGTAAGCTTGAGGTGGGGTCCGTGCGGACAGCCGATACCGAGAATCTCACCCATGGCGCGTCCTCAGCGGTAACCGCCGGCCTGGGGGTCTATCGAAGGGCCGATGCACCGAGATCGTTATTCGTGTTCGTGGCTCGTGTTCGTCCCCTCTCTCCTCCCCACGAGCACGAGAAACGAGCACGAGCACGGAAATTCCGGCCTTTTTCAGCCGGCTGCTACTCCTCGTAAGACCATTCATAATTCGAAATGCGGTAGGCCTCGTCGGGTATCTGAGACTTGAGGCCTCTTTTCGCCAGCTCTTCCTCGAATTTCTGCCGGATCCAGGGCTCCTCGTCTGAGTATTCGATCTGGTCCTTGGCCCGGTCCTCGACCTTTTCGCCCCGGCCGTGGAAAGGGGCGGGCGGATGGAGGGCGAGATAGCGCGCGGGCGTCCCGCCGAGATTGAAGTGCTGGTGGAACCAGCGGTCGGGCGGCGTGAAGACGCTCGACTCCTGCCAGGGGACGATGACTTTCTCTTTCCCCTCCAGCCACATGATCGAGTAGCCTTCGCCGGCGGGAATGACAATGATCCGGCCCGGGCCGTGGCGGTGGCCCTTCTTATAAGTGCGCGAGGGAAAGACCGACATGTGGGCGCTTAATTGCGAATTGGGAAAACCCATCCTCACGGTATGGCCGCCGGCGCCTCGTCTGGTGTGCGGGACGAGCTTGTCCCACGCCTTCATGTCGGGGAAAAAATTACCCCACCAGTAGACTTCGATGCCGGCGTGGTCGGGAGATTGTTGGACTGCCTTGGCCTCGGAGTAAAATTCACCATTTTGTCCATAGACCAGACTCTCGTCCTGGTAGGTGCTCTCAAAATAAAACTTGGGGTCCGGCACCACCGCCATCGCGATCGGCAAGTAATTGTAATGGAGTAACCGCGCCGGGCGATTCCCCTGCGCGTTCACTAACTGGTGATGATAGCCGCGCGGAAGCAAAAACATGCTGTGCTTCTGCCACTCGAAGGTCTTCTTCCCCTTCCCCTCGAGCCACACCGTCGTGAGCCCCCTCCCCTCCACCACATAGACGATCTCGTCCAGGCCGAATTTCACCGGTGGCAGGCTCTTCCCCGCGCCGATCTCCGTCACCCGTGCTTCGGTCACCCCTTCCTGTCCGGCCAGGACTAGAAAGGCCGCGTCGCATCCTCTCTCCTCCCATCTCCCCAGTTCGAGCGTCCTCAGATCCTCGACGAAGTAGCCGCGATGAACCGGGATCCCCGTAGACTTGATCCACTGGTCATAGGCGGAAACCTTGCTCCAATAATTCGTTCCCTGCTCTTCTTTCAATTCCGCCG